>OBJS01000081.1_pt1 | contig 45148 bp, 38 predicted proteins | sample 1519851 | NCBI WGS metagenome assembly OBJS01 (sample SAMN03019806, study PRJEB22545) | beach sand metagenome | biome: beach; feature: sea beach; material: beach sand | place: USA: Municipal Pensacola Beach, FL | collected 2010-10-20 | depth 25-47 cm m
GCCGGCGACGGGGCTGGTTCCGGAAAGGGAGGACCGGCCCGGTCCGCCCGGCCGCCATGCCGGCGCGGGCGCGGCGGCGCTGCCCTCGGGCCGCAAGCGGGTATGCGCCTGCGCCGCGCGTGAAGGCGAGGGCGCGGGGACCGCGGCTTGCGGTTTTGGGGGCGGCAAATCCGCGTCGCGCAGCACCGGTCGGTCAGGTTTTTCCGCATCCGACAATTTGCGGAGCTTGCGGTTTTTTAACGGCCGCGCCTCAGCCATCACCCGCGAGAACAGGGCGATTTCGTCGGCGGTGACGGGACGTCTAGATTTCCTGCCAGTCATCGCCATCCACCATCAGCACATGCAGGCGTTTGGGACCATGCGCCCCCATGATCATCGTCATCGCGATATCGGCGCTGCGCGACGGCCCGGAAATCAGATTGACCGCACGCGGCATCTGATTGTTGCGCGCGCGGCGCAACCTGTCCCAGCCCTCTTCCAGCGCGCCGACAAGCCGGCAGGAGGGCAGGATGGCGATATGGTTTTCGGGCAGGAAATTCATCAGCGTCGGCGCATCATCGCCTGAATGCATCAACAGACTGCCTGTTTCCGCAATACCGGCAAATGCCACAGATACCCCCGTCGCATCCTCAGGCGCGGGCACCCCTTCGCGAACTTCCCAGGGTGCAAGCGGTGCGCGGTCAAGCCCGCATAATACCCGATCAGGCTGCAATCGCAGCGGTCCGGTCACCGATTGCGCGCGCAGATAGTCGGCAATCGCGGGCAGGATCTGCGCCACCCCGCTCAGATGCTGCACCGTGCCGGCATTTGCGCCCATCCGGGTGGTAAAGGCGTCGCGCGCCTCAGCGCCTGTCACCTGGCCGCGCCGGGGCACAAGATTGCGCCCATGTTCCGACAACCGCGCCCGCACCGTCGCCGCGCGCGTGTCGTCACCGCCGACCGCCGCATGGATCCGGCCCAGAATTTCCGCCCGCGCATCAGACATCGCCGCGCCCCTTTTGCTGCCTGTCCTGCTGCGCGCGCCAGGCGGCCATGAAGCTTGTCGCCTCGGGCGCCGGAAAATCGCGCGCGCGGGTCCAGCCCCCGCCAAAGGGCAGATAACCCAATGCCCCGCGACCGCGCCCCAGGCGCGACAAGATCCGCACCGACAGATCCGCCGCCACGCGATACAATCTTGGCCGCCGCGCCACCCAGCCCCAGCCGCACAATGCCCACCGCTCACGCCGCGTTGTCATTCGTGTACGGAATGCATCTTCGCGCCATTCGCGCATCAAATCGGGCAAGGGAATCCGCATCGGGCAGACCGCCTCGCAGCGGCCGCAGAAACTGGATGCAAAGGGCAGGGATTTGGCGGTGCCGAGCCCTTCAAATTGCGGGCTCAGCACCGCCCCCATCGGGCCCATATACGTTGTGCCATAACTATGCCCGCCGACGGCGGTATAAACCGGGCAATGGTTCATGCACGCCCCGCAACGGATACAGCGCAGAATATCGCGCTTGCGCGAATCAAGCAGCTCGCTGCGCCCGTTATCGAGCAGGATCACATGAAAGGCCGCCGGCCCGTCCATATCTTCCCCGCGTTTCGGTCCGGTGGAAAATGTGGTGTATACGGACATTTCCTGTCCGGTTGCCGACCGCGCCAGCACACGCAGCAGGGTTGCCGCATCCTCAAGCGTCGGGACGATTTTCTCGATACTGGCAACAACGATATGCACCGGCGGCAATGATTGGGTCAGATCGCCATTACCCTCATTCGTCACGATAACGGTGGAGCCGGTCTCCGCGATCAGGAAATTCGCGCCGGTAATGCCGACATCCGCATCGATATATTTCTGACGCAGCAACTCGCGCGCTTCCGCCACCAGCGCACCGCCATCTTCAAGTCGTTCGGTCTTGCCATAGGCACGGTGATGGGTATGGAACAGGTCCGACACCTGATCCTTCGTCTTGTGGATCGCGGGACCGATAATGTGACTTGGCGGTTCATCCGCAAGCTGAATAATATATTCGCCGAGATCGGTTTCCACCGGCGTGATGTCATGCGCTTCGAGAAACGGGTTGAGATCGATTTCCTCGGCCACCATGGATTTGCCCTTGGTGACGGTTTTCGCATTGGCCTCGCGGCAGATATCAAGCACCGCCTGCCGGGCGGCGGATGCATCCGCGCACCAGTGAACATGCCCGCCCGACGCGATGACCTGACGCTCGAATTCCGCGAGATAAAGATCGAGATGATCAAGCGTGTGATCCTTGATCGCGGCGGCCGCATCGCACAGCGCCTCGAACTCCGGCAGGGCGGCGGCCGCACGACGGCGATTGCCGCCAAATCCGGCCGCGATCTGACGCAACGCCTGCTGCAGATGCGGATCGTGGAGCGCATGTTCCGCATTCTGGACGAATGCGGCGGGGCTGCGCCGCATCCGGGTTGCACTGTCGCGCTCACCCATTGCCGTCATCCCGGTCTTTTGACGCAGCGATCGGCGGCGCGTCGCAGCAACCGGCGAGGACTTCCGCAAGATGACGGAATTCAAGCGGCAGATTGCGTCGGCGCGCCCGGCCCGCCAGATGCAGCAGACAGCCAAGATCAAGCGCGGTGACCGTCTGTGCGCCGCTCGCCACAAAGGCATCGAGCTTGCGATCGGCCATATGGGTGGAGATCTCGTCATATTTGACGCAGAAAGTCCCGCCGAAACCGCAACAGCTTTCCTTCTCCGCCGATTCAGTCAGCTTTAATTCCGTACACTGATCGATCAGCGTACGCGGTTCTGCATCGACCCCGACCTCGCGAAGCGCCGAGCAACTGTCATGATAGGTGATATGACGCGCGCGCCGATCACCCGGCGTGTCCCCCTGCTGTACCGGCAGGGCGGCGAGAAAGGCGCTGAGCTCATATGTTTTGTCACAAAGTGCTGCCGCCTTGTCGCGATAGACCGGATCTTCGGAAAGCAGTTTCGGATAATGGTTGCGCAACATGCCCGCACAGGAAGCCGAGGGCACCACGACAAATCGGTAAGGCATCAGCAGATCGATAGTTTGCCTGGCAAGGGCGCGCGCATCACGCCTGTCCCCGGAATTATAGGCAGGCTGTCCGCAGCAGCTTTGTCCGTCAGGCACGGCCACATCGCATCCCGCCGCGCGCAGCAAATCGATCGCGGCAAAAGCCGCGCTTGGCCGGAACAGATCGATCAGACAGGTGGCAAACAGCGCCACCTCCCCCGGCGATGGACGGCTGGTTGAGACGTGTCGCTCCGCTGTCTGGCCATTGGCTGTCATTTTCCGTCCGCCGCCCCGATTGTTTGCCCTGTTCCTGCCGGCTGTTGCGCGCGCGGCCGGGGTAACAGGATAAAGATACGCCCGGACGCCGCCATTCTGCCCGCTATCGCGCCGGCGTCATCGCCCGAGCCCCAGAAAACATCACCGCGTACACTGCCTTTCAAGGCGCTGCCGGTGTCTTGCGTGACAAGCAACCCCTGAAAGGGTTCACTTTTACCATCGGCGCCGGTGGGGGCAAAGCTGTCGATCCAGACCGGCACACCCAGCGGATAGATGCCGCGATCGACAGCAAGGCTGCGGCGCGGGGTGAGCGGCACCCCTTGCGCGCCAAGCGGGCCGGCAGATCGATCATCGCCGCGCGGCAATTCGCGGAAGAAGATATAGGCCGGGTTATAGGCAAAAATCTCCGCCTGCCGGTCGGGGTTGTTCTCAAGCCACGCCCGGATCGCCTGCATCGACATTTCCGCGCGCGGCACCGCGCCGATCTCGATCAGTCGCCGGCCAATCGCCGCATAGACATGCCCGTTATCGGCGGCATAGCCGACCCGCATCACCCCACCCTCATGCAGACGGATGCGGCCCGACCCCTGAATATGCAGAAAGAAAGCATCGACCGGATCAGCAAGCCAGACCAGCACGCGTGCCGCGTCAACCCCTTCGCCACGCGCGATCGCCGCGCGATCCTGATAGGGTTGCAACCGCCCCGAGGCGACGCGACCGGCAATCCGCTGACCGCGCAGGGCCGGCCTGAACGCGCCCAGATCGACCATTACAAGATCATCGGGCGGGGCATGGAGCGGCACGGTGAAACCGGGGCGGCGGATAAGGCTGCCCGCAAGTTCAGGCTCATAATAGCCGGTGAAAAGGCCGTCTTGCGGGTCTGTCGGGCGCAATGCGAAGGCCGCGAATTCAGATGTCAGAAATTGCGCGATTGCAGCCCGGCCGGGCGTTGCATCGGCAAGCGATGATGCCGCGGCGCAGGCAGGGCGCCACGCCGCGACCGTGCCGAATTCGGCATGCGGCCCCATGGGACGGTCATCGGGCAGGCGTGACAACAGCGCGCAGGAGCGCGTGAATGCACTCAGAAATCCCGCGAAATCCTCAGCCTGCCAGCCGGGCAGCCCGGTGATCGGCAGCGGCTCAAGGGTAAAAGGGCTGTCGGTGGGGGCACCGCGCCATAATTCGGCAAACCAGGATTGGGCAAACCAGGGACGCAGATAAGGCGCGCTTAACAAACCGGCGGCAAAGAGCAATAATCCCGCAAGCCCGAGACCCGCAAACAACAAGCCGCGCGCGCGCGATTTCACCGGTTCAGACATGCGCCGATCTTCCGCCGCCAGCCATCGATCCGATCAGCCCGCCATCGCCCCGATCAGCCCGAAAGGGCGCTACTCGGCCGGGGTCGTTGCGATCAGCAACCAGTTTGGATCCTTGCTGCCGATATCGCGCGCAAATGTCCATAGCTCGCTGACTTCCTGGGGAACAGTGGGATGCCCCTGCAAGATCGCGCCATCGGCATTGCGGACCGCCGAGATCAGCTCGACCGAGAATTTGACCGTAATTTCCGCCATGGTGTCGTTCAGGGTGGCATCCGCCATCCGGACATCGGCCATCCGCACAAGCTCTGTTTCCATTGACTGGTTCTGGGTTTCCCGCTCTGAAATCGCCGCATCGAACTGCGCAAACACATCATCGTTCAACAGCGGGCGCAGCGTTTCGCGATCCCCCTTCGCAAAAGCGGAGATGATCATTTCATAGGCCTGCCGCGCACCGGTCAGGAAATATTGCGGGTTGAAACTGCGATCGATGAGCTGAATTTCGGTGAGGCTTTGCGCCAGCGGGGAATCAGGAACTATTCCCATGCTTTCATCGCTTGCCCAACCTTCCGTTTCGCTGCCGGGCAGGCGCACCACATTATCGTCGCGCCGTTCGTCGGGCGAGGGGGTTTTCTGCCGCCGGATCGCATCTTCGGGGCGTTTTTCATTGCCGGAGCGCGTGCCCAGCACACTGCGCAGCCGCAGCAGGATGAACCCGGCGATCAACGCAAAAAAGATAATGTCTATGAACTGAAAGCCCTGGCCCATTCGATCCAGCCTTGATTTTACACCCTAACTTACTGATTTTATGCAGATATTCCGAAAGCGAAAAATTTCCGGTTTGGCACCCTTCATCAAGGTGGCGCGCCCGCAAAAAATACCTGCCCGCACTATCACACCCTTTTAACCTCAAGGAAGTGTTACCACGTGCGGAGAAGGATTTACTCTAACCCCCAAGCACCGGCCCGGTCTAGGGCTTGTTCCGATTCGGGGAAGCAGATCCGACCATCGCATGTCATGTATCTGTGTGTCATGATAGTTAACAGGTAAGTGCCGTCCAAAGAAAGGGCAAGCGTGGGCCAGCTGATATTCTTTCTCTTTGTCGCGATTCCCATCATCGAAATCGCCATTTTCATTCAGGTCGGCGGTTGGCTGGGGGTTTTGCCGACGGTGGGGCTGATTGTACTCACCGCACTGGTCGGCACCTTGCTGCTGCGCTGGCAGGGGATGGCCACGCTTGGCCGCGCGCGTGCGGCTATCGATCGCGGTGCGATGCCGGTGGCCGAGCTTGTACACGGGCTGTTTCTGCTGGTCGCCGGGCTGTTATTGCTGACACCGGGTTTCGCCACCGATTTGCTGGGACTGTTATTATTCATCCCCGCCATACGGCTGTCGGTCGGCGGTATCATCCTGCACCGGCTGATCCGCCAGCAACAATCAGGCAGCAAACAAGATCGCGGTGGGCCAATCGTCATTGACGGCGAATATGAGGATATTTCCCGCACCGACCCCCCCAAGGATCACCGGATCGACCGATGAGCGGGCAAAAACGGGCGGCTTCGGACTGCTATTGCGGCTTGGTTCCGCGTTCTTTCCATGCTAGCCAAACGATCACTTCAAATTGGCAAGCGGACCGATAGAGCAAATGAGCGACGAAAATCAGCAGGACACACCACCCCCCGCGGAGAACGGTCAATCAGCGCCCGAAAATCCGCCAAGGCTTGCCATTCTGACGCAATATGTGAAGGATTTCTCGTTTGAAAATCCAAACGCACCAGCGAGCCTGATCCAGGGCAATCCGCAGCCCAATATCAATGTATCGGTCGATGTGCAGGCGCGGCGCAGCGGCGAGCAGAATTTCGAGGTCGATCTGCATATCGCGATCGAGGCGAAACAGGGCGACAATGCGGTTTTTGTGACCGAGCTTGTCTATGCCGCCTTATTCGCGCTGGAAAATATTCCGGCTGAAAATCTGCAGCCGGTGCTGCTGATCGAATGTCCGCGGCTGATCTTCCCATTTGCGCGCCGGATTATCGCCGATGCCACCCGCGACGGGGGTTTCCCGCCCCTGATGCTGGATCCGATCGATTTCGCGCAACTCTACCAGCAGCAGATCGCGGCCGCGCAGGCACAGGCGGCGGAAGCCAACCAGCCCAATTAGCAAGCACGCAGCGGCGCGAACGGCCTAACGCTTCTTCCAGATTGCCGCGCCGGGGAATTGCGCGACAAATTCACGATGTGCGCGGCTTTCGCTTTCAGTGAGCCGCGGCGCAAGCGGCACCGGACGCTGCGGCTGGGTTTTCGTGCCCAGAGCGGCCTTGTCGCGCGGTCCCTGATCCCGGTTCCCGGCCATATCGACCGCGCCGCCGCTCCCCGCGACACCCGCTTCCCAGGCAAAACCGCGCTGTCGGCCGCCGATCAGCTCGAGATAAACATCGGCGAGCAATTCCGCATCAAGCAGCGCGCCATGAAAAGTCCGCGAGGAATTATCGATATTGAAGCGCCGGCACAGCCCGTCCAGACTGTTCTGCGCACCGGGAAATTTCCGCCGCGCAATCATCAGCGTGTCGACAGTGCGGCCCGGCGGTAACTTGCCATAGCCGATCCGGTCAAATTCCGCGTTCAGAAAACCCAGATCGAATGCCGCATTGTGAATGATCAACGGATCGCTTGCCAGAAAGCTGTTGAGATCATCGGCAATGACGGAAAATTCCGGCTTGTCCGCCAGAAAATCCTCGGTAATGCCATGTACTTCTATCGCCGCCTCGGCGATCTGGCATTTCGGGTTGATATAGCGATGAAAAGTATTGCCGGTCGGAATATGATTCTCAAGCTCGATACAACCGATTTCGATGATCCGGTCGCTGCGGACATCAAGCCCTGTGGTTTCTGTATCCAGGACAATTTCCCGCATTATGTTTCCTTTTCGGCGGCCCGTAACCGGGCCTCGGTTTGCGCCCAGACCTGCGCGCGGCATGCCTTTAATTTTGGCAGTAATGCTTTTACCTGCGCAAAGGCCGCATCAAGTCCCTTGTCGGATTCAATGATAAAATCAGCCCGGGCGCGCTTTTCCGCATCGGGCACCTGCTTGGCCAGAATAGCGTCGAATTTTTCCGCCGTCATGCCGGGGCGCTCGAGCACACGTTGCTTCTGCAGTTCATAAGGCGCACTGACGACGACCACGCAATCGACCCGTGCTTCGCCGCCGGTTTCATAGAGCAGCGGCACATCGACCACCACAATCGCCTCACCAGCCGCCGCCGCGTCGCGCAGAAAGTTGATCTGTTCCTGGGCAACGAGCGGATGCACGATGGTTTCGAGTTTTTTCATGGCGTCGGGGTTATTGAGGACATGTTTGGATAATTCATCGCGATTGACCCCATTCTCATCGCTCACCCCGGGAAATGCCGCCTCAAGCGGGGCAACCGCCGGCCCACCGGCTTCATAAATCCGGTGAACAGCCGCATCCGCATCGTAAACCCGCACCCCCAGTTCGCGAAACATGCGCGCGGTTTCAGATTTTCCCATTCCGATCGATCCGGTCAGTCCGACAATCACCATTCCTCTGTTCCCCTTCCGCTTCTGGCCGCGACGATCATGTTATCACCCGGCTGCGCCGATATCGGCAAGCAGACGCGCCCTCAATGTCGCATCGACTTCCGGCTCGACACCGAACCAGGCGGCAAAACCCGGTCGCGCCTGATGCAGCAACATGCCAAGCCCGTCGACCGTGCGATTGCCGCGTGCAGCCGCTGCACGCAACAAAGCTGTCTGCAGGGGAGTGTATACGATATCGTTCACCAGCGCGGCCACCGGTAAAAGATCAAGCGACAAATCAAGCGCTGCCTTGCCCTCCATACCCAGCACCGAACTGTTCACCACAAGGTTCACATCGGCGCAGGCCTGTTCGCGCCGGTCCCAGTCATAAACCTGCACCGGGCCGCCAATATCGGCAGCCAGTTTCTCGGCATTGTGGCGTGTCCTGTTGACGATCCGGATTTCCGGTGCGCCCGCATCGCAAAGCGCGGCCAGAATGGCCCGCGCCGCGCCGCCCGCACCGATCAGCAAGGCCGGCCCGTCTTCCACGCGCCAATCCGGTGCGGACAGCCGCAAATTTTCCATGAAACCGAACCCGTCGCTGTTCGAGCCGAAAAACCGCCCCTCGGCGTCAATCACCACCGTATTCACCGCACCGATACGGCGGGCATTCGCATCCACCGCATCGCAAGCGACAAGCGCGCGTTCCTTATGCGGCACCGTGACATTGCATCCCACGAAACCGCGATCCGCCAGCGCGCGGAATTCGGCGTTGAAATTTTCAATATCGATCGGTATCGGCTCATAAGAACCGGCAATGTGATATTTTTGGAGCCAGTAGCCATGCAACAACGGGGAACGCGAATGCGCAACCGGCCAACCTACAACGCCCGCCCGTCTGACCCCGGTTCGATTGTCTTCATTTTTGTGCAAAAGGTACCTCATATTCCGGATACTGACGAAGGAACGACAATAACGGCAGCAATGGCAATCCGAGGATTGTGAAATAATCGCCCTGAATGTCGGAGAATAAATGCGCGCCAAGCGATTCGATCTGATATGCCCCGACGGACGCGCAGATCCCCTCACCCGCTATCATCAGATAATGGTCCAGAAACCGGTCACTGAAGTCCCGCATGGTCAGCCGCGCGCGCGCTTCATAAGACCACAGGATATTGTTCTGACGCGCCACGCAAACCGCACAGATCAGTTCATGCGTATCACCGCGCAACTTCATCAACATCTGACGCGCCGCATCCAGATCCGCCGGCTTGTCGCATTGCCTACCATCATGCACAAGAATCTGATCGGCGCCGATAATCAACTGATCCGCCAAGGATTGTGATACTGACAGTGCCTTTGCCTTTGCCAGTTCAAGCGCCAATTCGGAAACCGGATAATGGCGCGCGCGCAAATCCTCTTTGAGCTGATCTTCATCAATCAGCGGTGTCTTAACCTCGAACTTCAATCCGGCATCGGCTAATATTTTTCGCCGCGCCTGACTGGCGGAACCAAGAACAAGCCCGCTCATGAGGCATCGCGTTCTGTCAGCAGATTAAGGATGGCGGCGGCAGTTTCTTCGACCGACCGCCGGGTAACATCGATGACCGGCCATCCATGACGGGAGAAAAACCGCCGCGCAAAACGTATCTCTTCCGCCACTTTTTCAGGATCTGTATACTGACTGTCCTGCGGTTGGTCGATTGAACGCATCCGGTTGCGACGAATATCGACCAGAAGATCCGGGCTCGTTGTCAGCCCGACGATCAACGGCCCGCGTAAATTTTCAAGTGCGGCAATTTGCGGCGTACCAAGAACAATCGGGATATTGGCCGCCTTCAGCCCGCGATTGGCGAGATAAACACATGTCGGTGTTTTCGAGGTCCGGCTGACACCGGCAAGCACGACATCGGCTTCCGCGAGATCGTCGCCCAGTTGCCCGTCATCATGGGCCATGGTGTATTGCAGGGCCGCGATGCGTTCGAAATATTCCTCATCAAGTGCATGCTGCCCGCCTGGCCGATGCGTCGTCTCCGCCCCGAGATAATTACCGATCATCGAAATCACAGGGTCAAGCAAGGACAGACAGTTAATACCCCGTGCCGCGCAATATTCTTCAAGCTGCATCCGCAGCGCATCATTCACCAATGTATAGATAACGATCCCCGGGGCATTGGCCACCTGATCAAGCACCCGCGCAAGATGCCGTTCGGTCCGGACGAGGGCATAGCTGTGGGTGATCGGAACGCCTGTGTCAAATTGCGCCATGGCGGCTTTTGCCACAGCGTTCAATGTTTCACCGGTCGCATCCGAAATCAGATGCAGATGAAAATAGATGCCAAGACGATTGGAACGGCGGCTAGGAACGGGCGCCATGCAACACTGCCTTTCGCCAAACCGGCTGTCCCGGTGCGGATTGTGAATTACGGGAATAACGGGGACAAGTAACCTGTTTTGCCGCGATCGTATTTTTCCTCACAAGAACATTCCCACTTCACCCATCGTCATTTTCACAGTGAATAGATTTATCGTCAGATTGTGGATAAAAAAATCGCCGCTTCGGGCACATGATGAACTCACCGATAATATGATTATCCGGGTTTGTTTTTGCTGATGAATCCGTGATCGGCAGGTTTGCTGAATTCATTATAGCAAGCAATCGTCCGCTGATTGACTGTGGAAAAGTCCGGCATAATATTTTATCCCCATAATTCAGCGCCACAACAACATCATCATCTTTCTATATCTATATAATTGATATGACCTAAGATGGGGATAAAGCCTAAAAGCGTAAGTCACCTGACCAATCGAAAGATAATCCTATCTCTTCTCAGACAAAACTCTTGCTCGAAGCCTTACGGGGAAAAAAAACCCATCGTCCGCCAATCTGGCTGATGCGCCAGGCAGGACGGTATCTTCCCGAATATCGTGAGGTTCGCCAGCAGGCCGGCACTTTCCTGGATCTCTGCTATTCACCGGATCTCGCGACCGAGGTCACATTGCAACCGATCCGCAGGTTCGGTTTTGACGCATCCATATTATTTTCCGACATTCTGGTGATCCCCGATGCGCTGGGTCAGAAGGTCGAATTCAAGGAAAATATCGGACCTGTCCTGTCACCGATAATCAGATCCGCCGCCGATCTTGACAGGTTGCGCCCGGATGAGGCGATTGACCGGCTGGGACCGGTTTTTCAGACAGTTCGAAATCTATCCTCCAGCTTGCCGAAAGATGTCACGCTGATCGGCTTTGCAGGCGCACCCTGGACGGTTGCGACCTATATGGTTGGTGGCGAGGGATCGCGCGATCAGGCCGATACACGGCTTTGGGCCTATGCGGAACCGGCGGCATTTGAACAATTGATCGAAACGCTGGTCGATACCACAGCCGCCTATCTTGTCGCGCAAGTCGATGCCGGAGCCGAGGTATTGCAGCTGTTTGATACCTGGGCCGGATCACTGCCCGAGCGGGAATTCGAGCGTTGGTGTATTGCACCGGTCGCGCAAATCGTTAAGCAGGTGAGGGCAAAATATCCGGCCATTCCGATTATCGGCTTTCCGCGCGGCGCGGGTCTGCGCTATGCGGATTTTGCGCAGCGCACCGGCGTGAACGGGGTCAGCATCGATGTGACCGTGCCGCTGGATTTCGCAAAAAATACGATACAGCCCAACTGCGCGGTGCAGGGTAATCTCGATCCCTTGTTGCTGGTCAGTGGTGGCGCGGCGATGACACAGGAAGTCGCAAGAATTCTGCAGACCTTTGACGACGGGCCGTTCATCTTTAATCTGGGGCACGGGATCGTCCCGCAAACCCCGATCGATCACGTTGCTGCATTGGTTGATCAGGTCAAAGGCGTCAAAGGCTAAGCGCGGATATGGCTGTATCCAGACAGGCGCGAATTGCGGTTATTTTGTTCAATCTGGGCGGGCCGGACAGTCTTGATGCGGTCAGGCCGTTCCTGTTCAACCTGTTCAACGACCGCGCGATTATCAATTTGCCGCAGCCGGCGCGTTGGTGTCTGGCGCAGCTTATCTCCCGTCTGCGGGCGGGTACGGCATGTGCGATCTATTCCGAACTTGGCGGCGCGTCGCCAATATTGCCGCAGACCGAGAATCAGGCGCAGGCGCTGGCGGCGCAGCTCGCATCACGAGGCTTTACCCACAGCAAATGTTTTATTGCGATGCGTTACTGGCATCCTTTCGCGGAAGAAACCGTTGCGGCGGTGCGTGAATTTGCGCCCGATCATGTGATCTTGCTGCCGCTTTACCCGCAATTTTCGACGACGACGACACAATCCTCGCTTGAGCAATGGCGCGGCTTGAGTGCCGATCTGGCAGCGCGGGAGCATGTGATTTGCTGTTATCCGGAAGCCGCAGGCTGGATTGCGGCGCAAGCGGATCTCATACAAGCGTCGCTGGCAGGAATGGCCGCGGATGTGCCGGTGCGATTGCTGTTTTCTGCCCATGGCTTGCCAAAGAAAATTGTCGATCAGGGGGATCCCTATCCAGGGCAGGTTGCGCAAACGGTCGCCGCGGTCGTCGACAAGCTCGATATGGCTGCGCCGGTTGATTATGAAATCTGTTATCAAAGCCGGGTCGGACCGTTGGAATGGATTGGCCCGTCGATAGAATATTGTCTGGAAAAAGCGGGTGAGGAAGGAAAGGCCGTTCTCGTCATTCCGATCGCATTTACGTCCGAGCATTCTGAAACGCTGGTCGAACTTGATATCGAATATCGCGCGGCGGCCGAGAGATTTGGCGTGCGCGAATATATCCGGGTGCCGACCGTCAGCAATCATCCCGCATTCATCGCAGGGCTTGCGGATCTCTGCGAAGCGGCCCTCGCCTGCGATGTGCTTTGCGGAATGAATGGGACGGATCGTAATTGTCTCGGTTAGAGAAACGGGATCGGAAGGCAAAGGTAAGTGCTTGATTTTCTGAGCGAATGGTATCTCTGGATCAAGAGTTTGCATATTGCGGCCGTGATTGCCTGGATGGCGGGCATGATGTATCTGCCGCGGCTTTTTGTGTATCACTGCGATGCGCCTGCGGGCAGCGCCCAATCGGAAACCTTCAAGACCATGGAACGCAAATTGCTGCGCGGAATCATCAATCCGGCCATGGTTGTGACATTTCTGTTGGGTGGGCTCTTGCTCGTGACACCTGGCGTGATCGACTGGTCGGATGGCTGGATCTGGGTCAAGCTCGGTTGCGTCCTGGTGCTCGGGGCGATCCATGGGATATTCAGCAAGTGGCGGAAGGAGTTTGCGGCGGATCAAAATACCCGGCCGGCGAAATTTTACCGGTTGGTAAATGAAATTCCGTTTGTTTTCCTGCTGGTTATCATTGTCATGGTGATTGTCCGGCCGTTTTAAGCCGCAAAGGCATGGCAGGGCGACAGACAGTAATTACTGTTTGACTTTTACGCTATTCATCCTATTTATAACGGTAACCGGGTTTTCTCCTGGGCTTTTCCGATGTTCTCTATTGCGCCATGGCCACGCATCCGGCTGGCTTGGCGGGTAGGTACAATTTCTGACTTTCCGGCACTTCGTATAATCCGCTACATCGTCCCCCGTGTAATCCGGCGATCAGGTTAACGGAATGTCTGATTCCTAACAGTGATGACAGGGCCGATTATTTCCATGGATATTCAAGAGTTGAAGCTATCCGATCTTAAGGCGAAATCGCCGACCGAACTTCTTGCATTCGCTGAAGAGCTGGAAGTCGAAAATGCCAGTACATTGCGCAAGCAGGATATGCTGTTTGCAATTCTCAAGCAGCTGGCCGAGCAGAATATCGAGATTACCGGCATCGGTGTTCTTGAAGTACTGCAGGACGGGTTTGGATTTCTGCGCTCGCCCGAGGCGAATTATCTGCCCGGTCCTGACGATATTTATGTCAGCCCCAATCAGATCAGGCGGTTTTCCTTACGCACCGGCGATACGGTGGAAGGGCGGATCCGCAGCCCGAAAGACGGCGAGCGGTATTTCGCCTTGCTGAAAGTGAATTCGATCAATTTTGAGGATCCGGATCGGGCACGGCACAAGGTACATTTCGACAATCTGACGCCGCTTTATCCCAATGAACGGCTGAAGCTCGAGATGGACGATCCGAAATCGAAGGATTTCACAACCCGGGTCATTGATCTTGCGGCACCGCTTGGCAAGGGACAGCGGGCACTGATCACCGCGCCGCCACGTACCGGCAAGACGATGATTTTGCAGAATGTCGCGGCTGCAATCGCGGCAAATCACCCCGAATGCTATCTGATTGTGCTGCTGATCGACGAACGGCCCGAAGAAGTAACCGATATGCAACGCTCGGTGCGTGGCGAGGTGGTAAGCTCCACCTTCGATGAACCGGCGCAGCGGCATGTGCAGGTGACCGAGATGGTCATCGAAAAAGCCAAAAGGCTTGTGGAACATGGCCGGGATGTGGTGATCCTGCTCGATTCCATCACCCGGCTGGGGCGCGCTTATAATACGGTCGTGCCGTCATCGGGCAAGGTGCTGACCGGCGGTGTCGATGCGAATGCGTTGCAGCGGCCGAAACGGTTCTTTGGCGCCGCGCGGAATATCGAGGAAGGCGGCTCGCTGACGATCATTGCCACGGCGCTGATCGAAACCGGCAGCCGCATGGATGAGGTGATCTTCGAGGAATTCAAGGGGACCGGTAACAGCGAGATCATCCTTGATCGCAAGGTGTCCGACAAACGTGTGTTCCCTGCCATCGATATCACCCGTTCAGGTACGCGGAAGGAGGAATTGCTGGTGTCTCCAGCGGATCTTTCCAAGATGTTCGTGCTGCGCCGTATCCTCAATCCGATGGGCACGGTGGATTCGATGGAATTCCTGCTCGACAAGCTGCGCGGCACAAAGAGCAATGCGGAATTTTTCAATTCGATGAATACCTGAGAATACCTGACAAGCGAGCAGATTTGCGGCTTGTCAGCCAGCAGGCCTGGAAATGTCACGTCAGGCGGGTTTGCACGAAATTCGGGTATTCTGAATAGTTCAAAGGCGGTTTTGTCGAAAAAACCGCCTTTTTTGCTGTCTGACAGGAAATGATTGGCTAGTCGAAAGCGGATTTTGCTTTCGCTAACCCCAGAGCCCATTCCCGTGGGTCGATCGCATATTCCTGCCGGAAACGAGCGAGATGAACGAAACGGTCCATCAGGCCGTAACAAACGACGATTTCCTTGTCCGCGGGTTCCCAATAGGCATTGGCCTGACCACAGCTCCGGAAGATAATTTTCACTTCCTGGGGAAATTGGTACTGGCTGTCGATCTCGGTGATAAATGCCGGAAGGATGGACGCGTTCGTCAACCAGTTCTTGTATGTCGCCTGTTTGGGTGTGTCGGTCCTGTCGAAAATCAGTTTGAGCTGGCTGTCTGATTTTTCGTTTCGGAAGGTATTTTGCAGGAATTTAAGGCCTTTTTCGGCCTTCTGAAAGTCTTCGGGGCATAATTCTGCACGATCGACCGGAATCTCATTCGCGATGGCGAAGTCTTTGAGATGGTCGGGATCGCGGCCATAGGTCAGGCAGGAGAGGTCGTAAAGCCGCTGAATTTCGAGCGAATGCGGGTCCGAATAGGCAATTTCCATCTGATCCTGCTCGATAATCGTCCATTCAACGCGCCAGGCATCGATGATTGCCTGTAATTTGTCGATCATTGTCTGGGGCAGCGCGTCGTTGCCATCGCGGGTAAGCAACAGCATGATCGCCAGATGGTCGGCAAGATCTTCTTCGCGGCCAAGGACCGGAAAACCGATTTCGTCGATCAGCAAATGGACAAGCTCGTGCACGACACTGAATTCGGTATTGGCAAGGATGAATTGCTGCAATTCCGGGTCCGTATCGTCGATGGGAGATTCTTGGGCCATTGCAGGGAAAAGACAAAATCCAAGCAAAGCTATCGAGAGAAGAAAAAAATGCTTTGCTGGTCTGATGATCCGCTGAAAGCGTGGCATTTGCCGCATGAAAGCGCATCCCCCGTAACCGGTGAGCGAAAAATTCGAATAGCTGTTAAAAAACACTGCTATATCAATGGGTTAATAAATAAATGTGCGATGCGGCCGGAAATTTCAAGAGACTGTGTTTGAACAAGCAGAAGGGGCGGCCGGATATCAGTTGTGAAATGATCCGGCCGCCCGGGAATCGGGTTGAATGCTATTTCAGATTCTTCTGGAAGAAATCCAGTGTCCGCTGCATGGCCAGGGCTTCTGCGGCAGCGTCGTAATGTTCGCCGCCTTTTCTGGCAAAGGCATGATCCTGTTCGGGATAATCATGCAAGGTGCAATGCGGGTTGCCGTCGAGACCCGCATGCATGGCTTGTTGCATTTCCGGCGGAACGAAGCTGTCTTTTCCTGCGATATGCAGCATCAGCGGATTTGAAATATTGCCCGCTTCATCGATGAGGTCGGGAATATTGACCCCGTAATAACCGACGGAGGCATCCGCATCGGTACGCGTGGCTGCGAGGTAGGCCATCATGCCGCCAAGGCAAAAGCCCACTGTGCCGACCTTGCCGGTGCAACCGGACAGACCGCGCAATGTTGTAATGGTTGCGGCAACGTCTTGCGCACCCTTGTCCCGGTCAAACTGACCGAACAGGGAAAATGCCTTGTCCCATTCTGCCTTGCTTTGATCGGTGATGTTGACGCCGGGCTCGATCCGCCAGAACAGATCCGGACACAGGGCCACAAAACCCTTGGCGGCGAAATCGTCGGTTATGTCGCGCATGACCTGATTGACGCCGAAAATTTCCTGAATAACGACGATTCCGGGGCCCGAACCGGAGGCCGGTTTGGATAAATAACCCATGAAATCCCCATCCGGCGTTGAAATTGTGATCTCTTCTCCGCTCATATCTACCTCCCTGTTGTGAAATAGCGCCCGGCGCAAAGCCCGGTCCACTAACGCGTCGCGCGTCAAATCCGTATGCCCCGGCCGGTCCATATCCGGTCCCGGGTTTTGTTAGTCTAACGGGTAAAAGCCTCTTGTTTGAACCGGCAATTTGCGGCCGGGGCTTATCGATGCCTGTTTAAAAGCGTGCTGTGGTCGCTGGCTGTTCGCGGCGTTTGATCGGATCGATCGCGTCCGCAAGCATGCCCGGATCGGTCAGCGGTAACGAACAGCTTGTACCGATGCAGACATAGGCGGTGGCCCGATCGTCACGTTGCGTCTTGCCCCTGACCGGATGATAGCGGGGCAGATCCTGTCCCGGGCTGACGACGGTGACGACCTTGTCGGGCACACATTGGGAATAAACCGCTTGCAGCAAGGATTGGGTATGTTTGTCACCGCGTTCGCCGATGATGACGATTTGCACGCCCATTTCGGTGAATTCGAAGGCGTTGAGCAGGCTGGCAAGGGGCAGGAAGTTCTTGCGAAACTCGCCGCCGAACGCTTCCACCGTGGTCAGGGCGCGTTCGCGGTAATTGGCATCGCCCGTAAGATAGTAAAGCCGTGCCAGCACTTCGGTCATGACGCTGTTGCCGCTCGGGGTTGCCTGATCGGTCGCCTGACGGGTACGCGCAACCAGGTCGTCCGCATCCTCGGGGGTATAGAAATAGCCGCCATTGCGCGCGTCCCAGAACAGGCGGTTCGCGGTATCCACCCAGGCCAGCGCATCGTCGCGGTACGCATCGATCCCCGTCAGCTCGTGAAGCGCCAGCGCCGCGCGGCTCATCTGCGCGTAATCGTCAATAATATCGGCGTCTTTTGCCTTGCCGTCGCACCAGGAATGGCAGAGCCGGTTATCCGGTCTGCTCATCTTGCTGTGGATGAAGTGATAGGCATTGGCGGCCATTTCGAACCAGTCCGAACGATTGAATATCGCCGCCGCATTGACAAGTGCGGTGATCATCATGCCGTTCCAGTCCGCAAGAACCTTGTCATCACGGCCGGGACGAACCCGTTTGTCCCGTGCGGCGCGCAGTTTGTCGCGCAGCAGTGCAAGCCGCCGTTCATCCGCATCCGATGCCAGTTCAAGATTGGCCGAGCGGTTGAGAATGTTATTGCCTTCCCAATTGCCGGCCGGCGTTACGTCATAGTGCTTTTTGAAGAATTTGGCGTCGATGCCGAGGACATCGTCGATTTCGGCCTCGGTCCAGACATAATATTTGCCTTCCTCGCCCTCGCTGTCGGCATCGAGTGTTGCGGCAAATCCGCCATCGGGCAATACCATCTCATTTCGCAGCCAGGCGACGGTTTCGAAAATACGCCAGGCATAAAGCGATGAGTGGGTATTCTGCCAGACATAGGATAGCAACTCGATGAGCTGGGCATTGTCGTAGAGCATTTTTTCGAAATGCGGGACCAGCCATTGCTCATCTGTCGAATAGCGTGCAAACCCCCCGCCAATATGATCGTAAATGCCGCCCTGGCAGATATTATCCAGTGTTGTCAGGGTGGTTTTCTTCATTGCCTCGTCGCCGAGCCGAAGATAGCCGCGCCAGAGCGTTGCGAAAATCGATGTTTGCGGGAATTTCGGTGCGCCGCGCAGGCCGCCGCGGACGGGATCGATTTGCCGGACGAGGCCGCGCGCCGCGAAATCCAGAACTTCAGGATTGATCGCCGCTGAATTTGCCGTTTCTGCCATGTTGCGTAACGCTTCCTTTAATGCTTCTTGATTGTTTTTAACTTTGCCCGGTTCCGATTGGAAGACGTTGTGCACTTCCTGCAGCACCGCTTTGAAGGATGGCCGGCCGAAACCGGCTTGTTTGGGAAAATATGTCCCGCCCCAGAACGGATCGCCTTCGGGTGTAAGGAACATGGTCAGCGGCCAGCCACCGGGTTGGCCAAGCAGAATGAGCGCGTTCATATAGATCGCGTCGACATCGGGACGTTCTTCGCGATCGACCTTGATATTGATGAAAAGCGCATTCATCAGGTCGGCGGTCTCGGGATCTTCGAAACTCTCATGCGCCATGACATGACACCAGTGGCAGGCGGCATAACCAATTGACAGAAGGACAGGCTTGTTCTGCGCCCGCGCCGCCGCAAATGCGTCGGCGCCCCAGGCATACCAGTGGACCGGATTATCTTCATGCTGGCGAAGATAGGGGCTTGTTTCCTCTGCAAGCCGGTTATGTGTCATGACTTGTCCTTTATGTCTGCATGGGTTGCAAATGCATTGCAGCCGGACGAGGTGCTACGCATATTCTGTGCTGCGACATTAATGCGCGGGCCGCGGGACGCCAATAGAATAGACGCTTGTTGTGGATATGGATCTGTTATCCGAAAGGAAAAGAGCCGATGAAAATCAATGTGACAGTGGATTGTACGCCCAAAGAGGCGCGGGAATTTTTTGGCTTGCCGGATATCGAGCCGATGCAGCAAAGGCTGTTGAGTGAGGCGGAGGAACGATTCAAAAAGAATCTGGCGGCAATGGATGTCGAAACCCTGATGAAAACAATGACGGGCACGGCTTTTGGCAATATGGAGCGGTGGCAGGACTTCATGTCGAGCATGCTGCAGGGGGGCGTGGGCGGCAAGAGAGGCGATGATTGATGCAAGCAAGTCTGGCGCCGTGATGAAAACCGGGTTTTGAAGGTGGCCGTGTCGCAAGGGTTTGACGAGACGATTTTTGCGCTTGCCAGCGGGTCGGGGCGGGCGGGGGTTGCCGTATTTCGGTTGTCCGGTCCGCGCGCGGGTGCCGTGCTGCGTCTTGTCACCGGCGGGGAGCTGCCGGTGCCGCGTCAGGCGGTGTTGCGCTGGCTGTGCGATCCGGCAATCGCGGGGGAGGCAGGTCGGATCGACCAGGCGCTTGTCATCTGGTTTCCCGGACCTGCGAGTTTCACCGGGGAAGATGTCGTGGAATTCCATCTGCATGGGGGGCTTGCGGTGATGACGGCGTTTGCGACCGCGCTCGGGCGGATCGAGGGGGTGCGGACGGCGGAGGCGGGGGAGTTTACGCGCCGGGCATTCGAGAATGGCAAGCTGGATCTGACCGAGGTGGAGGGGCTTGCCGATTTGATCGGCGCGGAGACGGAGATGCAGCGCCGCCAGGCCTTGCGGCAACTTGGCGGCGGACTGGCGGAGTTGTGCGCGCAATGGCGCGAAGCGCTGGTTGCCGCTGCCGCCTTTCTGACGGCGGAGATTGATTTCGCGGATGAGGAATTGCCGGACGGGGTGGGCGATGAAGGAATAAGGCGGCTTTCGGCGCTGCGCGCGGAAATTGGCCGGCATCTGGCCGATGATATGCGGGGGGAGGTTTTGCGCCGCGGTGTCCGGGTGGCGATTCTGGGCGCGCCGAATGCCGGGAAATCGAGCTTGCTCAACAAATTGGCGCGGCGTGAGGTGGCGATTGTGTCAAACGAGGCCGGCACGACCCGCGATATTATTGAAGTGCATCTCGATCTCGGGGGCATGCCGGTGATTGCGCTCGATACGGCCGGATTGCGGGAGACGGAAAATGCGATCGAACAGGAAGGCGTGCGGCGGGCGCGGCAAGCCGCTGAACAGGCCGATATGCAGTTGATCCTGCTCGATGGTGAAAACTGGCCCCATATGGGCACCGAATTTGAAAGCCTGTGGTCCGACGCGGCGCTGATATGCGTCAACAAGGCGGATATGCTGACAGCGGCGGACAGGAAAGTGATCGGCGCGAAAGGCTGGCTTGCGGTATCGGCCATGACCGGGGAAGGTGTTGATGCGCTGCTCGATACCCTGTCGGGGCGGATCAGGGCGGAATTTGCGGTTGGTGACGGCGGGGTGTTGACCCGTGCGCGGCACCGGCGGCATTTGCAGGATTGTCTGAATTTTCTCGATCATGCGGCTTTAGCAGGGGTTGACGGCGGGGAAGTGGAGCTGATCGCCGAGGATGTGCGTCTGGCAGGTCAGGCATTGGGGCGCATCACCGGGCGGGTGGATGTCGAGGATATACTAGATGTTGTGTTTGGCGAATTTTGTATCGGTAAATAATGGATGACCGGCAATAGCCCGCCGCGAGAGGCGGATCGCGGGGCATAAGTCGGGTTGATGTTTCACGTGAAACAACCGTTTGGCTTTTGACAGAAGTTGGCGGTCAGGCATATGGTGCGCGGCATGAGCGAGATTTCGACAATTGGCGGCAAGCGCTACGATATTGTGGTGATTGGCGGCGGACATGCGGGTTGCGAGGCGGCCGCTGCTGCGGCCCGGATGGGCGCGGCCACATTGTTATTGACCCATAAATTTGAAACCATTGGCGAAATGTCTTGCAACCCGGCAATTGGCGGGCTTGGCAAGGGACATCTGGTGCGTGAAATCGACGCGCTTGATGGGCTGATGGGGCAGGTGGCGGATGCGGCGGGGATTCAGTTCCGCGTGCTCAATCGCCGAAAAGGCCCGGCCGTTCGGGGGCCGCGTGCGCAGGCGGATCGGCGGCTGTATCGCAATGCGATGCGCGCGCGTCTGGCCGAGGTCCCGCAGCTTGATATTTATGCCGCGCCGGCGGGTGATATTGTGATCGATGGCGGGCAGGTTCGTGCCGTTATCACCGAGGCGGGCGAACATATTCCGTGCGGGCGGGTTGTCTTGACGACCGGGACGTTTCTGAACGGCCTGATCCATATGGGGGAAAAACGGGTGCCGGCCGGCCGGTTCGGGGAAAATCCGACAGTCCCGTTGGCCGCGCGGCTGTATCAGACCGGTTTGACCATGGGGCGCCTGAAAACCGGAACGCCGCCGCGTCTGAAAGGGGAAACGATTGACTGGACAGGGCTTGACGCGCAGCCAGGCGATGTGCCGCCCGAGCCTTTTTCCTTCCTGACAACCGAGATCGCGCAACCGCAGACCGCGTGTCATATTACGACCACGACGGCTGAGACCCACCGCATCATTCGCGAAAACATTGCTCGCGCGCCGATGTTTTCCGGGCAGATCGAAGGTGTGGGGCCGCGCTATTGCCCCTCTATTGAAGATAAGGTTGTGCGGTTCGCCGAGAAGACCGGCCATCAGATTTTTCTTGAACCCGAAGGACTTGATACGGACTGGATTTATCCCAATGGCATTTCGACCTCGATGCCTGAGGCGGTGCAGCATGCTTTTGTGCGCACGATTCCGGGGTTGGAGAAGGTTGAATTCTATCGCCCTGGCTACGCCATCGAATATGATTATGTCGATCCGCGGGAATTGCGGCCCAGTCTGGAGACCAAGAAGATTGCCGGCCTGTTTCTGGCGGGCCAGATAAACGGCACGACAGGATATGAGGAGGCGGCGGCACAAGGCTTGCTGGCGGGATTGAACGCGGCACTGTCCGCCGGGGGCGGGGAAGCGTTCGTGCCGGATCGCGCAAGTGCCTATCTCGGCGTGATGGTGGATGATCTGACTACCCGGGGGGTGAGCGAGCCTTACCGGATGTTTACATCAAGGGCGGAATACCGGTTGTCCCTGCGGGCTGACAATGCCGATCAGCGGCTGACGGATCTGGGGATTGCGCTTGGTTGCGTCGGTAGGGAACGCGCGGCACGGCATCAGGAAAAGATGGCGGAGCTGACAAGAGCGCGGGCCTGCGTTCGTGATCTTACGATGACGCCGAATGAAGCCGCGGCCAAGGGTCTGACGATCAATCAGGACGGGGTGCGGCGCAGTGCTCATGATTTGCTGCGCTATCCGGGGATCGATCTGGCGCGGCTTGCTGAAATCTGGCCGGCGCTTGGCGGTTTCTCCCCCAAGATTGCCGAGCAGATCGAAATCGATGCGGCTTATGCGGCATATATTGAGCGGCAAGACGGGGATATTGCGGCGTTCCGGCGCGATGAGGCATTGCGTCTGCCCGAAAATCTGGATTACGGCACGGTCGCAGGCCTGTCGACGGAAGTGCGGCAGAAACTTACGCGCATCGCGCCTGTGACGCTTGGTCAGGCTGCGCGGATCGAAGGGATAACGCCTGCGGCAATGACGGCGCTGCTGGCGCATGTCAAACGGGCCGATGCGGGGCGCGGTCGGCGTGGGCGGCGCAAAGCGGCAGCTGCCGGTGCATCGACCGCACAGTCTGCTGTTTGAATAGGCTGCCGCGCAGTCTATGGCCGACGAGGTTGAAAATTCGCTTGAATGGCTGGCGGCGCGGTTTCCGTTATCCACGGTACAGGCGGAAAAGCTAGAGCAGTTCGTCGATGCGCTGTTGCGCTGGCAGTCGCGGATCAATCTGATCAGCCCGGATTCCGTGCGATCGCTGTGGCAGCGGCATATCTATGATTCCCTGCAGCTTGCGCAATTTATCGAAAAGGCACCGGGTATTTGCGTCGATTTGGGCAGCGGTGGCGGGTTTCCCGCCATCCCGCTCGCAATCCTGGGGGCGGAATGGCCGGGCTTTGCCATGCATATGGTTGAGTCAAACCGCAAGAAGGCCGTGTTTCTGGCCGAAATGCTGCGCCTTTCGGGGGCGGCAGGCAAGGTGCATAACCGTCGGCTGGAAGAGTTTGGGGCAGATGAAATAAGCTCCGCCGGGCGTGAGGGGGTGGCCTATATCACGGCGCGCGGCTTTGCGGCTTTGCCGAAATTGCTCGATTTTTCTGCTGGTTTGATCGGAAAGCAGACACAATATCTATTGTTAAAAGGTCAAGATGTAGAAGAAGAATTGACGGCTGCTACTAAATATTGGAGAATGAAGATCGTCAAGCATCCCAGCATTTCGGATCCGACAGGATGCGTTCTGCAGCTCACGGAGATAAGCCGTGCCTGATTTTCCCGATAGCAAGTCACCCGAACCCGTTGAATTTCCGGCCGGTGTTTCACGTGAAACAAACACCGGGGACGCGCCCAGGATTGTTGCGATTGCCAATCAGAAGGGTGGGGTCGGGAAGACGACAACCGCGATCAATCTCGCAACCGCATTAGCTGCGGTGGGCGCAAGGGTGCTGCTGATCGATCTCGATCCCCAGGGGAATGCGAGTACGGGGCTCGGCATCGGCCATGAACTGCGCGACAGGTCGAGCTATGATGTGCTGATCGGCGCCTGCAGCATCCATGCTGCTATTCACGCCACGGCGGTGCCAGGATTATGGTTACTGCCATCGACGGTCGATCTGTCGGGCGCGGAACTTGAACTTGTGACCGATTCGCGCCGGATGCACCGGCTGCGCGATGCGCTTCAGGATGGTCTGCAGGAGCAAGCCGTCGAAACACCGCATTTCAGCCATATCATCATCGATTGCCCGCCTGCCCTGTCTCTGCTGACGGTCAATGCATTGACGGCCGCCGATTCCGTTATCGTTCCGCTGCAATGTGAGTTTTTTGCCCTTGAGGGCCTCAGTCAGTTGTTGCGGACCGTGGAACTTGTGCAATCGACCCTCAACCCGGCGCTTGAAATTCAGGGTGTGGTGCTGACCATGTTCGATAGCCGCAATAATCTGTCGCAACAAGTCGCCGCCGACGTCCGCTCGCATCTGGGCCCGAAAGTCTATCAGACGATCATTCCCCGCAATGTCCGCATCTCGGAAGCCCCTTCCTATGGCAAGCCTGCCCTGATATATGATCATCACTGTGCGGGCAGCCGCGCATATATGCAGTTGGCGGGCGAAATATTGCGTCAGGAAAAGCAGCCGGAAGCTGCTTAGGGAGCGACATTTCATCTCCGCCATTTTTGGAATATCTTCCTCTATCCGGATGAGCTGAACCATGTCCGACAGCGGCAAAAAACAAAAATTGGGGCGGGGCTTGTCGGCTCTGCTGGGTGAGGACCGCACGGGCGTAGCGGGCAGCAGCAGCCGAAACCCGACCCAGCAAAGCCTGTCCATCACCCAGCTGCGCCCCGGCAAATTTCAGCCCCGTCAACAATTTGACGATACCCGCTTGCAGGAACTCGCTGATTCCATCCGGGAAAAAGGCATCCTGCAACCGGTTCTGGTGCGCCCGCTGGCCGGCGAGGAAGGGCAGTTCGAAATCATCGCCGGTGAGCGACGCTGGCGCGCGGCGCAACTGGCGCGGTTGCATGAAATCCCGGTTCTGATCCGTGACCTGACAGATACCGAAAGCCTTGAACTGGCCCTGATCGAAAATGTTCAACGCGCCGATCTCAACCCGTTGGAAGAATCACGCGGTTATGCGCGGTTGATCGATCAATTCGGCCATTCACAGGAAGCAATCGGCCGGATTGTCGGCAAAAGCCGAAGCCATGTCGCCAATATGCTGCGTCTGCTTGCCTTGCCCGCCGCGGTCCATAAAATGCTGGAGCAGAATCTGCTCACTGCCGGACATGCCCGCGCCCTAATCACCGCTGCCAATCCGGAGGCGCTGGCACGTAAAATTATCGATCAGAACTTGTCCGTCCGTGATGCGGAAGCACTTGCGCGACAGCAAAAGCCGCAGGCAAACAAGATTGATGGGTCGGCCAAGTCGCCAAAACCGCAAAAAGATGCGGATACAGTCGCACTCGAAGAACGGTTATCGGGCAATCTGGGGCTTAAAATTCAGATTGACCATCGCGGCCAGAAAGGCGGCGTGGTGACAATTTCGTACCGCACCCTCGAACAGCTCGACGATCTTTGTCACCGTCTGGGCAGCCGCAACCTCTGATCCGGTGATTTGACTGTCTGATTGTTTGCGTTATTACGCCCGTGCTGCGTTCGCGATCCGGAACAGCACCCGTTCGGCAATCGCTATTTCCGGATAACCCGTTGTTTTGCAATGATTTTCAGCTTCAAGCAATAATTGCAGCGCCTGCTTGATCTTTGGCTGGTTCCAGTAACGTAATTGCATGCGTATCGCCGCGACCCTGGAAAAATGAATGGGCGGCCGGGCGCGGCGCATAACCAGTTCCGTATCGCCACCGGTGCCCAGCTGTGCCATCAACAATTGCAGTCGCAAGGCATGATTGGTCGCCGACCGAATAACCGAAATCATGTTTTGCCCCGATTCATTCCAGCGTTTCAGCTCAATCGCCAGCACGTCGCTGCTGCCGGCAAATGTCGCATCGCATATCTGGTCGAGCGTGACCGCATTGCCATCGCCAATTGCTGATTGTACATCTGCCAGGCTCACCTCCAACGGCGCATCCCGAGTGCCGCCACCACTCATGAAAGTCACAAGTTTCGCCAGTTCCTGCCGGGTAATACCGCGATCTTCCCCCAGCACGGACGTCAGATAGGCCAGGGCATCAACCGAAATTCGCAAATTCGCCGCCCGCAATTCCGCTTCGATCAGTTCCTCAAGCGATTGCGTATTATCCTCATAAAATGCCATGGCAGCGGTTTGCGGCAGTGTCTCGAACAATTTCCGCAAGCGCGAGCCCTTGCGCAACTCGCCCGCTTCGACAATGACCTTGGCTGTTGCATTCGGGTTATCAAACAATGTCTCAAACGCGCCGGAATGCGTATCAGCAATATTCCGCACTTGAACGACCCGGTCGCCGCCGGTCATTGATATTGCCTGCGCCTCATCTGCCAGGCACACCGGATCATCCCGCAAATCACTTCCAGTTAATCGCACTAGACGAAACGGATCATCCGCGGCACCCAGAAACACAGTCACCAACGCCTGCGCCGCCTCACGAATACGCCCCTCATCACGTCCATGCAGCAAGAAAGCAGAGAATGCCGGATCCGGTCGCTTGAGCAGCGTTGCGATGGCACCCGCCTTGATGATCATCGCGGTCTGGCAAACTGAAAATTAAGGTTGCGCATCGTTTTCCATATCCACCCGTCTGAAATACAGCGATAAACGGGTTGCAATCTCTGCTCCCAGATCATGCGCCGCACGTTCTTCGGCATCCCGTTCCGCGCTCAATGTCGCAAAGTCGGACTGCACCACGTTATAGGCCACATAGGTGCGGGCATTATCTTCAAATATCACCTGCTGGTCCGACAACCGGACCAGCTTTAAATTCCCGAACAAGCGATAGTTGAAGCGCGTGACCGATTCATCCTGCTGGATCGCAAGCCCTTCCTTGCGGGCATTCAGCACGATATCCAGCCGGTAAAGTTTCGCCGTCTGTCCGCCGCGCGCGGAAAACCGGTCGATCAGATCATTGCGCAATTGCAGACCGACCCGCCCGCCGATCGGCGTCACCTCGATCCGGTCGAATTGTGCGGGAACCGATCCCGGCGCAGCCCTGTTGCCATATACCGGCGTAAATCCGCACCCCGCCAGGAGCAGCAAACAGCCCGCAAACGATAATATCCGTAGACGGATGAATATCTCACCCGCCAAGCCGATTATGAACCTATATGACAACATTGATGATCCGGTCGGGCACGATGATCACCTTGCGTACCGGTTTACCCGCTATCTGCCGCACCACCGCATCAAGCGCCAGGGCCGCGCGTTCAAGCTCCTGCTTATCGGTGCCGGGCGCAACCGCCAACTCGCCGCGCCTTTTTCCATTCACCTGCACGGGCAGAATGATTTCCTCGGTTTTCAACAATGCCGGCTCGGCGGCGGGCCAGGCTGCTTCCACCATCATTGTCCGATGCCCAAGCGCGGCCCAGCATTCCTCGGCCAGATGCGGCATCATCGGCGCAATCAGTTTGACAAGCGTCTCAAGACTTTCGCGTAAACACCAGCTTGCATCCGGACCGCTTTCCCTGAAGCCTGCAACCGTATTCACAAATTCATAAATCCGCGCAACCGCCCGATTGAAATGAAACTGCTCGATATCCTCGGTCACCGCAGCGATCGTCTGATGGGTCTTCTTCCGCAATCCGGTCGCTGCATCGCTGAATGAATCCGGTTGCGGTGCGTGTTCGTCGGCCAAATTCGCCAGATTGTCATTCACCAGCCGCCAGATGCGCTGGGTAAATCGCCAGGCACCCTCGACACCCGATTCGGTCCACTCCATATCCCGCTCGGGCGGTGTGTCGGAAATCATGAACCAACGCGCGGTATCCGCCCCGTAATGGGCGATGATATGTTCGGGATCGATCACATTCTTTTTCGATTTCGACATGGATTCGATCTTGCCGACGATGATTTCCTCGCCGGTATCGATATGAAATCCTTTGCCGTCGCGTTTTTCAACCTGTGTCGGCAGCAGCCAGCGGCCGTTCTTGTCTTTATAGGTCTCGTGGGTCACCATGCCCTGGGTGAATAAAGCCTGAAACGGCTCCTTCATCGCCGCATAGCCGGTTTCACGCATCGCGCGGGTAAAAAACCGCGAATAGAGCAGATGCAGCACCGCATGTTCGACCCCGCCGATATATTGATCGACAGGCATCCAGTAATCGGCGCGCTTGCGATCGATCGGCGTGGCCGCATCGGCACAGGTGAAGCGCGCGAAATACCAGGATGAATCCACGAAAGTATCGAAGGTGTCGGTTTCGCGTTCCGCCTGCGCGCCGCATTCCGGGCAATCAACCTGTTTCCAGCTTTCATGCCGGCTCAACGGATTGCCGGGTTTATCGAAGCTGACATCATCGGGCAGCAAGACCGGCAGATCCGCCTTGGGAACCGGCACGATCCCGCAAGCCTTGCAGTGGATCACCGGAATGGGACAGCCCCAGTAACGTTGCCGTGAAACACCCCAGTCGCGCAGCCTGTAATTCACTGCCCGCTCCCCCTGAGCGGCGGATTCCAGGCGGTCTGCGACTTCCTGCTTGGCGGACGCGACGTCGCGCCCATCCAGAAAGTCCGAATTGATCAACACCCCGTCCTGGGTATCGGTATAGGCGGTATCCCCGATTTCGCCGGTTTCTGTGCCCGCGCTGTCCCCCGCGCTGTCCCCCGCGCTGTCCTTTGCCGCGACGACGGGGTAAACCGGCAATTCATACTTCCGGGCAAAATCCAGATCGCGCTGATCATGGGCGGGGCAGCCGAAAATCGCGCCTGTGCCATATCCCATCAGCACGAAATTCGCGATATAGACCGGCACCTTGCGCGTTTTGTCGAACGGATGCACCGCGAACAGCCCGGTCGGCATGCCGCGTTTTTCAGCCTTTTCCAACGCTTCTTCGGTTGTGCCCGACTGTTCGCAGCTGGCACGGAATGCGGCGATTTCGGCATTATCCTCGGACAGGGCGCGGGCCAGCGGATGGTCAGCGGCAATGGCGCAGAAGCTCATCCCGAAAATCGTGTCATGCCGGGTTGTATAAACCTCAAGCCCGTCCTCGGCCGCTTTCTGCTGCGCCGGTGCGCCGGATGCATCGGTCAGCGCGAACCGGATCCGCATTCCTTCAGACCGGCCGATCCAGTTGCGCTGCATCAGACGGACCTTGTCGGGCCATTCAGGCAATTCATCAAGCGCGGACAGCAGCTCTTCCGCGTAATCGGTGATCTTGAAGAACCATTGTGTCAGCAAGCGCCGCTCCACCAGCGCGCCCGACCGCCAGCCGCGCCCGTCGATCACCTGTTCATTGGCCAGCACCGTATTGTCGACCGGGTCCCAGTTTACCGGCGATTCCTTGCGGTAAATCAGCCCTTTCTCGAGGAAATCGAGGAACATGCGCTGTTCATGCCCGTAATATTCCGGATCGCAAGTGGCAAATTCCCGGCTCCAGTCGATCGACAGCCCCATTGCCTTAAGCTGTCCGCGCATGGTGTCGATATTCTCGTAAGTCCAGGCGGCGGGATGCACCTGCCGTTCCATCGCCGCATTCTCGGCCGGCATGCCGAACGCGTCCCAGCCCATCGGATGCAGGACATTGAAGCCGCGCGCGCGTTTGTAGCGCGCCACGATATCGCCCATCGTGTAATTGCGGACATGTCCCATATGGATCCGCCCCGACGGATAGGGAAACATCTCAAGCACATAATATTTCGGCCGGCTTGCGGGATCGGACGGGTCCTCCTCGCGGGCCAGAAATGCATCCGCGGCGTCCCAATTCGCCTGCCATTTCGCTTCGACCTGTTTGGCGTAATAGCGGGACATCCGCCTATCCTTCTTTACTTGCTTTGCGGCCTATCGACGAGCGATGCCGAACAGTCATTATGTCACCCGCCGGCGCGAGAAAATCCGGCTGCGCAGTTGGTTTACGCGTGTTGATCCCGATAAAACCCGCTTCAGCCCGCCTCGGTGGCATCGATTCGCAACTGCCGCGCGCGGGTCAGGATCGCATTTTCGACCTGCACCGCGGTTTGCGGGTTTGTCACCACATCCTGCCAGACGCCGCTTGCATCCCGTTCCTGACGGAACACCGACACCTTGATGCCATCGGCGCGCAGCCGGCGATCGAGAATATAGACAGTCAGCTTGAACCGCTCATCGGGTTGATTGGGGCTTTGAAACCAGTCGGTGATGATGACGCCGCCAAACGGATCGGCCGAGGCCAGCGGCATGAAGGCGAGGGTGTCCAGCGTGGCGCGCCACAGGAAGCTGTTGACCCCGATTCCGCCGCTGCCCTTGGCGGTTTCCTCGTCGCCCCCGAAAATACCGATTCCGCCGGGTCCGAAGATCGATTCCCGTTCGTCGCCGCTTGGCACCGGATCATAGCGGTTCTGCCGTTGCCGTTCGGGATAACTTTCATCGCCCTGCAAGCCGCCGCATGCAGACAGCAGCAACGCTGTTCCGACTATACAAATCAGGCTCCGCGCCCTGTGCCGAAATTCAAACAATTTGCTCACACTATCTATCCATGGCTGCTTGCGGGGAACGCAATGACGCGGACATGTTTTGTGTCATGTCCGCGTCATGACGCTGACACCAGGACAGCTTATAGGTTTTTCCTGTGCCGCCGACAATATCTGCGGTCAGAATGCTTTGTCGATCGGGTGATTCCCGTCGACTGTCAAATAAAGGCACCCACTTTCAGGGGCCTGTCCGGCTGCAGCAAGATGATTTCCCTTGCTCCGGATCTTGCCCGTCCGTTGATTGTGCTGTTAAGGCAACAGTTGCAACAATATCCAATCACATTGTCGAATGCAGACCCCGTTAATACTTGACCCTTGGCGGTCGGGCTGCAAGATGACGGTAACTAGCGGGCCGAGCAGGTGTTCCGCCTAGTGTCTAAGTGTATAAAGGGCGCCGGCTCATGGGGGGATGCTCCTGGGGTGGCCAGTCCGGACTTACGAAAACTGAGGTAGGTTACGTTATGAAAAAGTTTCTTTACGGCACGACTGCCCTCGTCGCCTCCGGCATGGTTGCCGGCGCGGCATCGGCGGCTGAGCCCATCAGTCTTGGGCTGAGCGGCTACTATACGAGCGTGCTTGCGCTGTCCGATGATGATGCGCCGGGTACCGGTGATACGTCGGTCAAGCAGGACGCCGAAATCATCTTCAGCGGTTCCACCACCCTGGATAACGGCCTGACAGCCGGCGTCGAAGTGATCATGGAAGCGGCAACCTCCGCTGACCAGATCGATGAGCACTATGCATATCTCGAAGGTTCCTTCGGTCGCGTGGAAATCGGTTCCGACGACGGTGCGGCCTTCAAGATGGGCTATGTTGCGCCGTTCCCGACCGATGGTCACGGTGTGGACACCCCGGGCTTCCTGCACATTTCGCGTGCCAGCTCGCGGACTTCCGCGCTGATCACCATGTCGGCAGACGCCAACAAGATCACTTACTTCACCCCGCGCTTCAGCGGCTTCCAGCTCGGCTTCTCCTATACGCCGGAAGTTGATCCGGTTGCGGTCGGCGCGGCTGGTCAGCCTGGCCTCGTCTTCGGTACCCCCGGTACCGGTACCGGCGGCGGCCCTGCTTTCGGTGTGCGCAGCAGCGTGAACGGCGGTATTGAGGATATCCTCGAAGTTGCCGGTAACTACTGGGGCAAATATGAAGATGTCGAGATCGGCATTTCACTTGCCTATTCGCAAGGTGATCGCGAATCCGCGGGTATCACAGCGGCCGGCGCGGGCATCAGCCCGGCGGTAACCGGTGATCCTGAAGCCTATCATGCGGGCATCTCGCTCAGCACGGCCGGCTTCACCGTCAGCGGTGCCTGGTACGAATCGGAAGATCTGGTTGCTGGTGCCGGTGTTGCCGGTGCCGGTCTGCCGGGTCTTGATGAAGAAGCCTGGAACCTTGGTGTCATTTATGAAACCGGTCCGTGGAAAGTCGGTGTCGCCTATCTCGACTCCGAAACCGATACGCCGGCTGGTACCGCATTGGGTGGCGAGCTGTCGCTGCTCGATCTTGGTGCGCAATACACGCTTGGTCCGGGTGTTGCCATCGGTGCGGATCTGACCTTCGCGGAAGACGAAGTACCGAATGCCGCGGCTACGGTTCTGTCGCCTTCCTCGATCGAAAATACAACGCTGGCGCTGTCACTGCTGCTGACGTTCTAAGTCGATCGACGCTTAATTTCTGGAAAGGGCGGGTTGCAAAACCCGCCCTTTTCTGTTGTCTGGCACATGTGACGTGATCTCTTGTCAGATTATGCCAGCGCGATCAGGTTGATCGTCACCTCGCGGCTCTCATCGGGCGGGGATACGAAAATCGATGTTGATGACAGATAAAACGGGTGAGTGGTGCAATGGGTGCGCTGATCTGGTTAGCCTCCTATCCGAAATCGGGTAATACCTGGCTCAGGGCGTTTCTTTACAATCTGCTGCGTAATCCGCCAAAGCCCGCCCCCATCAATGAACTGGATCGCTTTTGCCTGGGGGAATCCGCGGAGGGCTGGTATGCGCGCCGTGCCGGCCGGCCCACCGAAGGCATGCCGCTTGCGGAGGTCATGGCGTTGCGGCCGCAGGTGCATCGCGATTTCACCACCGCATTTCCCGACTCGGTCTTTGTCAAAACCCATAATTTTCTCGGTGAATGTGATGGTGTGCCGCTGCACAATATGGATGTCACGGCGGGCGGGCTGTATGTGGTGCGCAATCCGCTCGATGTGGTGATTTCCGTCCGGCATCATTTCGGTCTCAGCATGGATGAGGCCATCGCCCGGCTTGCGGATCCGACCGCGGCAACGCAATCGGCGGGCGGGCATGTCGCGGAGTTTCACAATAGCTGGTCCAAACATGTCGAAAGCTGGACCGCCATTCCCAATCCGGCGCTGCATGTGGTGCGCTATGAGGATATGCTCGATCATCCGCGGCGCAGTTTCGGACAGATGGTGGCGTTTCTGGGCCTCAAGCCACCCAAGGAGCGATTGCGCCGGGCGATAAAATTTTCATCTTTTCGGGTGCTCAAGGGACAGGAGCAGCGTGACAGCTTCAAGGAGCGTAGCGAGCATAGTGATGCCTTTTTCCGCGAAGGGCAGAAGGATCAGTGGCGGAACTTGCTGACCAGCGCGCAAGTCGATCGCATCATTGCCGATCACGGGGAACAAATGGCGCGATTTGGTTATCTGCCTGATGATAGGGCCGGTTCCTAGGTCAGGGCGGCTTTGGTTTTCAGATCAGCGGCGCGCCCTAGGAGGCGGGTTCGACGGTCGACAGCAATTCCAGCAAATTCCCGTCCGGATCCCGAAAATACACCGACTGCCCCCATTTCCCGTCCGCTGCCGGGCGTGGTGCGGGACCTTCTTCAATCGCAATGTGATGGCTGTTCAGCAATTGCTGGGCCTGGGCGATTGTGCCGTCCCAGCGGAAACACAGATCTGCCGACCCGGTGGTTGGTGATTTGGCATGTGGCGCCGCCGGCGCTGCGGCGGCATGCACATTCATGCGGTTAGCGCCAAGTTGCATGGAAACCACAGGGATCTTGCCTTCGCGCCACGCCTTTTCCCATAAAATCTCGGCACCCAATATGTCGCGATAGAATTTGATCGTTGTTTCAATATCGGCAACAGTAATCGCATAATGGTCAAATCCGCGGATCATTGTTGTTCCCTCCTGTCCTGTTGATTATGCCGCTTGATTATGCGGCGTTGTTTTATCCGCTTTCCGGCAGTGCGGCTTGCTGACATCTGCGAACCAATCTTACGCTATCGCACCGCCTGCGGGTCGGCAAATTTCTGCCCTTGCGGCTCACATCCGAAGGGGCGGACCCGATATTGCCACGCGCGACGGCGCGGACTGGCAGCTGGCGGTAAAGCACAGTAAGCTGTGCCGTGAATATGGCGTTGAAACGGGCTTTGGGGGGCCGTTTGCGATGGTGGCGCGGGTTTATACGGTTGCGTTTGAAGGGGTGACGGCGCGTCCTGTCGATGTGCAGGTGCAGATCAGCCCCGGACTGCCGGCATTTTCCATTGTCGGTTTGCCGGACAAGGCGGTGGCCGAAAGTCGCGAGCGGGTGCGCGGTGCGTTATCCGCAATCGGTCTGGCGCTGCCGGCAAAACGGATTACAGTCAATCTCGCGCCGGCCGATCTGCCGAAAGAGGGCAGTCACTTCGACTTGCCGATCGCGCTCGCGCTTTTGGCCGCGATGCAGATCGTGCCACCCGATGCGGTGATCGACTATACTGCGCTTGGCGAATTATCGCTCGATGCCAATATCGTATTCGTACCGGGTGTGCTTGCCGCCGCGATTGCCGCCACGGCTGAGGGGCGGGGCCTGATCTGCCCGCAATCCTGCGGCGCGGAAGCCGCCTTTGCCGGTAATCAGGATATTCTTGCCTCGCCCGATCTCTTATGCCTCATCAATCATTTCAAGGGCAGCCAGCTTCTTTCGCCGCCCCAAACCTATCCGGTTGACGCCGGTTCCGCAGACGCAGCCGGGAAAGTCGATCTCGCCGATGTCAAAGGTCAGGAACTGGCCAAACGGGCGCTCGAAGTCGCGGCGGCCGGCGGTCACAATCTGCTGATGATCGGTCCGCCTGGTGCGGGAAAGTCCATGTTGGCGGCCTGTTTGCCGGGTTTGCTGCCACCGCTGAGCGCGCGCGAGGCGCTGGATGTCAGCATGATTGCAAGTGTTGCCGGCGCATTGCGCGAGCGGCGGATCACGCGGCGGCGGCCATTTCGCGATCCGCATCATTCGGCAAGCATGGCGGCGATGGTGGGTGGCGGGGCGCGCGCCAAACCGGGTGAGGTCTCGCTTGCTCATCGTGGTGTCCTGTTTCTTGATGAATTGCCGGAATTTTCCCGACAGGTACTTGATTCCCTTCGGCAGCCGCTGGAAACCGGGGAAACGGTGATTGCGCGCGCCAATGCGCATATCCGCTATCCCTCGCAGGTCCAGCTTGTCGCCGCGATGAATCCATGCCGCTGCGGTTATCTCGCGGATCCGGGCCGGGCCTGCTCGCGTGCGCCGCGATGCGGCCGCGACTATCAAAGCCGCATCTCCGGTCCGCTGCTTGACCGGATCGATTTGCATATCGAGGTCAATGCGGTTTCCGCCGCGGATTTGCAGAATTCCGCGGCGGCTGAAACAAGCGCGCAAGTCGGCGCGCGGATTGCGGCGGCGCGTGCGATACAGGCTGCACGCTATGACGGGCTGGGCGTCGGTCCTGAAAGCCGCCCGGACAATCCGATCGCCGTCAATGCGGAAGCCGATGGCGCGGTGCTGCAAACCGTTGCGACCCCCGATCAGGAGGGGGCCACGTTGTTGCGGCGCGCGACCGAGGAGCTGGGGCTGAGCGCGCGGGCCTATCATCGGGTACTGCGCGTGGCGCGGACATTGGCGGATCTTGAAAATTGCGCCATGATTGGCCGTATACATATTGCTGAGGCATTGAGTTACCGGCACACATCAATTGGTATCACCGCATAGCGGGGTCGGGTTGTGGTTCGCGGCCTCCTTATCGGTGCCAAAGAAAAAGGTCGCCATGATGGCTGAAATAGCGATCGTCCAAGGGGATATTACCCGTCTTGCGGTTGATGCGATTGTCAATGCGGCGAATGAAACCTTGCTGGGCGGTGGCGGTGTGGATGGGGCCATCCATCGCGCCGCGGGGCCGCAATTGCTGGCCGAATGCCGCAGCCTTGGCGGTTGCCCGACCGGGCAGGCAAAGCGGACGGCCGCCTATGATCTGCCGGCGACATATATCTTCCATACGGTCGGGCCGGTCTGGCGCGGCGGCATGGCGGGCGAGGCCGAGCTGCTTGCGCGTTGCTACCGTTCCTGCTTCGATCTGGCTGTGGAATCGGCGATCGGATCGATGGCCTTCCCCGCGATCAGCACCGGGGTCTATGGGTTTCCGGCGGATCAGGCAGCAATGATTGCCCGGCGCGAGACAGAGGGCGCATTGGATCGCGGTCTGCCGGATTTGCAAAAAATTTTGTTTGTTGGCTTTGATGTAACTGCTGAACAAATACTTTTGAAAGCCTTTGCCCCTATTCTGGGCTAGAATTCAGGATGTCCGGATTAATTGCCGGGCACAAAATCAGATAGTCAGACCTCGTCTGGGGGAAAAGATGGCCGGTCCGGAACGATTTGAAACGCGAAAACTGCTGGTCTATTGGAAGCGAATCCGTGGCGGTAAACGGTTTCCCTGTTCCGCTGATATCGACCGGACCGAACTTGCGCTGTTCGAACCGAATATGTTCGAACTCAAGATCGTCGATCCCAAAACGGTCATGGTCATGCATGTGGGCGACACATTGATCGCGCGTATGGGCGGGCTTGATCTGCGCGGGCAAAACCTGTTCGAGATATTCGATGCGGCGCGCGTTTCTGAAATGTGGCGGCGGTTTCAACTGATGTTCGATATCGCCTGTGCGTTATGCACCCATAACGAGGTGCCGACCCCGGAAGGCGATGACCTGCGCGCGGAGACCTTGTTTCTGCCGGTTGTTGACGGTCCTGACCAGGCGCGCAGCATATTCGGGACGATCTACTATGCGCATGGGCCTGACAGCCGCAATGTCGAGCTGCAGGATCCGGCCATGGTATTCCGGGCGGAAACCTTTCTCGAGGTGGGCAATGGCTATGCCATTGCCCTGGATGGTTCGGATATTTCGCGGCTACGCCGATCAACGGCGTGACAGATCGAACGCCGCCAGCGCCGCCATATTCACGATTTCCGACACGGTCGCGCCAATCGGTGCGATTTGAACCGGCCGTTCGAGCCCGATCAGGAAGGGCCCGACGACGGAGCCGCCGCCCAATTCCTCCACCATGCGCGTGCTGATGCTCGCCGAATGGATGGCCGGCATGATCAGGACATTGGCCGGCGCCGTCAGACGGCAGAACGGGTAGAGTTTCATCAGATCCGGATTGAGCGCGACATCGGCGGCGATGTCGCCATCGAATTCGAAATCGACCTTGCGACGCTCCAGGATCGCGACCGCCTCGCGCTGGGTATCGGATCGTTCGGTTGCCGGATTGCCGAAAGTCGAGGAAGCAAGCAGCGCTACCCGTGGCTCATGTCCCATACGGCGCACCACCGCAGCGGTCTGTTCGGCGATATCGGCAAGTTCGACCGCCGTCGGCATTTCATGCACCGTCGTGTCGGCGACGAACACCGTATGGCCGCGCGCGATCAGCAGGCTCACCCCGATCAGCCGATGCCCGGTTTGCGTATTGATCGCCCGCTCCACATCCTGCAGCGCGACCGCATAATTGCGGGTGACGCCGGTCACCATGCAATCGGCATCGCCGCAGGCGACCATGGCCGCGCCGAACACATTGCGGTCAAAGGTGACAAGCCGCGTACAGTCGCGGATCAGAAAGCCTTTGCGTTGCAGTCTTTCATACAGGAAATCGCGATAACGCCGGGTCGCCGTGGATTCGCGTGGATTGTGGATTTCCAGCTCCTCATTCGGATCAAGCCCGATTGACGCCAGGGTGGCGCGAATTTTTTCTTCCAGCCCGATCAGGATCGGCAATCCATAGCCGCTGTTGCGGTAGGACAGGGCGGCGCGGATCACCTGCTCCTCCTCGCCTTCCGCAAATACCATGCGCTTGGGATTGGCACGCACATACTCATAGACAATGCGCAATGTGTCGGCCATCGGATCAAGCCGCGCGCGCAGCTGATGCTGATAGGCATCCATATCGATGATCGGCTTGCGCGCCACCCCGCTATCCATCGCGGCCTTGGCGACGGCGGGCGGAACATGGCTGATCAGCCGCGGATCGAACGGCACAGGAATAATATATTTCGGCCCGTATTTCGGCCGTTCCCCGGCGTAGGCAGCGGCGACTTCGTCGGGCACATCCTCACGCGCCAGCTCGGCCAGCGCTTCGGCGGCGGCGATTTTCATCGCGTCATTGATTGTGGTGGCACGCACATCAAGTGCGCCGCGGAAAATATAGGGGAACCCAAGCACGTTATTGACCTGATTGGGGTAATCGGACCGTCCCGTCGCGATGATCGCATCCTCGCGAATGGCATCGACCGTTTCGGGCAGGATCTCCGGGTCGGGATTGGCCATCGCGAAGATCACCGGATTATCCGCCATTGCGCGCACCATTTTCTCGGTCACCGCGCCTTTGACCGACAGGCCCAGAAAGACATCGGCACCGACCATCGCATCTTCCAGGCTGCGTGCCTCGGTTTCGACCGCATGCGCCGATTTCCATTGATTCATGCCGTCCTTGCGGCCCTGATAGACGACGCCTTTCGAGTCGCACAGGATCGCATTATTGTGCGGCAGCCCCATCGCCTTGATCAGCTCCAGACAGGCAATACCCGCCGCGCCCGCGCCATTCACCACCACCGTCACATCCGCGATATCCTTGTTCGCCAGATGCAGCGCATTGATCAAGGCGGCAGCCGAGATGATCGCGGTGCCATGCTGATCATCATGGAAAACCGGAATATCCATCAGCTCGCGCAGCCGTTGTTCGATGATGAAGCAATCGGGCGCCTTGATATCTTCAAGGTTGATGCCGCCAAAGCTCGGCCCCAGATAGCGCACGCCGGCGATGAATTCATCCGTATCGGATGTATCGAGTTCGAGATCGATCGAATCCACATCGGCGAACCGCTTGAACAGAACCGCCTTGCCCTCCATCACGGGTTTGGAGGCAAGCGCGCCAAGATCGCCAAGCCCCAAGATCGCCGTGCCGTTGGAGATGACAGCAACCAGATTGCCTTTGGCGGTATAGTCATAGGCCAGCGTCGGATCTTCCGCGATGGCGCGTACCGGAACCGCGACGCCCGGCGAATAGGCAAGCGATAGATCGCGTTGGGTGGCAAGCGGCTTGGTCGCGACGATTTCAATCTTGCCGGGCCGGTTGTCGGTATGAAAAAGCAGCGCTTCCTCGTCGGTGAATTGCGGTCTGCTGGCCTTTTCTTTTTTCTTGTCGCGGCTTGTCATCGAAATTCCTAAGGCGTTGAAGGTCCTGTTCGGCGAAGGCGGGTACTCACGATGACGGAATGGCCCGCTTCGGCTCTAGTGCGATTTGATGAATTTGTAAGGGATTGCGCGGCTTTCCGCCACCGCAAATATCCCGGCACCGTGTGTGATTGACATGGTTTGCCGATGTCGCAGCAAATCCACGGGCTTTATGTTAGGTTGGCCCGACCAATAATCTGTGACCGCCGAAAACAAAACTGTGACTGTGAAAAGCCGACCGACCGACGCGCCAACCCCGATGATGGCGCAATATCTGTCCATCAAGGATCAGCATAAGGATTATCTTCTGTTCTACCGGATGGGAGATTTTTACGAGCTGTTTTTTGACGATGCGGTGCAGGCGGCCAAGGCGCTCGATATCGCGCTCACAAAGCGGGGCAAGCATCTGGGGGACGATATCCCGATGTGCGGTGTGCCGGTTCATGCCGCGGAAGGCTATCTCGCGAAATTGCAGGAAAAGGGGTTCAAGGTCGCGGTCTGCGAACAGACCGAAGACCCCGCCGAGGCAAAAAAGCGCGGATCAAAAGCCGTCGTGCAGCGCGAGGTGGTGCGGCTTGTCACCGGCGGCACCCTGACCGAGGACAATCTGCTTGATTCGCGGCGGCATAATTATCTTGCGGCGATCGGTGCGACGGGGGCCGGCGCGCGCGACTGGGCGCTTGCCTGGTGCGATATCTCGACCGGGGCGTTTGCCGTGACGGCCCTGCCAGCGGCTCACCTGTCAGCGGAGCTTGCGCGGCTGGAGCCCGGTGAGTTGCTGTTATCGGAGAAACTGGCGGACAGGGCAGCGCTTCAGCCGCTCATTGCGGAAATGCCGGCGGCTGTCACCTGGCTGCCGGCCAGCCATTTCGACAGCGCGGCGGGGGAGCGGACGCTGAAGCGGTTGTTCGCGGTCGGCGCGCTGGAAGGTTTTGGCAGTTTCGGGCGCGCCGAGCTTGCCGCCTGCGGTGCGGTGATCGGCTATATCGAGCTCACGCAAAAGGGCCGGCTGCCCATGCTGCGCCCGCCGCAGCGACAGCCCGATGGCGCGATCATGGCGATCGATGCCGCCACGCGCCGCAGCCTCGAACTCACGCAGACCCTGGCGGGCGAGCGCAAGGGCAGCCTGCTTGCCGCCATTGACCGGACGGTGACCGGCGCGGGTGCGCGGATGCTGGGAGAATGGCTTGCCGGTCCGCTCAATGATAGCGGGCAGATCAACCGGCGGCAGGATGTCGTGCAATATTTCGTCAATGACCCGCAATTATGCGACGCGATCCGGCGGGCATTGCGGCAATGCCCCGATCTGGAACGGGCCTTGGCGCGGCTGTCGCTTGGCCGTGGCGGGCCGCGTGATCTGCTCGCGGTTTGTACCGCGATGCGGCAGGCAGCCGCGATCCGCGACTTGCTGGGCACGCATCCCGCCGATCTGGTCGGCGTTCCGGACATATTGGCGGAGCTGAGTGCGGATCTGGGCCATCAGCAGCCGCTGATCGACGCGCTGAGCCACGCGCTCAAGCCCGAGCCGCCGCTGCTGACCCGCGATGGCGGGTTTATTGCCGAAGGGTACCATGCCGCGCTGGATGAGGTGCGGCTGCTGGCAAGCGAGAGCAAGCGCGTTATTTCGGGCCTTGAAGCCCGTTATCGCGAGGAAAGCGGGATCGAACGGTTGCGGATCCGGCATAACAATGTGCTTGGCTATTTTATCGAAACCACGGCCAGCGCCGGTGACCGGCTGATGCGGCCACCCCTGAATGAGACCTTCATCCATCGCCAGACGCTTGCCAATAATGTGCGCTTCACGACCGTCGCGCTGGGCGAGCTCGAACGTGAGATCACCCAGGCCGGCGGCAAGGCGCTGGCGATCGAGCTTGAGTTGTGGGAGGCGCTTGTCGCCACGCTGTCGGAACAGGGACCGGCGCTTCAACGGATGGCGCAGGCACTGGCCTTTCTGGATGTCACGGCCGGGCTCGCGACCCTGGCGGCGAGCGAGCGTTACATCCGCCCGCAGGTCGATGACAGCCGTGCCTTTCATATCGTGGCGGGGCGGCACCCGGTGGTCGAGCAGGCACTGGCGCGCGACGCCGCGATTTTCGTTGCCAATGATTGCGACCTTGGCGCAGACCGCGCCGACGGTATGGCGGGGCAGTGGCTGTGGCTTGTCACAGGCCCCAATATGGCAGGGAAATCGACATTCCTGCGACAGAATGCGCTGATTGCGATCCTTGCCCAGATCGGCAGTTTCGTGCCTGCGGACACCGCGCATATCGGCCGCATCGACCGGTTGTTCAGCCGGGTCGGCGCGTCAGACGATCTGGCGCGGGGCCGGTCGACTTTCATGGTCGAAATGGTGGAAACCGCCGCGATCCTCAATCAGGCCGGGGAACGCGCGCTTGTGATCCTCGATGAGATCGGCCGTGGCACGGCGACCTATGACGGCTTGTCGATTGCCTGGGCGACGCTTGAGCATTTGCATGATGTCAATCGCTGCCGGGCGCTGTTTGCCACCCATTACCATGAACTGACCGGGTTATCGGATCGGATGGCCGGTGTCGCCAATGTCACGATGCGGGTGCGCGAATGGGACGGCGATGTGATATTCCTGCATGAGGTGACGGCTGGCGCTGCCGACCGGTCCTATGGTATTCATGTGGCACGGCTTGCCGGGCTTCCTGACGCGGTGTTGCATCGCGCGCAGCAGGTGCTCGACAAGCTTGAGGGGGAGGCTGTGTCCAACCCTGATAAAAGACTGGCGCAGGATTTGCCCCTGTTCACAGCCGCAGCCACGATGGCAGGCAATCCAGGGGCCAAGGCGCCCGAACCCGGTCCGGTTGAAACCGAAATCGCCGGTATCGATCCCGATGAACTCAGCCCAAAACAGGCGCTTGAAATCATTTACCGGTTGAAAGCACTGATGAAGTAGGCTTTTTCCGCTATGCTGCGGGTATGTCGCAGGCTGGCATGGCCGGCGGGCCCAGATGATACCAAGGACGGATTGCGATGAATGTGCCGATCGACAAATTGATGGATGCGGAAATCGACACCGGCATGGTGGCGGTGCCTGAAATCGGCTTGCCCGATCGCGATATGCTGGCCGCATCATTGCGCGAAAATCCCGATAATTTCGCGCCGATGAGTGCGGAGAACAGGCAACGTGTCGCCGAATTCTTGAAGTCCACGCGCCAGCAATCGATGCAGGATATCGAAAAGGCGCTGCTTGCGGGCGCTTCCGGACCGCAGGCGGTGAAGGCCATTGCCGATCTTCACGATCACATGATTCAGGCGCTGTTTGACTATGTGACGCAAACGGTGTTCCGGGCGACCAACCCGACAAGTTCGGAACGCATCTGCATCGCCGCGGTGGGGGGGTACGGCCGGGGCAGCCTTGCCCCTGAATCCGATATCGATCTGCTGTTCCTGCTGCCCTACAAACAGACCCCCTGGGGTGAGAGCGTTGTTGAATTCATGCTGTATATCCTGTGGGATACCGGTTTGAAGGTCGGCAATTCCACCCGTTCTGTGGATGAATGTGTGCGCTTGTCCCATGGCGATATGACGATCCGGACAGCGCTTCTTGAAAGCCGTTTCATTTGCGGCGATGCGGAATTGTTTGCCGATCTCCAGACGCGCTACAGCGCCGATGTCGCCGCCGATCGCGGCATGACATTCGTCAACGCAAAGCTTGCCGAGCGCACCGAACGGCATCGCCGCCAGGGGGAGACGCGTTATCTTGTCGAGCCCAATATCAAGGAAGGCAAGGGGGGGTTGCGCGATCTGCATACGCTTTACTGGATCGCGAAATATATTTACGGGATCGATGATGTCGCCGAACTTGTGGCGCGCGATGTTCTCACCAAATCGGAGTTCGATACCTTCCGCAAGGCAGAAGCCTTTTTATGGCTTGTGCGCTGCCATCTGCATTACTACACCGGCCGGCCGATCGAGCGGCTGAGTTTCGATATTCAGCCCGCCATTGCCAAGCGGCTCAACTATGCAGATCATGACGGGCTGTCGGCGGTCGAATGGTTCATGAAGGACTATTTCCGCGTCGCCAAGGAAGTCGGCGATCTGACGCGGATATTTTGTGCGGTGCTGGAAGAACAACATCGCAAGCCCAAGGGTATCGGCCGGTTTCTGCCACGCTTCGGGCGCCGCGCGATCGAGCTTGAGGCATTTGTCGCGGAAGGCGGCAGGCTCAATATCACCCATGAGAGCGTCTTTACCGACGATCCGGCCAATCTGCTGCGCCTGTTCCATATGGCGCAGCATAACGATATCGATATTCATCCCGATGCGCTGCGGCTTGTGACCCGTTCGCTGCATCTGATCGATGACGATCTGCGTGCCAATCCCGAAGCCAATCGCCTGTTTCTTGAGATGCTGTGCAGCCGGCAGGACCCTGAAACAACACTGCGCCGTCTGAACGAGGCCGGGGTGTTTGGCGCATTTGTACCCGATTTCGGGCGCATTGTCGCGATGATGCAGTTCAATATGTATCATCACTACACTGTTGACGAGCATCTGATCCGGGCGATCGGCATACTTTCGGAAATCGAAAATGGCCATCTGCAGGAAGATCATCCGGTGGCGAGCGAGATCATGCCGCGGGTCAAGAATCGCGAAGTCATCTATCTGGCCGTGCTGCTGCATGATATCGCCAAGGGGCGGCCCGAGGATCATTCCGATGCCGGAGCCGCCATCGCGCGTGAATTGTGCCCGCGCCTTGGATTGTCGGAAGCTGAAACCGAACTCACCGCCTGGCTTGTGGAAAATCACCTGCTGATGAGCGATGTGGCGCAAAAACGCGATATTGCCGATCCCAAGACCGTGTCCGATTTTGCGCAGCAGATGAAAAGCATGGAGCGGTTGCGGCTGATGCTTGTGCTGACCGTCGTCGATATCCGCGCGGTCGGGCCGGGTGTCTGGAACAGCTGGAAGGGCCAGCTTATCAGGCAGCTTTACTATGAAACCGAATCGATCCTGTCGGGCGGGCATGCCACCGCCGGCCGCGAACAGCGGATCGAAGCGGCGAAAGCTGCGCTCAAGGATCGGCTGCAGGATATCACCCCCGCCCTGCGTGAGCGCATCCTGGCCATGCATTATCCGCCCTACTGGCTGACCGGCGATACCGATATTCATGAAAAGCATGCGCGGCTTATGGCGGATTGCTGGGCCCAGGATTTGCCGATCATGCTCAATTCCGAAGTGCATCCTGAGCAGGGGGTCACCGAAATTACCCTGTTTGCGCCTGATCATCCGGGGCTGTTTTCGCGTGTTGCCGGGGCATTCGCCTCCGTCGGTGCGGTGATTGTGGATGCAAAGATCTTCACCACCGCCGAAGGGATGGCGCTGGATGTGTTCTGGGTGCAGGACCGCGAGGACAGTGCGATTGCGGAAAAATCAAAGCTGCAGCGTTTATCGAAGATTCTCAATGAAACGTTGAGCGGCAAACATCGTCCGCATGAAGTATTGAAGGACAAACGCAAAAAAGCACCCAAGCGCGAAGTGGCGTTCAAGGTGCCAAGCGTCATTCTGTTCGATAATGACGCGTCCAGCAATTCCACCCTGATCGAGGTGACCACACGCGACCGGCCGGGCCTGTTGCATGAGCTGACCTGGGCGCTGTTTGGCTGCGGCCTGTCGATCACCTCCGCCCATGTCACCACCTATGGGGAGGAAGCGGTCGATACCTTCTATGTGCGCGATGCTTTTGGCCTCAAGATCACCAATCAGGGCAAGCTCGACAAGATCCGCACCGCCTTGCTGACCGTTCTCGAAGAAACCGATCTGGCACGCAACGCTGCCGCCTGAACCGGAAGGTCGCCAGGCGGCGGCAGGCAAGAATGCCCGAATTATTGCCATGCCGGGAATCTGCCCTTATTGGCGGGAAAAGTGGGGTATTTGTCATTGCTGACGGAAGTTCCGCCCGTTTAACCTGCCTGCATGTCGCGGAAATCACACAGGGCCGGGGAAATGACCCGCGGATCGCAGGCCGGGCCGCCGCGGCGCGTCGGCGGCTTGAGGAATCACCCGATTCGCTGGAACGGATTGCCGCGC
>OBJS01000085.1_pt1 | contig 43205 bp, 51 predicted proteins | sample 1519851 | NCBI WGS metagenome assembly OBJS01 (sample SAMN03019806, study PRJEB22545) | beach sand metagenome | biome: beach; feature: sea beach; material: beach sand | place: USA: Municipal Pensacola Beach, FL | collected 2010-10-20 | depth 25-47 cm m
GATACACCGTTTGTTGCAATCTCAGCTTGACCGACACTCCCGTCAACAATCTCGGCGCTGGATACACCGTTTGTTGCGATCTCAGCTTGACCGACACTACCATCAACAATCTCGGCGCTGGATACACCGTTTGTTGCGATCTCGTTCTGGCCTACCGCGCTGGCTGCTATCTCACTTGTTCCTACGGCGTTTGCTGCAATCTCTGTGTTCGTAACAGCGTCAGCCCGGATAGTCGCCGTAGTCACGGCCTCAGCGCCGTTTGTCTGCTCAAGTGCGGCAGTTTGTATTTTGGGTGCGCCTGACGCACCCTCAGCCAACGCTAAAAAATTATCTTGATTTTGAGTCATCTTCGTGCTAGTCAGCAACGAGCCGAACGAGTACGATAAACCTGTCCAAGTAGCCACGAATATTACTCCCTTACTCAGCTAGCCCATGTGTAGCTAGCACATTAAACACTGTTGCCGCATCAGACCGCAATTTATGCAACGCTTTGGTATCCCGTTGCTTAGCCACCTCCTTTTGTTTGGTGATAGCCGCTGCCGCTTCACGTTTCTTCCGTACCAAATCACTTTTATCTAACTTAATGATAAATTGATCCTCAGTCTCACCTTGCAAAGATATCGCATAATTCATAACTTTTTGTAAGCACTCAGGGCATAAACTCATTTCGTGCTTATCACCTTCAACAGTTTGCACCCCTTGAATAGCACCCCAATGTGGGAACCCTAAGCCGTAGCTTTCTTCGGTATAGCTTGCCGGGCATACATCACATTCAATAGTTCGTTTCATTGCCATGTCTTAGTCTCCTATAAAAGCGGATTGTTAGATTGATCTAATAATCCTAACGTTGCGTGATCAAGTCTAAAAGCATCGCTGAATCTAGAGTTATCTAGGTCAATGCTCATGCTTAACGTATCTAAATTAAGCTCATACCCCATAAGCCGGAATGCGCCACCAAATTCGTCTAGTTGATCGTCAGTAATTTTTATCGTATCACCTATCTGTTGGTACACTGGCGCTAATGTTGTTTTGACTTTGTACTGTTCATACGGTTCAGCGTTAGTGAATATAAGCCGTTGCGCCATGTTCAATGTGCTCTGACTGTCGACGTACCATATAGTCCGATCTCTTAATAACTCAGTATGCAGCCCGAACGAATTAACGCTAGACGTATTCTGGTCGAACGCCGCGATTTTCCAATAGTTAGAATTAACGTCGTAATCGCCGTACACATATTGTCTGTTTAATATTTCCGCATCATCGATCAACAAACTCGCGTCTATTATTTGCGGGTTATCTAAAACTACTTGATCACTACTCGCTTCCGTCCATCTATAAAAACGTAGTTTTCCATCTTCTTCAATGATGGATGAATCTGTATACCTACCTAAACGTTGTAGCGCATCAGCTACTTTTACACCATCATATAGCGCATGAACTAATACGGTGTTGTCACTGAATATGGCCGACCATTCAAGGAAAGAACTGTAGTCTATGTCTGGGTTACTTGTACTTTCTACTGCGCTAAAACCACCATGAGACGTGCATACATACCACGCCAAATCAGAAACTAAGTAGTTAGATCCAGTATAGTCTACCGGATTATCGTTAGTACCGATCAGCTTTTCAGCAAACGGTTTTGTTTTGTCCATCAGTGTTATCGCTACCGCGCCCCTGCTAAAACTTAACTTCTCGATAGTGCCGCTAAACATTTCTATAGTTTCTTCGCTGCCAACTGCGTGAGTTATGCCTAACTCCACTTTACACTGAGTATTAAGAAATGTTTTATCTGCCAGCATGAAGTTAAAAGTTTTATCTTCATTGGCTACCGTAAGCGTCATATCCTTTGGTCTGATCTGATTCCACTGTCTTTTAATTTTAGGCCACTTGGCGACGAACGCTGAATAGTCGCTTGTGCCAATTGTGAACTTACGCAACGGTGCAAAACAGTTGCTTGATACACCATCGACAAAACTACTAGATACACTATAAGGCATATTAGAAAGTCCTCAACTCAATAACGCCTTTATACAAGCCGTCATACGGTTTAACTTTTTCGTTGATAGGTGGGTTAGTGTTTACTATTTTGGCGGTTATCTCAGCTATACCAAACTCAGAAAAGACTACCGTTACAGCGTCCTGGCCAGCCCACCAGCTGTTGACATAGGTGGCCTCTTTACTATTGAGAAAAATAACTGGCACCGAATACGCCTGATAGCTCCCAGTTGGATAAGTTACTAAACCACCCCTGGTTCGATGTTCACGTTTTTCTATCGCGCTTTTATCTTTAAACCCTGCAAGCACCGGCATGTCCAATTGATCAGCACTGTTTGTATATATCAACATCAAAATGTTTCCAGCACGATTAACCCGCCAAACCTATCTATGTTTTGTGGCATGATGGTGTGAATAGGTGTAGTGGTATTAGTTATTTTAACGTTGTAGCTATCCAATGAATGCACTAACGTCAAAGGCGCAAAGCTCGACCACCAGCTATTAACAACGCTTTTAAACGCCGAATCAACCCAACTAACATTTATACTGAATCTGGTGTAATCGTTATACACATAGGATTTAAAATTACCAGTATCTAGTTCGTGCCTATACCCTACTATAGCCGACTGGTTAACCGAACGATCCTCGTTGACAATCACATCATTACCGCTACTAATGTATAAAAGATATGGCACCGTCTACCCCGTTGATAATTCTGTTATGCTGCGTTGGCGAACCCCTAGCCGATCTAGCCCATCAAGTGCGGGGATGATCTTATCTTCAATTAGGTTTCTTAGTTCACTCTGATCCATATTTTCTAAGCCCCCACCAGAAGCGTCGATACTGATATTAACATTTTCTATTACCGTTCTAGCACTGTTATCTGTAGTATTAGTAGTGTTCAACGCTTGTACTATTTGTGAATTCTGCCGTGCACTAATAACACGCTCACCACGTTCCAACATATACGATCCGGTACGTGGTACATTATCCACACCATCGTGAAACTGTCCAATAAGCTTTTTAACGCCTACTAACGCCGCTGCTGCTGCCGCTGGTGCCAAACCAGGCCCAACAATAGGTATTGCTGAAATAGACTTATATGCGGCTGCTGCTGCGCGTAGTGCTAAACTTAAACCCTCTTTGGCATGTTGTGCGACAAGAGTAGCGAGATACAGCGCACTTGTAGCGAGTGCCTCAGCGCGTTTAGCCGCTTCTACCGCAACAAACTTGGTGAACGCTGCCGCACGTTGAGCATTTTCCAATGCGAAAGTTTTTACTGTTTCTGCACGTTCCAACACGTGCTCTTTCAACATAGTAGTGCGCTTCTTAAGCGTATCATTTATGAACCGTTGCATAGCTTCAGAATCGTGTAACTTTTTAAGCGCGTTAGTTGTCAATTCTTGCAGTCTGAATTGTACGTGCATGGATATGTATTGCGCGGTAGCCTGTTTTAAAACATTCTTAAGACTGGCCCCTAAGTCCTCACTAAACACAATCGCATTACCGATAGCTTCGCTAGTGCCGTCGATCACTGTGTTCATGGTGTTGAGCATGTTATCGGCTAGAACTTGGATCTCCGTTCCGCGCTGAGTAAAGAACAACGAATATTTTTCGTTTAGCGTAGACAGAAATGCGTTATGTTGTGCATCCTGCGTATCCAAACCTTTTTTATTCTCTACAATACCGAAGCTTTTTAAGTTTTCTAATTGTGCTTTAGCCCTTGCGTTAGCATCTTTAAAGTTAATACCTAAACCTTCTGCTATAGTACCACCAACATCTTCAAACGTTGTCTTGTATGATTCACTTATAGCGCCGACAGTCTCTAATGCTCCCGCCTTAACTCTACCAAAATGCTCAGTTGCCCTAGCAAATAGGGCATCGCTTAGATCGGGTACTTCCTCTTTAGTAAATATGCTCTTAATGGAATTGATAACATCGCCAGCACTGTCACGTATAAACTTTGCGTTGCTAGTGAATATGGTTATTATGAACTCGCCTAGTGCTTTATAGACATTAATAGCATTAACACCAAACGATTTAATGATGCTTGTTGCGCCTTCAGCAAACCCCCTTACAGTCTCGATACTAAACCCGTTAGTTACGCCATCTTTTATTTTATTAAATATATCTATTGAAACTATGCCTAGAGTCGCAACACCCTCAACGCCAGCCATGACAAACGCTACTATGCGCTCACGATTCCGCGCTATTAGATCGGCAGTACCTTCTAACGCCGTTGTGAACAGTGGTGCAAACTCATTACTAATTGCCTGGGACAACCCTTTCATAGCGCCTTGTGTATCTGTAAGCGCATCTTGAAACCGTGTAGCGTTAGCCGCTGCTTGACTATTTATGACTAAGCCGAGAAACTCAGCACGTTTAGCTAACCGCTGCATCTCTGCTGAACCCTCTGAAAGCATCTGAACCATTGCGGTTCCCTCAGAGTCAAACAGTTTAAACGCTATACGCAAACGATCACTATCCGATTCTAACGTCGCCATACGATCGGACAGCGTCGTTAATTGATCGTCTAGTGGTAACTGTGCAAACTTCTCAGCTTCAATACCCAGTTCAGCCAATGCAGGTTTAGCTTCGCCTAAACCTTTAGCAGCTTCACCTACGCGACGCTCCATACGCTGAACGGCCATGTTGAACGTTTGCGTAGATAGGCCCGATCTATCGGCAACAAACTGATACGCTGACAAATCTTCAACCAGTTTACCGATACGCGTTGAAAATTTAGCGGCCTCATCTTGTCCGGCAGTCATCTTAGTAGTCAGCGAAAACGCTGCCGTACCTGTAGCGATAAATGCACTAGCAGTTGCAGCCAAGCCAGTAGTTATACCCTTTAACGCTTTAGCATACTTATTATCACCTACGATACTAAACTTTATGTCATAGTTTCTTGGCATTCTCTCGCGCCTCTTGGTTCTTAATCACTATCTTTTGACCGGCTATGATGTCGAACACTGTATTGATAAAGATATACTCGTCAAAAACACTGTCACTCCCTACAAATCCACACCTAACGTATGTAACACCATTAAAGTAAAAGCATTGATCGAACCACCTACTAAACAACTCCGCACCGATACCGCAAAAGCTGAATGGTTCGACTATGCTGACTCCTGAAGTTTGTCGGCCGAAATAGCTTTTGACTTTTTTATGTTGTCCTCCGTTAAGAATGCGTGATTGAGAAGTTTGTAAGCGATATCTAAAACTAGTGGATGAAAGTAGCTATAAGAAAACGCTACTTTAAAATCTAGTTCGTTGCCGTTGCTGTCAGTTAGCCCCGTTACCTGTTTAACTCTGTTAACTACTACAGGTAGAGCCGACGCCGACAGTTCCGACAACACAGCCGGACTAAGGGTAACCGTGTTACCATCACCATCGGCGTCGACTTCACTACTCAGTTCGGCGAGCTTACTAGCGTCAGTTATTAAGGGTTGTAACGCTATCAGATCATTTTCTTTTAATGGCTCCATGACCACCGTTAGCTCATCGCTATCGAATGTTAATGTTTCTGTAATCTCTAAAGTAAAGCCGCTCATGTCTTAGTCCTTTCTAGTTAATGTAAATTAATATACCGCTTGTGTATTCCAAATCCTACAATCAAACATCGCCGCCGAATCGACCGAATATTCAGCCTCGCCAGTAAAACCGACTTTTATTAACCCCGGCCCTGTGTTTAAAGGCTTAAAGTCGGTATATCTGAAAGCGGGTAATATCACCTGAAAACGTTCGTTATATCCTGACTGAATCTGCGTAGCACTGAGAAAATTAATAACTATTTTTTCAGTGTTGTAGCCAACAAACTTCTGAAACTCTGTCTGATTCGTATAAATCAAAGTCCCAGAAACTTCAACGCTTCTAAAATCCGACCGCTTCAAATATCTAGGATATTTCTTAGTATCGTGAGTGTAAGTAGCTTCAATCTTTTCATCAAACGTGATGCTTAATTCTTCAATCGATTTAATGATGCTGCCGCCAAAATCTAAACTTGATGCACTGTATACCACCGCTTTGTTAGTGGGTAGTGGTGCGCCTATGTGCGACTGCTGAGAGTACCGACCACCTACGTATTCAGCCGAGCATTTAAGTAGCTCGTTATTAGCGACGCTTATAGTCAGAGACTTACCGACCATATCACCGTATAAGTGAGCACTCCCACCATCGCTCAACTGTTTAACTACAGTTACCGGCCTATTGGCTGCGCGGCTGTCGAAGTCTGTGTTCCTATCTAAATGCCTGTGTTCATAAACCGATCCAGAATTTACTATAGTTAATGGATCACCTAAAACACTCTTAACCACCGCACCTAGTGTGAGCATGTTTATTTCAGCATTAAACCCGCCTTCATTAGCGTTTTTGCCTTCGTGCATACCACCAGGACTGAACCGCCCATATGCGCTTTGCTCCTTAACTGTCTCCTTAGTTAGCGCAAAACTTTCATCAATATGAGGTATCCAATACACGCTTTGCGTTAATGTTTCACCCATACTGTTTTGAAAACAGATCCCTAACTGAGTGTCTTGTCCGTATGCCATTGTATCAATCTCCCGTTAAAAGGTTAGTGCGTAATTGTTACGCACAGTAACGTCGTATGACCTACTAGTTACGTTATCGAAAGCAGCCATACCTTGAAATGCAACTTTAATCAAACCCGGCCCCTGATTAACTATAGGATACTCAGTAAATCTAAATGCACGCACATTCACATCTATGTAACCTTTATAGCCAGACTGAACTTCTGTTCGCGATTCCGTAAAGGCCCTTAGCACGTGCTCTGTTTGGTTAATGAAATCATTAAACCTAGTCTGATTAGTGAACACCATTGTGCCGCTAACCTCTACCGATCTAAAACCCTCGCGCTTAATATGCCGTGGTGTTTGTGAGCCATGCAAAGCGCCGTGCGCCGCCATAGGTTCATTAATTGTTATACTCAATTCTTCCATTTCATCGAAGCCAACCGCGCTGAACGTTATGCTTGTTTGATCCCATAGCGTTTGAAGTCCTGCAATACCAGTCGATCCGACATTAGTGTTTCTGGAAAAACCTTTTCCTAAATAGTTAGCGCTGATTTTAAGCAACTCACCGTTGGCGTAGTTGAACGTTAACGATTGTCCTACCGCATCATAATATATATGAGAACTACCGCCATCGTTAAAACGTTTTATTATAGATACCGGGCGACCAGCAAAGAATTCATCGAAGTCGCTAGTTCTAGGTAGGAACGTGTGCCTCTTCATGGATCCGGACGTAACTGTTGTGGCATCGTTGATAACCGATTGACACAACACCCCAACCGTTCGCAAATCAGCTTCGCACTGTATGTCGCCGCCTACACTCTGCCCAACTTCGTATAAACCGCCTTGATCAAAAACACCCCGCGCATTAGATTCTGATATCACCTCTTTAGTTAACGTGATAGAGTCCGACAAATGCGGTATCCAGTACGCGCTACTTGCGTGGATAGTCCCGCCACTGTTTTGAAATGCTATACCTAATTTAATGTTTTGGCCGTATGTGTCAGACATTTTAAAGTCTCCCTTCGCAATTAATAGTTATAATTGCTTCCTGTTTAAACTGACTTTCGTTCTTCGTATTAAACGACTTAGCGACGTTATACCCTAGTATATGTGCCACTGTGTTATTCAAACCTTTGTCTCTGTCGATAGCGTTTATGATTGCGGATACAAGATTGTTTAACTCCATTTCGGTCTGCCGTCCTGTCACATGCGTTATGGCTTGAACAAATACTATAGGATCGTATCTAAAACCCATATTGCTACCTACTGGATAATACGATAGCTCACCGGGCACCACACAAACCCACCGGCTTCTGGAACTATCGCTGTTGATAACCTCCGTTCTAACAATCTCAGGATTGAAACTACGAACCGTCAGATCGCTTTCAATAATGTTTTCGATAGCGTCTAGTATTACAGACTCATTAATAGCAATCATTCGTTAACAACCTGCTCTATGTATTCTTCATACATCTCTAAAATTTCGTCACCGACCTGATTAACTGTCGGTATCAACTGTCGTCTAGGTAAAGCACCGTGACCCTCATGATGTTTCTTTGCGTATGGCAAGTTATCAAACTTACCAATCTCTGATCCCACTCCCGCCGTGTTGCTATCGCTGAACGGTACAAAGCTACGCCTAAGCTGCCCAGTATCCTGTAGCACCTTAGCCGATGAATCTAGTTGTTTAGTTTCTGTCCGCTGACTTCTAGGTAATGGTCTGCCGCCAAGCTTTAGTTTCTGCCAACCCCCAACTTTACCGCCTTCGGTTTTAAAGTTAGTGTCGACCCATTTTAACAGATACACAGATATACGCTTGTGCAAGCGCTTTCGATCCTGTTCGTCTAACTTTTTATCAAGCCGTTTAACCTTGTCTTGAAATGCTTTTAAGTCTCTGCTGTTAACTTTAATCTCTGGCATTGCTTATGTCCTCCAATTGATCCGGATCGATATATTGATCCTCTATTGCATCCATATCGAACACTGGCGTGTAGTTCTCTGTGCTCGAATATACAGCACCGGAAATTTCACCGCCGCTCACAACTTCGCCACCGCTATCAACCATAACTGCTTTACCACTTAGTAACTGAGCTATGCGGTCGTCAACCACTTTTTTAAGCTGCTCATATTTCTTTTTATCTGTTCTGTAGAGTGCACGTACATAAGTTAGGTCAATGGTTAGCACTTTAACAGTGATATTCGTTGACGCGAACGGTACTGTGTATTTACTCCCTAACCTGGAATTGATCTCTGCTTCTGCATACGATATCAAGTTTTCTATTTCATCCTCTTCCCTGTTGCTGTTTATATCAGGGTAAGACTCTACAACGTCATCCCAGTTAGCATACATGCCCATATCAACTTACCTCGACCGTTAGCGTTTTAACTTTGTACCAATTTATATAAGGTTTACCGCCGATAGTAGCTACTGTTTTTACAGCGTAGTGATCAGCGGTGTTGGGTAACGTCAAATTGAAATAGTAATGGTCCGCATCACTGCTAACCATGGTGGCACTAGATACAAGAGATCCAGCCACATCATACAGTGACACGTAAACGTTTGTGGGGCCTGCTCCCGAACTGGCCCATGTCACTGCAACAGTGTTGCCTTTCGGCGTTCTTAATATACTCATAATCCACCACTCACTTTAAGATCTATGTTGGCTTCGCTAACACCGCCACCAATAACGCGCTCAAATACTTTTAACTCGATAGGTAAGTTAGCTAGACTAAGCAGGATAAGTAATAGCCCTTGTCCAGCCGATAAATAGGTAGCGTCTATTCCAGTCATTAAGTCTATGAAATCGGCCCTAAAAGCACCGATATGCTTTGTAACGCTATCAGTTATCAACTCAGGTATGAGCGTTTCCAGTTGTCTGTATACGGATATACTAACTGCTAGCTGGTCGCTGGTAGCCGTGTTGGTTAGTTTGTTGATATATAACATTTTAGTTTCATTGTCTGTAATACCTAGACTATCGAACGCATTGTTTAGCTGTGTTTTAAACTCTCTATCTATTGCATCTAATGTATTTATGAAAAGCCTGTGTACTGCTTTATGTTCATAATCGACTACACCTACCGATTCGATACTGGTGAATCTATCGGTGCTTCGAGTTATAGCTTCTGATAACGTTAAGTTTTCTAGCACTATTCTGTTGAGCGTCCCAGAAATTTTAGCCAGTATATTGTCGTATACGTCTACATAATCTATAAATCTAACACTTTTCGCGTACGCTAAGTTAAGAACATCTGTTAGCGTTACCAAGCTGGTTAGATGTTTGGTAACAAAGTAGTTTACATATATATATGAACTGATATCTAACTCGTCGTGTATCAACTTACTTAGTTGATACTCCAATATATGCTTGTCGGTCAGTTCACACAGATCGCTAGTCACTCGGTTCAGGAATAGATACCTGTTATCTATAACAACTAACGTGCTAGCCCCGTATGCACCTTTAATCAAACTCTTAAACTGATCATCACTTAGATTTACGCTGTTAATCACCGTACCGTAACGATGTTTGCCAGACGACACAACTTCCGAAAATTCTACAGACTCGTTACGGACTAAGTTAATAAGTTTATACCTGATCTCATTAAGTGCTAACTCGTCAAGTGCGTTAACCGAGACCGTACCCGAACCACCAGCTTGCGCCTTATAGTTATCTATCCAAGCCGTTAGTGAGCTATTGCTAATAAACAACCCTTGACGCTGTAACGAGTTTAGATCGCTTGTAGTAGCCGAACCTACGCTAACCCCATCATCGAATAACTCATAATTATTACCAAACTTCTGTAGCTTGTATGTATGACCAGCCGTAGCACTAACAGAAAATAGATCGGTAACTGTCCCGCCCACTTTTTTAGCTACTACAATGTCCCCGCCATCACTACGCCACCCAATGAAGTTTGACGCATCCTGAATGACTACGCACACATAGCTTTCATCGTGCGCGGTTCCACCGACATTAGCTAGCTCGGCCTCAACAGAAAAACGATCGCCACCTGATAGCGGATCCGATAGATACACAGCGTCAGAGTTGTTATTAGCGAACAGTTGATCATCACTCGGATCTATTTGTGCGCTACCGGCACCACCGCTAAGCAGCGCCCATTCGATACCGACAGTAGGGGTGTGATCTTCTAAGTCAGTATCGAATACGCCGCCTTCAGTAAACGCATCTTCAAACACCGTGGCTGCACCAATTAAACTAACTATAATCGAGTCTATTAAACTTAAATCATCTACCCTATTTAAGTTAAGCTGCTTATTCGGTGCATCGCTTAATGACAGTGAACTAGATACAGTTCGATTTATTATTGTAGGGCCACCACCTCCATCGCCTTCTATCGACCAACCAATCCATTTGCGTTGTGTGCTATCGGCAGTAGTTATGTCATCCGCTTTAACTAATAACCCACCTGAATCGAATCCACTAGCAGCGTCCGCAACATTTACGTCGAACTGGTCGCTGTCGTCGGCGTCGGTGGCAAATATCAGCCGGTCGTGGGCGAAACTGCCAACGTTTTCATCTGTGTTGCCATCATCGTTTGCGACACCAACACTACCGGCCCTAGTGCCGTCATAGCCGCCAACAAATAAAAAGTTGCCCTCACTATTCGTTTGCACCGAACCAATACTTCCGGCTACCGTTCGCGCCCCAATCAGCCCGAACGCTAACGGCTCGTAACCAGGCCCGTTAACGTCCCAGTCACTAGCTGCGCTAGTAGGAGCGTCTACAGTGCCGCACCATGGATCGTGATCGCCAGTATCAATCGCCAATACGTGTACCGTGTCGCTACCAGTGGATCCGGTGGTGTTCATGGTGTAGCCATCGCTGTTAAAAGCGGTACACTCAATAGACCAAGCCGATGAATCGTTGAACGTTTGTGTGGCACATTCATCCTCATCTAGCCAGGTATTTAAGTTCACCGTAGCATCGCTTTGTTTGCCTTGGTGCCCACCTAATAGCCGATTCTGTATACCACCGCTATTGTCCGCTACAACTCCGTAACTATAAATTGCCTGAGTCGATTGTTGAGTGCCACCAAACCCCGCGCCATTTACGAATAATAAATTCGGCTGAAAACTTAGTCCTGTTTTACTAGCTGTTCCGGCAGTTGTTTTAGGCGTGAACTCATGTAGATCAGCACTTAAATCATCGCCCCCAAATAACTCGACAAACAACCACATGGCTGAATCTGCCGCCGTAGCCCAATTAATGCGCCAACCATTAGCGATTGCGCCGACGCTGGTGGCGCGGCCTTTTAGATTTGCAACATGATTATAGAAATACAGGATTGAGTCTAACCGTTGCGCCCTGGTTGCGCGTACAGTAGACGTGTTCATCCCGGCTGCTAGACTTACGCAATACCCTGTAGAGCCAACGCCGAACCCTCTGACCAATCTAGATCCTGCATCCAGCATTGCACCTTTAGTGGTCGCGGCGCTGACGGTTATAACCACCGCTTTAGGAGTCCAGCCTAACCCAGATATAGTTAGATCCTGATCTCCGGTAGACGTTGCAGCCGCGACCGTAGTACAAGCATATTTAATGTCATCTGTCGGCATATAGTTTCATGTTGATATACTTTATCAACCCCGCTAAATCACTATGCGTATCAATCCTAATAGGCGTTAAGACTTTACGAACGCCATGACTTTGAAGAACCTCTATAAACTCTAACACGTGTTCTCGACGTATAAAGTTTGTGGTGGTTAAAGCGCCTTTAATACTGGCTATACTGTTGTTGGTATGCACTACAAGTAGTCCATCGTAAGGTTTTAACTCGTTAACTTTTTGTTGGGTTTTGTACAAACGAACAACTAAAACATGATTACATATTCTAGTTGTTCGTACCAACATCTTAGTCGAACGCCGACTTTATAGCGTCTTTGATAGTGTCACCTGATATGCGGTCACCTTCGTTGTTTCTGAAACTTTCTAACAGTTTTAGAACAAACTCTAATTCAGGAAACGTCTTAACAAGAGTCTCAATAGCTATACGCTCGGCGTCTTCTTTGGTTACGTCACCATCTTCGCTAAACTCCCGGCCGATATTAAACAGTAACGCTGGTACAAATTTAAAAATAATAATATGTTTAGTTTTCATAAGTTATGCGATCCCACTTGAACCTCAGCTTGCAGCAACAGAAAGTCACTGTCCCCTAACGTTGCATTAACATTATTAACGATATTAAACACTGTACCCTGACCGCTGTTAACATGGTTGACCATAGCTGCTGATTGAATATCAACCGATGTTAAACTGTCGGCGTTACCGGCCCAAGTCATCACCATCATAAACACCTCTTTACTACTAGCTAACGTTGCCGGGGCCTTACGGCTGACTTCGCCAAATTCAGTAGATCCAAGACTTGCAGCATTAGTAACTGTACCAATAGCTAACCAAGCAAACGGTGAGTTAGTATCGCTGATGCCTCGGCTTGCTAATATGTTAAGCCCATTAGCTGTCACTTGGTTACACCGTGTATGGTCTTCTACAGTACCGTCAGCACGTGTAATACGAATCGTGTATTTACCTATAACGCCTAGATTAGATATTAACTCCTGTTCAATTTCAGATAGCTTGTTTTTCATTTACAATCGCCTCCTTAAAATCGGCTTCGTTTAAACATAGTTTCATGAAATTAATATAGTCCTGTGTATTAGCAAAAACCCCTTCAAACTCGATGCTACGATTTTTAATTTTAACGCTCTCTTTAATATGTAAATCCGATCCAAGCACATTAGATAGAATGCTGTAGAACTCTAAACCTTCTAATAGCCAGCGTTTAAACATGGGGTTATCTTCTGTTAAGAACCCACGCCAAATTTCTACGCCCTCTTTTGCTAAGCTCCGCATATGCTCATCGATCTGATTGCCGTTTTGCTCAGCAATGTATTTACACTGCAAAGATAGATCTCTTAGCCACAGATATTTGCCTAACATCCTTTCAGGGTTAAGCTCTCTGTCTTTAATCATTAGCGGTAAGTTGCGGCTGAAACGCTTACGTCGTATGGCCTCCGTTGCATATCCGGTATGCTCGATATAAACATCAGGCACCAACGTTGAATAGCCAAGCCCTGCATTCATTTCTGTTTCTGGATGCTCATGCACGAACCCAAAAAATTTAATACCTTTGTTATTCCTGAAAAGCCTATGCGGGTAATCCTCTTTAATAACGCCAGCCGGATCAACTGATAAATGGATCTGCTTAATAGCCAACCCGTTAAGCTGATTAAACCTGAGATATTTAAAAAGGTTTTGATAGTTGTGCAACACTTCATCCGCATCTATCCATAGGACCCAATCGCACTTAGCTCTATCTATAACAGCGTTCCTGGCTGCATCAAACCCTATCTCAATAGGCGAGTGTATAAAATAGTGATTAGCGTTGAACTCATTACATAGTGTCACTACGCTAGCCGGATCCCGTGTTGTTTCATCTATACCGACAATTATTTCATCGGCTATAGGTTTAACGGACTCTAACGTTCTTCCTAGTGTATGTTCGCAATCTTTAGCGATAATACAAACGCTAACCGTTTCAGTTGGGTTAGTTGGGTAAACCAGCAAAGTGTGATCGTGCACAGAGGCGTTTTCAGTGTTCTTGAACACTGTAACGTAGCTTCCTTTAGGCTTATTAAAAGTGCTATCCCGGCCACACGGCACCGCTATTATGTTGAAGTCGTCAAACTCACAGAAAGCCTGGTGTAAATCGACTTTATAGAAACAGTGTACGTGCTGTCTATGGGTTAAGCGATCATAATCTTCATACTCCCAAGCGCCATATGGTGTAGTTACCACTACGCTAGCATCAGCCTTACAAACACCTAAAAGTTTGGTGATCAACTTATGCGGCTTATGTACGTGCTCTAACACTTCACAACACAACAACATATCAAACGTTGCTGATTCAAACGCAGTATTGAATTCTGCCGTAGTGTAGAAGTCTACGTTATCTATCTTTTCATCTTTGCGCCAATCATGCGCTTGCCTGATATACCTAGCAGAATGATCTACACCAATGAACTGCACATCAGGATATCGTTTAGCTAGGTTTATAGTGTAGTGACCTATAGCGCATCCGTAGTCTAAAACACAACTACCTGGTGGTAACTCCGATACGAGTTTACTTATTGTTTCAAATCTTGGATTGAATGATAGATTAACTGGCGTCTCTGATTCGCCTAAAGCGTCCTTCTCTGCTATAACAGCGTCATAGTGTTGGGCTAGTTGAGCGTCAGAAGCATTTAATATATTACTGTACTTATCTTCTATGATAGCTGCGTACTTTGTATCGTTAATATCAGATATACTAAGGCGTACTATGTCTGAATTAACATACATGTCTTTTAATGCTGCATGTATATTCATCGCTCTATCACCTAGTACGGTATAAAACAATAACGATAGTTGCGCGTTAACTGGCTGGTAATCTATCCGTGCGCCATTAAAAACGTTTTCAGTAGTTACACTCATATTCTTAATGTGCTCAACAAAAGCTTGTTCATCCGCTATGCCGTTTTTTAATGGTATGATTGCGTCCGATCCATTCCGACTTACGCCTTCTATAGAGTTATTATACGTTTCACGTATGGCACCTGAATCACTGGCTACTATTTGCAACCCACAAGCTAACGCCTCCATAATTGTTATGCAGGATACCTCATCGAATTCCGTTGGATACAGCAACGCATCGGACGTTGCCATAAGCGTATACAACCGCTCTTTTGTTAGGTGACCAAGATTAACGCAGTTTGGTAACTCGTCAACTCGACTGTATAGACGTTCGTAATACTCGGCCATCTCAGGCGTAGTGTAATCGTAGCAGCACACGTACAGAGTGAATCGCACACCGTTAGTAATCAGTTGATCAACTATTCCACCTTCTCTAACTAGGTGCTCTAGTCCACGCTCCGGTCTGGATGAATATACAAACTCTATTCCGCTTTCAGTATCGCCAAGCTTTTCGTGCTCTGCCATTACGCTAGAGATTAAAGCTAAATCAACAGAGTTACGATGCACGGTTACGAAGTTTTCTGTATCTTGTAAACCCCATGCTTCTATAATCTGTTGCTTATGGTATTCGCTTACGCACAATATACCGTCTATGTTATACATCGTTTCGTGGATATCTTTACAGAAACGTTGATCAGGTACATCATGCAGCCATAGATAGTTCAGCTTAGACGCCCACTGATACCTGAACGCATATGGGCATCGTTGGATAATCATCACATCACATGGGGTATTCTCAGCGTAGAAATGAAAACGGTCACCTAACGGAGCTGCTTCTGATTGCATCCCCGCATAGCAATACTTAACATCATCATAGACACCCTCTTCACGGCAATTAGTAAACACTGTTACCTTATGACCTAATGTAGCTAATGCTTTAGCAGTGTAATAGCATGATGTTTCACTACCGCCCAGTGAGCTAGTCTTTAATGTGTCACCATTAAAAGGCAACCCGCCGCAATGTATTGTTATAAACATAATATCAGTCCTTAGTCCGTATATAAAAACTGGCGCACCCGTTGCCAAGTGCGCCGTATGCTATCACCCTAGAAGCTCATCCGGTGGATCATCACCTGGTACTACTGTAGTTGGATCATCACCCGGTACTAATGTAGTTGGATCATCACCCGGTGGATTAATCTCCAATGGATCAACTTCCGCTGAATCAACCTCCTTTACTCCTTTAGTTGGATCATCCGATCTTTTAGTTAATGCCATATTTAGTCCTTTCGTTATTAAGTAGACGAATTTACCGCTGTTAACAACCAGCCATACGAAGCACCAGTAATCTTTTCATCCTGGTAATAGCCAACCTCCACTAGTTCCTCTTTATTCTTACTATCGTATGGGTGCCGCTCGGCTACCATGCTAGGTAACCCTGGTGCATTCCATCTAAATGAATACATGAAACTAGGTTCGTCCATTGAAGGCGCAAACGGTGAATAACTTAACAGGACGTTATCACCCCATACAGAAGCTAACGCTTCACTCTGCCCACGATTCGCTGTGTTTTGATACGCGCCACCAATTAAGATCTGTTGCACATCTAAAAGATTAGCGATATCAGCCGTACTAGCGTAGCCGCCACCGTTATTATTACCGAAGATACGGTTCAATATAGTGCTATTACGCCGCGCGTTTCTCCAAGCAGGCCCACCAAACGTTACGCGATTAGGTCGAATACCGTTAGCATCCTCAAAGTTATCCATCATTGCGTTAATATCGCCCAATGGATCTGAGTTAGCGGTATCAGTCCAACCAGAAGTTACCGCGCTAGAGCTACCAACGTTAGAAGTATTAGTAACCTGTGTCGCTACCCTAACCTCCCAATCCAATAGCAACTTACCAGTTAGATACGTAGCCGCACCGTTAAAAAGCTTTTGCACAAAAATTGGATCGGCGTTAGCTCTATCTTCAATTGGTACACCATAAGATAGCGCGTAGTTCTGCGCGTAGTACGTACCGCTTGAAACTGATCTAATAACACGGTTAGCTGGTGTACTTCTAGATCTAAGCGTATCTTCGTTCCTGTACGCCTCAGCGCGTGAGAACTCAGAATATCGATCAGACTCTTTAGCTACCGGGACGATCGGCGCTAGCATATCAGCGATCATACCCTGCGGCCGATGATCAATAGCAATCTGACTTAAATTTTGATCTACGTGTAGATCTCTTTGTGTTGCATTACCCATATTAAACCACCTCCTTATGAGAATTTATAACCTTGGCCAAAGTTGACGAATGCGTCGAATATGCTACCGCTGGTAACCGTTTCACGCGCATGACCACAAACATTATCACCGCTTGACGCAACTACTAGATACCCGGACGTGGTAACTGTCAATTGGTTACCCCGAGTAACAGCGCCACCAGCGACGGCGGGAGTACGGCCTATAACAATAACAGCCGCATTCTCACCGCTTTCTGGTTTATGTTGTAGGATGCCACCAGTAGTTAAAGTTGTTGCGGCTACAGTACCAGCAATGGTTACAGCTTTATATTGTGCTTCAGATAGATCCGCGCCAGCCGTAATAGGTAGAGATAAATATTCAGCCATTAGTTAGCACTCCCTTCATTATTCATAAACTGATTCAAATACTCTTTATGCTTAACTGGGTGCGATAACGCAACTAGCTCTAACGCATCAGAGAAACTAATATTGTTTGCCACTTTAAGCTTTTGCGCTTCTGCGAATACAAAACGCTCTGCACTGATTTCGCCAGCATCGCCGCTTTTATCTTTCGCTTTATCTGTAGTCTTAAAGTCTTGTCGCGTCGTACCTATAACGGACTCGATGTCTTTAATATCGATCTTAACGACTTCGTTATCATCAGCCACTTTAAACAGTGCTAAATAGCTAGTCTGTTGTGCTGGCGTGATAACTTCATTCTTAACAGCATCAGTTAAGAAGTCGGTAACCTCGGCGCGTTTAACTCTAACGGCTTCGGCAAACTTAACTTTTTTCTCCGCTTCTGCTAGTAACTCTCGCTCTTTCTGCTCAGCTAATAACTTAGCATTAACTGTTTTCAGTTCATCAATTTGCTTCTGCAAATCTTCAACTTTTTCAGGCATTGGTTCATCTCCATATTTAAAACTATGTACATTACTAAATCTAATCGACTTAGTATCTCTACTTAGATATGCGTTCAAATCGGCCAGTGTGTTAACCGCTGGTAGATCTGCACCAAGCAGCGCCACCGCTGTTAATACACCCCCTATTTTTTGACCTTCGTACTCAGCGTCTAACGCAATCTCAGAAGATACACTATTAAAAAGCTTCTTCTTAACGGCGTTAGCCACAATCTCGGGCATGTCTTTGAACACGCCTATAAGTTTAGTGCCCTCCATATAAATATCGTCAACCCACCCAATCGCCGGTTGCCCATCAGTTAGCTTCTGTTCATCGTTGTGCCCGATCTTTAATGGCACACGCAAGACATTTTTTAACCTTTTATGGTTTCTAACAAGCTCATATAAGTCCTCTAACGTGAAATCTAAACCGTTCCACGTACCTACATCAAATATCTCAACTTTGTTTATGTTCGGCATATTAGTTAAACCCCGCTGCTGGTGTAGCTACTGTTGGATCTGGTGCTTCACTTTCGGTAAATGTATCGAACGTTGTTACAGCTACCAACAGCGACCTACAGTTAAAATGATTAGGCGGTCTCAAACCTTGTGTAGTCCAATGTTCAGAATTCTTAGCATACTGTTTACCGTCCAAATGCCTACAAATAGGTGTTGTCCTAGAGTCTATTATTGCAGAGTATTCTAACCCCTGAACAAAGTCGTCTAGATCACTATCTGTAAATATGGAATACCGGGCTTCGTTCATCACATCGAAAATAGACGTATTTACTACACTGCGTAAATTGTTTGTGGCTTTGGCAGATAGCGCGGGTAAATCATCTAAATCTAATGGTTCACCTAGTATGTCCTCGGCATCATCTACAGTTATCAAGCCCTCTCTAGCATAACGTTTTAGAATGCTCTTAACTATCTGGTCATTGGTTCGCTGGTACTTAATACCATTAACTATCTCTTCCTTGGCTTGTGCGGTTAGCCTAGCAGTTACCCTATTAGCTATATCTGTTTTATTGTTTTCTAGTAACTCAGACAACGCTTCGGTAGTTAACCCCGTTGTGGCTGCAAAAGTGTGTTTAACTTTGGCGCGTTCCAGTTCTTTATGGGCCTGCTTTGTACCTACCGATACCGCTCCCGTTAAGAAATCGTTAGCCGCATCTTTAAACATCTTAACCGCGCCTTTAGGTGTATTGATAGCGTTAACTTCTTCAATAGGCGTATCAGCGTTGATCTGTTTAGTCTCTAGCATGTTAGTTATGGCTTTAACAAAGTTAACCGATGCGGTGCTTAAAGCATCAGTACCCTCTAACACCAGCCTATCCGCATCATGCTCTATAACTTTAAAATCTACGCGCGTCAATGCTTTACTAAACTGCGCAGTAGTTATAAGCGATCCGTTCCGTGCTACTCGCGCTCGATCCTCTTCGGCGGGATCGCCAGTGCCACCACCACCAGCATCACCATTGTTAGGACCAGTGTTTTCAGTATCGTTAGGATCTCTAACCCCTGGGTCATCATCGTTACGATCCCCGTTATCATCACCGCTAACGTCGTCACCTCCGCTAACATCAACGTCAATAGATTCAATAAGCGCATCAACTTGATCCTCGCTAATAGGGAATGAAATTAAAATAATATGTTTAGCTGCTTCTGGATCTAGTGTTCCTGTTTTAACTTTTTCAACCACACTAGTTAATGCTGTTATCTGAATTCCGTTTAACGCCGAAGTCGGATCGCGTTTAGTTGCACCACCGTCACCATCGTCGTCATCATCTTTTTTCCGGCTTGGCAAACCAAACTTATTTCGTAAAAACGTTTCATCATCTTCAGTCGGTTTAATAACACCTTTACTAGTTAACTCTATGAACTTATCTAGTAATGCAGTCTCTTGTTCTGTATGTACCGCTTCAAAACATAGTTTAGGGTATATGCCGTCGCCGAAGTTTATATCGATCAACGGCCTTATAAGCGACTGGTTATAGATATCCAATAACCGCTCACTGTCGTTTGTTATTGTGAGCATAAAAACTTCAAACTGCGTTTGGCTTTGAGAATACGATCCAACACTACCCTGTTCACTCAACCCTAAAAGGTTAGGCACTAGAATGGCTTTAGCGATACTTTTATCATTTTGAGCTATGGCTTCCCCGAACGCCGGATTATGTGACCCTTTTGTTAATTCTTCAAGCTTCCAATCTTTAGGTAATAAAACACCAGTCTTAGCTTGGATGTTATTCAACAGATTAACTATCTGGTTGTAATCTGTGGAGCCTTTTTTAATGTCTGTAGTTTGCGGCTGTATAGACCATTTACCCGTAGCATGGCGCTCTAGAAAAATGTTTTGCAATCGAATGATTACATCTTTACTAAAATACGATCTATACGCTTCGCGCAATTCCGACTGACCATAAAACGGATCGATATCCGGGTTAACTACAAAATGTATAAAATCATCATAGTTCAACGTTTGCGTTTTACCATTAACGACCTGCTGTAATTCAACTAACTGCCCGTATTCATCACGTTTAAATATGAACGTATCAAAAGGTTTTCTATTAAGAGACTTTAAACCCCAATATACTCGACCGTCCACTTCAACTTGTTTATAACTTTTTTCTAATAGGCTGAACCCTGTCTGCATAGCGGTTAGGCTATCATTAAGCCCGTCTCTGAACGTTCCGGTTTTCGCCTCCAACAGTTTAGTTAGGATCTTCTCACGACTATTAGCCTCTTCATCACCTAACTGCTCTTTATCCTCTGCATCAAACTTAACGAACCAATCGCGACCAGATATAGTATCACGCTTAAAACGTACAACCGCTTTTACTTGTTCATCAAGCATCATACGCTTATAAATCTTATAGCCCTTGCGCCCGATTAAATCATCTGGATTATATTGTGAGAAATAATCCCCATAATAATCGGCGTAAGCTGTTTCATTATTCTTCATTACCAAACCGCCTCAACCACGTTAAACGAAGTATCTACGCTATCGACAACTCCCGCTACTGTTGCAGAGTCGCCGAACGTATCTATACTGGTTAGCGTATCGTACATACCCATAGCTATGACATCGCCTATATCTGGTGACTCAACACCTCTAGCAAGCATGTTCTTTTTAGTTTCTATTTCTTCCATCTTCTCGTTGGCAACAACTCTTTTAATCGTTGCTAACTGGCCTTCTATATCGTCCCATATTTGCGTTTCTGAAAACGTAAGCCAGCCGTCACGTAAGCCATCTCTAACAGCACAGTAACACTGAGTACGCATATTGCTGTATTCGCGCGGTCGAACGCTAGACACACCGCCTTTGTATCTAAACACCGTATAACCTTCTTGATGTATAAACCCCGCGCAACCAGCACCAACACCTACTGAGTCTACAACGTAGGTAACATCATGCGGGTCGATACCTAACTTTTCAGCCCACCTATTACCAAACTTAATGGCCTCTTTTGCGGTATCAATAACTACGCACTCAGGATCGAAAAAGAATTCGTTTTTAAATTCAGCGAAGTGTGCGCCGCTATCTTGTTTAATACACGCTGCAAGCACAGAATCGTTCTTTCCACCATCAGACACGTCAACTATAACTTCTAGGGTTACCGTCGAACCATCGAACAACAACGGTTTATTCTTTTGTTTAACCATATACTCGAACGGTATCAACTGATCAGGTGCGTTAGCCGCAAACTCACCAAAGCAGCGCACTTTAACGATCTGCGAATTCTCACCATACTTGCGAATCTGCTTATTAACCCATTCACGGCTAACCCGTGGGGCTTTATCAAGCGTTACATGATATTGAAAGTAATCGTCACGCACCCCCGGCTTACGATGGCTATCCGCAAACGCTCCATATATTTTAGTGGGGTTAGATATATAAACAGAAACAACATTGGTGCCGGTCGATAGCATACCATCAACAACGGGGAATATTTCTTCGTTAACGCCGCTGGCCTCATCCACTATAACCAGAATGTTATCCTCATGGTGCCCTGCTAGGTTCTCTGGTTGCTGTCCGGTTTCAGCGAGTGCGCATATATCCACATCGTCGTACCAAACGATCTTGAGCATATCGACGTGTATTAAGTTTTTGTATTCATCAACCGAACCTCTTAATATCTTCCTGAACTCCGGCCACGTTCTAGTTTTAAGCTGTTCCTGTTTAGGTGCGGTAACTACTATCCTTCCAGCATGAACAAAGTTAAACCAATGCATCAGCTTAGCAGAGAAGTGCGTTTTACCTGGACCATGTCCCGCACGTATAGTGATCTGATTCTTACCTTTATGGTTGATAACTGTAGGTATGCCATACCTGATCCTAGATATATCTGCCACGGCGTTAAATATATCATTCTGCCATGGATCGTTAGGACTACGTAAAACATGTTCACAAAAATATTGTGGATCTAAACGTGAAGCGGCCAGAACGTTAGGATTTAGCAGTTGCATAGCTAGCACCTACACGTTTCAATATTTTTGTGGCTTCCAATTCGATAGTCCGATAATCGCCCTCTAGCAGTTCGCCAGATGCACCCGATTCTTTTATGTCCACACTTGCGCGAGTTAAATCGGGTAACTTTTTACGCAACAGACCAAACAGAATAGTGGTACGTAACTTAAGTATGGCAAGCTCCTGCTTATCAATCAAAAACATTCTGGTGGCTAATACGCTATCAATATTCAACAGTTCATCGATGATTAATTGCTCATCGATCTTGTCAAATGATGATTCTAATATTTTTAATCCACTCATTTTTTACTAACCATCCTGACACCAAACCACCAACTAAAACTAGCAGTTGATAAAAAGATAAGGGCATCTATACACCGATTAAACACAACTAGTATTTGCTCTTGGGTTACGCTATGCAACATACCCAGCAATTGATTAGCAAACACGATCACGTAATACAAAGTGACAACAGTTAACAACGGTCTGACTAGTTGCTTCACAGCATCCACAATAACAGCGATAAACACGCCGTAACCGCTGTCTATTTGCGTCCTAGTTAAATCATGTTTAACGGATTCGACGTACATTTTAAAATTATTGCTTTCAGCCAACGCTTCAGACTGCATGTTAAGCACTTCGGTAGATCGTATAATTTCATTCTGCATGGTCTGTAGATCGATATGTGCTATAGCTTCTTTATGCCTGTTGTTCTCTTTAACTTTGAAATACTCAACAGTCAGGTTCATCGCACTGCCAACCAACCCGGTAACCAAACCAACAACGCCATTAATAATCGACAATTGGCTAGCACCGGCTACTATGTCAGATACCACACCCATAGCTAACTAACCAACCTCATATCGTCAGCCACTACAGTATCGTATACGCTGATAGCTATTAGCCTACTGTGGCTGTCATCAATGAAATCCATAAACTCTCTAACCGCAACTTTAGACTGCAATACAGCATAGTGGCCCCCTAATACGCCAACACGCTTACCTAACAATATGCAGCCGCTTGAGTCGTGATAGGTGTTGCCAACATGAATAAGTATTCCTGATCGACCTTTGACCGCCTTCAACAAATAGGAAAATTTAAAACCGCCGAACGGCCTACTGGTTTTAACTAGCTCCATTTCATAATGGCCCGAAGGTATACACGAAACATTACGCTGGTTATCTACCCAGGTACGCTCTAGCGTGTACCAATGTTTGTCTAAACAAGTCAGTACACCCAACGTTTCGGTATCCGTTCGCATAAACCGAGTCAACGTAAAATGCACTAATCACGCCCTTTCAGCCAGCGTACCGATTCATTAATCTTAGATAGATCTTTCTCGATTATGCGATTCTGGATCTCTAGATCGTGGATTCGGCCATACAGATCGTTCACAAAAAAAGACACGATACCGGCCAGTATAGGCGCCAGGATACCGGCAACTAATAGGGCGTACCGAACCCGGCTATCCGGCTGATCGTCTGGTACACGCCGTGTGGGGATGTTTCCAGCCATTTTAAGAAAAGCTCCTACATTCCATGGAGTTAGCCGCCTGTATACCAGCACCAGCAACATAAATCAACGATTTAAACGCCCTACCACAAAAATAAACTGCGTGTCAACTAACCGCAAAACTAACCACCACCCCCTATTAATCAATAACTTAGCGACGGTTAAAATTAAATAAACTAAAAATTAACTTTAGTCAAATTATTGACACTAAGAATCAACGACTTACGAAAGCGTGTCAAGATTCTTTACACTTAATTATGAGTTAAATCAATGGGTTAGAAGATATCTAATAAAATCAACGGCTTACAGATTAACCACGTTTTTTCAGATAAACGGGGATTCCTTTTTTAAATCAAAGACTTACAGCGATTTAAGCCTCTAAATAAAATTTCTAGGAAAATCAATAACTTAAAACCACTGTATAACCACTGTATACGGGAACATGTTTCCATACAAATCAATGACTTAGAGCGTTTTATACAGTACGTTATACAGTAGCCTACCCTGCTAGTTTAACTAAAATTTTAGTGCCCACTTTCTGACCACTTTTTGCGTTTCTTTATTTTTCAATAAGTTACAACAAAAGGGAACAAAAGGGAACAAAAGGGAACATTTTAAGATCAATGACTTAGCTAATTCGTGTTCCCTCTTTTTTATTTCTTTTTCAATAAGTTATAAAAATGGGTAGACATAGGGAACAAAAACTGCATACTCTGGAAGCTGGGGCCTAATTTTAACTTAAATTTAACTATTTTCAGCTAGTAGCCCGGATCGGTGTGTACTTGTATACCTGCTCACACTAACCCTTTGATTTATATGCAAAAAAAGGCACTAAAAAATGTTCCCCTAGCTCAACACGCTAAGCCACTTTTTCTTTTATAAATCAATAGCTTACGCTATGTCATTGATTTATAAGGAAACGTAAGTCGTTGATATCCTTAGGAAATAATAACTACTGTACGCATTCACAGCTTGCTTACTTCGCTACTTTCTAATGAAATCAATAACTTACAGCACCCTTACACGCCTTTTGCGCCAAAAAACCTTGGTCTTTTGTGCCACTCATACGTAATCGCTTTATAAATCAAACACTTAAAAATATCCGTTTAATATCAATGACTTATGACACCCTAACCAACCGCTAACGTTTAAATCCTTTTGCAGAGGTTAGAAAACCTGCTTAAAACTGACCGCTCTAAGGCTTTCACTCCCTTATAACTAACGCCTCTACATCGGTTTAATCGAATAGGGTGGAAGTAAATTTTAGCACTTTCATAAGTTTTCCTCTATAATACCCATATAAATCAACGACTTAACTCTATCAAAAAACCAACATTGCTTAATAAACTAGTGTATATTTTCACAGTTACACACCCTAAAACACTGCACATATATACAGTGTGTCAATTTTACGTCACTTGGGGCTTATAGCTAACAGGCATAAAAAAACCCCAAACGCCACCACAACGCTTGGGGTCTTACCATCTATTTAAAAGGATTTGCCGGAGATCTTGCGACCCGATACCGACAGCGGTATATTATGCCCTCACCACAGGTAAAGCAACATGAACACGCTCTAGTTTGCTAACCATCTGAATTAAAAAGGATTTTTAATGAGCGCCAACAAACGCATAGAAATACCAGGCACCGCCGCCACCCTCGCACAACAACTATACAGCAACGGCTACACTCCATTGGGGATCTACCCCGCAGCTAAAAACCCGATCTCCGAAAAATGGACAGTCGCGGACCGTGAACCCCTGCTTCAGTCGTGCACTGGCGCTACTGGTATTGGTATCCGTGGCGATGACCGCCTACTTGCCGTAGACTGTGACACCCTAGATAGAGATACGGCTACAGACGCGCTCAGGGCGTTCAGGAGCCTGCTAACCCCTGAACAGCGTCTAACATTGCCGGTACGTGTTGGCAAAGCGCCTAAGTGGTGTGCTTGGGTGCTATTGGACACCCCATTGGGCCAGTCGGTGTTTAAAGGCACCTACGCCAACATCGAGTTGAGATCGACCACCAACACCCAGGCGGTTGTCCACGGCACGCACCCGGACACGCACCAGCCGTACACCTGGCTACCTGGCCCCACTCTATTTAATATTCCCAGAAAGCGCCTACCGCAGCTTACAGCCGCCCAACAGGAACAGCTCATCACCCTAGTCGCGGGGGAGCAGATCCCAACACAAAATAACGTGGTATCACTGGCATCATTTAAAAACGCTACCGACACCCCCACAGAATTAATACCCTACTATTTATTATATTGTGTCGACGCCTGCGACGATTACCATGACTGGTATCAGATAGGTGCCGCGCTACACCATCAAACGGACGGCAGTGATCAGGGGTATAAAATATTCGACGAATGGTCGAAGCTCTCACCCAATTATGGCGGCACCACTAAGCAGTGGGACGCATACCGAACACCAACCACATTGCAGACACCAGCTACGTTTAGAACCATATTAAAGAAAGCCTTCGACGCTGGTGCACTTAAACAGCCACCAGGTAAAATCAACGCTCAACAAATTAATAAATATAAAAAAGCCTACGCTAAAATTAACGATAAAAACACATTTAAACAGCTAACCAACCACGCCGCGCAAAACGAACACCTAACACCAATAGATAGGTTAGCATTGGTGCCTATCATATATCATAAACATTATGAACTAACGCAACAGGCACCTAAGCCGGACACCATAGAGAGTAAACTAAACCTGCTAGTTAACCAAGGCTGGCAACAGAACTACGCATTCTCGATAACAACTAATAAATTTATAAATTTAAAAACGGGGTGCTACGTTGCAAAAGAAACGATCAACGATATCTACTCCGAACCAAACTCGCCACCACCAGCACAACACGCGATAAACGCCAGCACTAGACAGGTGCCTATTGTAGACGCCAAAGGCTTCAACCCGGCTGAGCCGCTCATTTACGAGTTTAGAGGTTTGAAATATGCCAACACATACAATAAAACACTGGTGCCTAGCTCATTACCTATTGATAGGTGGCAACCAGAACATCATCAACTAGCTAACATAATCGACAAACATTTCGAGTTGTTATCGTGCGATCCCCGTGACGGCGCATTTATTAAAGCCTGGTGTGCGCATCAGGTACAGCACCCCGGAGTTAAACTAGCCAAGGCGCTAGCGTTGCATGGCGTAGAGGGCACAGGCAAGAGTTTAATAGGTGAACTACTAGCTAAGGCCATAGGTGAAGCCTACGCCTATCTATCCGGTTCGACCGAACAGTTATTATCAGACTTTAATAGTCCGTTTGCCGGTAAAATACTGATAGTCATTGAAGAGCTAAACGCGCTTGGTAACAGTAAACATAAAATACAGAATAAACTTAAACCACTAATCACCGATGTGACTATAACTATAAACGAGAAGGGCATACCGCAGTACATCGACCAGAATGTATTCAATATGATTATCTGTACTAACATCGCCCGTGCGCTGCCTATATCAGTCGAAAATCGGCGCTACTTCGCTGTTAGCTCACGTTTCCGATCTAAAAAAGACTTGTTGCACTTCAAAGAAAGCAACCCTGAGCATTTTAAAAGCCTGGCACTGCTTAGATCGGATAATAGTTACGCCCCGTTTTTACGTGGGTACTTTGAACAGGTCGACTTAGCGCCATTAGATAATCTCGACGTGATACAAAGCGCCCTGCATGATGATCTGGTTAGGTCCATTGAGCCACAAGAACTGTCCGACTTACAAGAGATGCTCGAACTAGCGCATAAACTCACTGGCGAAGAGCAGATGATATCACTTCACTTTTTAGTGGAGTTGTACATGTACCATAAATTTGAAGAAAGGCCCAATAAGCGCCAGATCAAGAAAACGTTTAAAAGTGCACTGATCGATCTGCAATGGCTGCTTATAGATGATGGGCACATGAAAATGAGTAAACACGATAACCCGAGAGATGCGGTGTTTACATTGGACTTTAGATACCTCAAAGCTGATCGGCGTATACGTAAACAAGCCGTACAACAGTACAGAGACACATGCCGCGAATTGATACGCAACAATTTTGAACCATAACTACATAGTTCGTATTTCGTACCAAGTTTCTATGTACGCCACGGCCAATGCGTAGTCTGACATTTTAGCGCGTGAATTAACTACAGCCTGGTGTATAACGTCGTCAGTATTTAATCCGTCCCTAGCATCTATAGCCGTCGAATTGACAATAAGGCCATCATCGCAAACTATAGCGGTCAGTGAGTCCCTACCGCTAACACCGTTAATCACTAGCGCACGATTAATACCTGTACGGTTACCCGGTATCCTAGCGTGTGGTGGAATGAAAGTTTTTGGCGCTATAACGGATCCAGGGTGTATTGACGCACAGGTGCCGACTGTAACATCGTCACCAATAACAACCTCACTATGTATAAGGGCGCGAGCGCTTATGTATACACGCTCACCAATGCTACACCGTGGCTGAATGTATACGGGGTTTTCCAACATACTAAAGCCTTTGAACGTAGAGTCTGGGAATTTAACTTCGGCGCTTTTCTTTGAATAGATCACAATGTTTACCTTAGTGGAATGTTAAACCGCTGTTACTGATAACGTTTAGATCAATTGGTTCAGTAGTTATAAAGCTTGCTCGCATACTTGCAAACGACTTAAGATCTAATTCAAGCTCTAACTTATCACCGTCAACATCAACAACATCAAAAAACGCGCATACGTGAGTTTTAAAACCTGGTAGCTTTAGAGTTATAGAGTCACCAACTTTTGCGGCTACGGTATCGGGAGATACAACAGTAAACGTGTTGTGAAACAGGTCTTTATTTTTATCGAAAACAAAATTGTTTTCATTGGCGTTGGTCTTATTATCTAGTAGCCGCTTCCTAATGTGCTCATCTTCCGGCTGTAAGAACCCTGACACTGTACCGTCACCGAAGTGTAACCACGATACACTCTCTAAATCTTGGTCGTTAATCAGCACCACAACGTTATCGACTCTATACCAATATTTGTTAATCAGATTAATAACTCTTTTCATATTTATGATCCCTTTTATGGTTTTGTATACGGAATAAAGCACGATGTCATAGCCCACGTATTAGTCACGCTTTCTTGGTACTGATTAAGTATCCACCCTCCGGGGACTCGCACCATATACGCGTTGGCGGCGATTTTCACCGACTTAAAAAGATTTAAATTGTATACCCCCGATCCTTCTAGACTTGGAGCATCTAACTCAGGATCTTTTAGTTCTGTTTCTACACCTTTTTCATTCTCGTTATCGTACCACTCCTGCGCTAAACGTAACACTGAATAATACAAATGGTTTTCGTCAGGATATTTTTTAGCAATCTCTTTTTTGGCGTCAGTTATCGGCAGACCCTTACAATTATTCATACAGCCAATATTTATAATTAATCCGTCGTCACAATCGATTGCGGTCATTTGTTTGTGTTCGCCTACCCCGTTAATTACTAATGCCCGTTTTACATTAATACACTTATGAGGTATTACCGATCCGAAGGGTAATGAAGCATTCGACGCGATAACAGCACCACTCCCAACAATAACATCGTCCATAATGGTAGCGTGTCTTCCTATTTCTGTATTATCCTGAATGGTGGTGTTAGGCCAGATGTTGACGCCATCGCCAACGATAACGCCATCGCCGACGATAACGTTATGGCCGATGTCGACGTCATCCCCGATGATGATATTATCCCCTAAAAAATTTACATGCGGATATTCAAGTTCAGCTTCTTCTTTTGTATAGATCATCTCACGCCCTCACACCGTTTTTGTAAAAGAACTCAGTCAATTGCTCCACTGTGTCGTATTTATCTAAGTTATGAACTTCAAATAGCCAGACATTATCATCGTAACCGAAAACATCCCGGCACACCCGGATCACATCCATTAACATTTTGCCGGAAATTTCGTAACAACAATCGTCCCACTTATATCCAAGTGCTCCCGAATAAATATCAGTTAGTCTCTGCTTCAACGCCACTTTCGCTTCAGCTTCTTTTTGTGCCTTGGTTTTGCGTTTAGTTGTCATACGTCCGTCCAATCTATTTCTGCTGCTGTTAGTGCGTATGGCCCTAATTTATTAGCTACCACATAATCGAACACCACCAAGATCATCGCTGAATAAACGTCGTTTGGTATACTGGTTCTATTGGCGTAGTTCCACATCATTTGGTAGGTGACCTCCCTGTTCACCATACCCGTTAAAATCTCCCTCAACTCTATAGGACTAGTACCAGTATCGTCCATCCAAAGGTCTAATGTATCTAAGATCATTTCAACCCCACTTGCACGTTATCATCAACGATAGCAGTACCCACCGACGCTAGCGAATTATTTCTAGTGTATACCAGGATATATCCAGCACCCCAAGTCCATAAACCTAACGTACCGATAAGCACCAGCACTTGCACTAACACGATAAACATGTTGGTGGTCTTATGCGGTAGCATGTATACCAGTTCATAACCGTCCCTGTTGTTAACTTTAACATTATTATCTAAAGCTTTTCGCGGATTGGTTAACATCCAACCTATAAAGCCACCCATTAGTTCTACACGTTCTATTTTATTTTCTTTCATTTTTGTTTCTCCTGTTGTTGTATATCATATATAGCCTTAACTGCATCGATATACCGTTTAGCTATGTTTACGGCTTCACTTTCACCTTCTATTAAACGACTTAACATCTCGCAAAACGTTATTGATATTAGTCGCATTGGTTTATCGCAATTATACACGCTGTATCTAACAGATTCGTCGTTGTTGTTAATGGCTATAAATCCTAGTTGCACATCAAAACCTTTTAAGAGTTCGTCCGCGACAATGTGTAGATGCGCAAGTACTTTGGCTATTTCAGCTTCTGTTGTATCGGTCAATGTCGAATCCTCTCTTCATTATCTTCATACGCCTGTTTAATTTCGTTTAATGTTTCAATAACTATATTAAACTCTTTTCTAGCATCTTCTGGTTCACTATCCATCATCATTCTAAACAACGCGCTGTAAAACGCAGCGCTGAACATATCAAGTGGATCATCGCTCTTATACGTAGATATCCAAACTAGATCCGCATCGTCAACAAACTTTACTATTGTAGCAGCCTCGACGCCGATAAAATCTTTCAATACATGCTCTATTGCTAACTGCATACGATCTCTTGCCGTAGTGAGTGCTTTTCGTTTTGCTTCATGATTTAACATTGTTAATTCTCCAAAGTAAATTTTTTATACAGTGCGGTAGCTAGCGCACCTTTCGTTTGAATGTTACCCGTGTCGACCCCCATAGCTTCAGCTAAATCTAAAAATGGTTGGTCACCACGCATGAGAAAATCTGACTCACCCCATAGCACAAACCTGGCGAAGTCTTTATGCTCTAGACTCGTTTGCGTATGTACAACGTGAGCTACACCACCAATAATAGATATAAAATGATCTCTATCCGGGTAACGTTTATCTAAATATTTTGCAAGCTTATCTAGATCCATTTTTTATACTCACAATAGTTAACGGTGATATAGTGAAACAGTACGCATAGAATTAAAGGTATTAATATGTTGGGCCATGTTAACCACGTCGCCAAAATAAGCGTAGCGTAGAACACTATAACAAGCGCAACTCCTATCATTATTTCGGTCATTGCATTAGCCTATCTAGTAACTCAGTATAGCCGACTATATCGACACGGTTATCACGTTTAGGTGCATGTATTTCTCGTCCTATTTTAAATAGTACCATCATAACCAAAACATCTTGTGTACTCAGATCTGAACTATCGCCAGTGTTATCTGCTAAATAGGCACCCCATAACCGTGCTACCGTTGAGTACACAGCCTCAGCGTCACCATATTCGTCGACCCTAGCGTTTACTGTTTCTAGCGCCTCAAGGCAGATACTCTCAGATTTATTGTCCGCACCTTTCAGTAACGCTATTCGGGGATCCTCTTGTATAGATTTATTGGGCGCATCTTTTAGTAGCGCTATTCGGGGGTCCTCTTGTATAGATTTATTGGGCGCATCTTTTAGTAGCGCTATTCGGGGATCCTCTTGTATAGATTTATCTCGCGCCATTTTTTCGGCCTTCAATATCTGTTCGCCTTCATGTAAAAGCTTTAAGTATATCTCACTACCACCATTAATTATTTTATCCCACATAGCAAAGTTAAGAGCTTTGTTACTTAGCGCCGCCATTATCTTTACAGACTCCGGTAGCTGATATTCCCCAAACAACGCGTCTTGTATATTCAGTAGTATTTGTGGTAGCAAGCTATTGTAGTTGTAGTGGTAAAATACTCGAACAGCTAGTGAGTATTTTGCGGTAGTAATACGTGTTATGTTGTTAGGCAGTTCTAACATTTCGGTATCTTCTGCGCCTGACTCAACTAATAGAATATATCGAGCAGCCTTAGCCATAGCCAATATTGTGCTATGCGACAACTGTACCCCTAGTAAAACAACATCTCGGAGCGTGGTATCATCGTCGATAGTCTGATTACTAGGTATCAGGTTGACGTTCTGTGGTCCGAGAGAAGCCCTAACGATAGTAGCCGCCGCGAACCCGTCCATACTATCTGCTGGGTATATACACAAAGTTTTAGTCATTAACTAGTTTCCTTATCAAATGTTTTTTATATAAAAAGTACAAACTTGATCGCCTTCTTTGCTAGCCTTAATGGGCCTACAAACAAATATATCACCGGACTCTATCGTGTATGCGCCTCTATCCGTTTGGATCAACATAATCGCTTTCGTATTGTATGGATCGAACTTAATATAAACATCTGTAGTTAATTTCTCCGGTGCGTTAGCACACCCAACTAAAAACAAACACAATACAAAAGCCAACCTCATGCGATTAATTCTCTTCTGTATAGTAACAGTAGCACCCTGACTCACCCTCATGTCCTAGCAAATGCGATCCGTACATGGATGGGTGATCACAATCAATTCTAAACGTCGAACCATACGAGTGATATATAACTGTTTTATTGCGAAACTGCACTGGCGTATTTAATGGCGGTCTAGTAGCTAACGGGTATAGATGCCGCTGTTTTGCCGATTGGCGGCGGTTATCATTCTGTTGTGCCCATTTGGTTTTATTCTCGGCGACACGTGCGTTTAACGCTGATATCCGATCCGTTAAGTGCTCGTATTTACCGCATCGAAGCAGCGCCGTTCTGATCGCGTTCGTTTTATACGATCCGTTTGCGGCGTCGCTCTCAGCGTATCGTAGCCACTTTTCAGCGTCGGCTACCGCCGCTGCTTCACGTTTAGCTGTTTCGATCTGCTTTAGGTCGGCATCGGTTAGGCGTTGCACTGGTGAATATTTACGTTTAATGCCGTAACTATCAGCCGTAGTCAAATCCTCAGCGTAAAAAGTTACGCGATCACCAACAGCTAAATTTTTGCTGGCTTCATTGATTACGAGCTTGGCCGGAAAGTCGATTTTATCAACGCGAACAAAACAGTCGTAGTACAACCGGCCGCGCTTTCGGATTAGTACATCTATTAAAGTATTCATTGTGGTGGCCTCATTCTCAAACAGTAAAAACAGCATACCACGCTATAGCGTGGTATGCAACACTTTATTATTCATCTAATAGTAAGCGCATCGCCTCTTTTTTTAGCTTTTCGCCAGTACCGAAAAACTGATTGTTAATTTTTCCGTTAGGCGTTCGCCCAATACCTGAATGATCAACGTATTCTGTTACGGCGTTTAACGCACCCCACGCCGTTTGTTTTGCCGTTATTAGATCCGATCCAGCGCCAGCACCAACAAACAAATTAAACATATCTTTAGCTTTGCTAGGCGTTGTTAACTCGCTAAAGAAAGTTTCAGCTTGATCATTAGATAGTGGCTTGCTTATTAATTGCTCCACTCTATCGGCAAACGATGTGAAATATTCGTTAGCTAGCGAGGCTTTTACGGCGTCAGCGTCAAACCCGCTCGCATGAGTCACGCGATACGCTGCTTCGCCACCTGACGCTATAGATAGAGTATTATTACAAACCACGCGAACGCTAGTGAATCGCGCTTCGGTGGCTGAACTGCCATCACAACTAGTATATAACAATAAATAATTCTCTAATTTGTCGCCGCTTAAATCGGCGCTCTGATTAGTTCTAGCTAGTGCCCAAAACTTTTTACCGCCAAATAGTGTACCTGCTGTTTCCAGTTCGTAGCCATGCGTATCAATTAACGACTGAAAAAATTTCAACGTGTCCGCTGGTTGCACAACTTTATAGCCAGCAGATACCACACTTAAAGGTGTTTGCGTATCTGATCTAAACAGCATGTGCCGCTTTTCATCGATCAACAATGGCCCTTTGCCGCTTACAGCGTAACGCAATCTAGATCGTTGTATGCGCCAGCCCATACCCGCTAATGAGATCCAATCGTCTATTGTCGCACCGGCCGGTACGCACTGCCCTAGTCCGTGCCATGCGCGTTCACCTTTGTAGGCCATCTCTGCAAAATTATTCGGTCTGATCGTTAGTTCGTGTGCCATCGTATTATCTCCAATATATAATTAATTCACTTTACTTCTAAGGAGTCGTAAATATCCTGCTGGCAGTGATCACAGCACTCCTGAATAATGTTGCTGCTACTGTCAAGTGTTGCTGCAAATCGCCGATTTTTTAATGCTGCACGGTAGCAGTTTGCATCAGTATCGAAATTGCACCCGCACGTATTACAGCAATTGGGGTTAGTAGCCATATCCATATTCATGTCTCTCTTCAATTCTAGTTTGTCGAGCCTTCCGAGCGCGATCACCACGGGTGTGTTTTTCGTCAAGGGCTAGATCACGTTGCGATTCATCTGCCCACGCTTTGCGGTAAACGCCATTAGCGTAAAGATTTCGGCCTTTTATACGGGTAGTGGAGCCGTCCTCAAGCTCGATCGTAAACGTGTGCTGCTGTTTGTCAGCACCGTAGCTATCTCTGATTATGGTGCCGGTTATGCGCGCGAACCCGGTACATTTCGGCTTTCGATAAGAGCCACTAAATGTAGCCCGGTCGAAGCGGATTTGATCGCCGACAACACAGTCGCCGGTGCAATCAATTGTGTATTCTGAATCGCCTGCGTAATCAGATTCTTGGTAAGGCATCGTACTATCTCCTATCTATAATTAATCTTGATCTAATCTCGCCATCAGTATAAAAACCAATATAGCCATCCCGTAGAAACCCAAACATTCTTGTAGTGTTACTACCACTAGCGTTTGCACGACCGTCAAACTGTAATTCCATATCAACAGAAGTTACTGTGAACGGGTTTCCACCCCCGGCGAAGTGCTCTGTTTTTTCGGCCCAGGATAAGATTTTGACTTTATGGTGAGCGCCGTGTTTATTGATATAAGTACCAGTGGTAGGGTGCTGTTTCATAATGATTTCCTTTTTTTGTATTCCCAAACAGTAAGTATAGCCTACCACACTATAGCGTAGTAGGCAACACTTTATTTAATACGTTCCGCGCTCCCAAACACCAGCCGCAATAGCGTTTAAATTATCTCGCACATCGTCAATATCGCGTAGATCAATATTGATAGTGTCGAAATCAGCTTCGTGTCCGGGCGCAACCGATTCACTCAGTTCAACAGATACCGCCGCTTCCGGATATTCGGCTTTAATTGCTGCTTTGACCGCCTCAGCGTATCTGGCATTATCGCTGGCGCTACTATCGCCACAGGTCGAAGTATCAATGGTGTAAGTGATATATTTCATGATGTTTCCTTTTTTGTATTCCCAAACAGTAAATATAGTCTACTATACTATAGCGTAGTAGGCAATACTTTATTTACGCATAGCCGACGAACGGTACACCTGTGCCGAGTTTTTGGCGCTAAAATATTTATTGACTTAGCGGCTAGCCGCTGGTAGTGTACGGCATTCGGCGCGGTAGTTTAACTAGAATCAACAGGATCGACCGGCCTTGGAAATCCGTTGATACGGTGGGCACCTAGACCCCGCCCACCCCGCGCCGAACCTTTTATTGACTGGATACTATAATGGATGAACCCAAATACTATATAGCCTCACACGCCGCCAAAATTATTGGCATCGCACCAAACAGTCTACGACGGTATGAGACAATCGGCGTAGTCTCGCCGATGAAAGACTCTTTTGGCAGACGCCTATACACTAAAGCCGATATTGATAAAATAAAAAAATATCGCGAAAAACTATAGCTGTATAAATAAACAGGGAGTGTTTAATGTACCGAAAAACCGAACCGACCGACACTTTTTTATCCATGGCGATATGGCTAGCATGTGTAACGCTGTGGTCGTATGGAGCACTGAAGTTTTTACAGTGGGTATACAGCCTGCTACCTCAATCACTATAAACTAGGAGATATAAATCAATGAGTACCGAGAAAGCCCAAGCACTACGGAATATCAGCACCGCCATTATGGAGTTAGCTAAATGTTATGAGTCGGACGGTGAAGCGGAATCAGAAACCGATACATTGGAGTTAGATGCTAAACCACCAGCACCTAAGAAGAAACGATCACGTCGAACTAAAGCGCAAATAGAAGCCGACAAAAAGAAAGAGGCCCAACTTGATCTAGGTGGTAGTGACGATGAGGATGACATCAATCTAGGCGGCGACGATGATGTTTTGGGCGATTTACTCGGCGGTGACGACCCAGATTACACACTAGAAGATATCCGATCCACAGTTCAACGTTTAATCGCCGCTAACAAACGCAAGCAAGCGGTAAAACTGCTAGCAAGCTTTAAAGCGAAGTCTATAAACGAGTTAAAGGAATCTGACTATGCAACATTCATGGCCGGTGCACTCGACGAACTAGAAAACTAATATGCTGTTTAGACCGTCTGAACTAGATCGTGTGGCTGAATGCCCCGCATCCATTAATGCAATACAAGAGTTAATGGATGCGGGGCTAGTGCCAGCCCATGAAGAAACCATCCACACATACACCGGCACTGTCGCACATAAAATAGTTGCCGACTGTTTGTTTGAGGATCGATTTGCTCGTGAATTTCTAAACACTGAACACGTTAGTAGTATCGATCCAAGTATTAAGGTCACGGTCGATAAAGCCATGGTCGATCACTGCCAGCAGTTTGTTAACTACTGCCTATCATATCTGTCGCCCGATCAATTTATTGAGCAAACCATAAAACACAGTACGCTACCTTATCAAGGTACACCGGACTTCGCTTGCGTAACTGGCGACAGATTGATCGTTCGTGACTTTAAGTATGGTAAAGGGCATAAAGTCTCGGTCGATACCTGGCAGTTATTAGCCTATGCAGAGTTGATACTAGACTATCTAAAGCGCAACACAGATTTTATAATCAGCTATGTGGATGTTGGCATATACCAACCAAGGATCGGTCATTTCCCTACAAAAGTCTATTCACCTAGTGCTGTTTCAGCGCTGCTTCGAGATGTAGTTAGTCGAATACGAAACGGCATTGACAATAACGTGTTTGGCCCTAGTGATATTGCGTGTAACTGGTGCCCGGTCGCCAAGCTTGGCTGTGAGCATAGGATCAAACAGCTAACCAGTGCGGTATTCACTAACTACGATGAGTTAGAGGTTAAGCCCGTTAACAATATTGTCAGTAATATCGAGCTAGGGCACGTAGTGAAAGCGGTGCGCTCGCTAACTCAATACAAAAAAGACTTAGAAGACCTTTGTTTAAATAAACTGCTTGCAGGTGAAATAGTTAGCAATTTTGTACTAGGAGAAACAGACACCCATAGACAATACAAAGACTCTCAGAAAGTTTTAAACTTGCTAGCTAAAACGGATCTAGATATAGATGAATATGCACCACGATCACTAGTTGGCCCTGGCGCACTAATAAAAATATTGAAAGCTAATGAATCTGAATTGAATATAAACCCATACATCACTAAACCCCCAGGAAACCCTAAACTAACGGAGAAATAACCGTGTCAACTGAACTTACTTTAACCAATGTTAGACTTAACTATCTGCATGTATTTGAACCAAAGCTAAACAATATAAGCAAAAAAGAGGAATACGCTGCAACGATACTATTACCAAAAAGTGATACTGAAAATGTCAGACGATTGAACACCGCTCTGAAAGAAGAGAAACGCGCTAAGTGGGATGATGATACACCGGAAGGTTTGGAAATCTGGATCAAGGATGGCGACACAGATAATAAGAAACGCGAGCGCAAAGGCAAGAACCCTGTTAAGTGCAACGCTGGCATGTACGTGTTACAGCCTACTAGCCAAGAACCGATTGCAGTAGTTGATCGTGGACTAAACCGAATTATAACGCCGGGAAAGATTAAAAATGGCGACTACTTTAACATCAGTATAAATGTTCATGCGTATGATAATAAGTTTGGTGAGGGTATAACGTTCTACCTAAACACTATACAGTTCTTTAAGACTGGCGAGTCACTAGGCAACGCTGTGTCACCGGAAGATGTATTTAAACGTTATGACGACGATGCCAGTTCAGACGATATGTTAAACTTAAGTGGCGATGATGAGGATGATGATGATTTACTAGGCTAATGGCGTGTTCACGTTAACCATAAACAACGCCGACACGTTATTGTATCTGCTGCTCTTTGCTTTCATGCTGTATATAATTTCAAAATGCTAATCCACCTAGATTTTGAAACTTATAGTGAGCTAGACGTTAGAGAGGTTGGCCCGTGGGCTTATTCTGTTCATCCGTCAACTACTATAATATGTGGATCGTTTGCATCAGCAGCAAGCGATCCACATATCTTTAATGTGATACCGCCATATCCGTTGATCGAAGCTATTCAAAAAGGTGACGTTACTATTGCAGCGTACAACACGTTTTTTGAATACTGCATCTGGCGAAATGTTGGCGTAAAAAAGTTTAAGTATCCACCTATCCCTATTGAAAAGTTTACGTGCACTGCCGCACTCGCCGCTTCCTACGGTCTACCCAGTTCGCTACATGCTGTTGCTGAGGTGTTAGGCACCGAACAGAAGTTAGCGGAAGGCAAAGATCTGATTAAACAGCTATGCAAACCTAACGTTGAAGGTGTGCGTAATAGGGATCCAGAGTTAATACAGCAACTTAAAGCATACTGCGCTCAAGACGTTATCGTCGAGCGTGAGATACACAGACTTTTAAAACCGTTAAACGATACTATGGCCGAAACATTCACTAATGTAATGCGTATGAATGCGTATGGTGTACCGTTTAACACCCGCCAAGCGCGAGTATGTAAAGCGATAGGTGAACGTCACGCAGAAACAATAGCACCTCAACTTGTTGAACTTACCGACGGCAGAGTGACCAAGCCCACACAAGCGAAGCGTATAGTTGAAGAACTACAAACGCATGGTGTTAACGCACCTAACTTGCAAGCTGGTACTGTTGACGAATTGTTAAAAACTTCCCTACCTGACACTGCTAGAAAGATTTTAGCTTTGCGAAAAGCTGGTGGTAAAACCACTGTTAGCAAATACTCTAAAATACTAGATGTTGTCGATCCGAATACACAACGAGCTTATGGCTTGCAACGTTTTCATGCGGCGCACACAGGCAGACTAGGTGGTCAACACATTCAGCCGCATAATTTCTATAGACCAACTATAGGTAATAAACTCCCCCTAGCTATACAGATAATCAACGAATCGAAACGCCCATATCAACAACTAGTAGATCTATTCGGTACTGATCAAATAGGTGAGGTATTAGCGTCTTGTGTTCGATCTACAATCAAAGCACCCGAAGGTGAAGCGTTTATAAATTCAGACTTTTCGGGTGTTGAATCTGTAGCGGTAGCTTGGGCAAGTGAAGATCCACTAACGCTTGCCGTACACGCCGACCCTGACAAAGATATTTATATCAGCACAGCCACTAACGTATACAACAAACCTTATGCTAGCATAACCGACGATGAGCGTTTTATCGGTAAAGTAGCGGAGCTATCACTAGGCTACGGCGGCGGCGTTAGTGCGTTTATGTTAATGGCTAAAAATTATGGCGTGAACATACCGTTAGATCTAGCTGAGTATGTTGTTCGTACCTGGCGTACATCTCGACCGTTAGTAGTCGATCTTTGGTATACGCTAGAACATGCACTAGTTAGGTGTATTAAGCAGAAAACTAGACAGATCGTTTCTGATAAAGTGGCTTTTGAATGGGACGAATACCTAGATTTAATCCACATGCAGCTACCATCCAATAGATCAGTTAAATACTGGAACCCTCGAATAGAGCGTCAAACTATAACTTATATGAGCCTAAACAGCACAACGCATAAATGGAGTAAGCATCATACGTGGGGTGGTAAGTTATTAGAGAATTACTGTCAGGCGATCTGTTTTGATCTAATGGCGCAAGCTCTTAACAATGCATTCAAACATAGTTTAAAACCTATACTCACCGTACATGATGAACTACTGATCGAAGTAGCCGACAGAGATATGAGTTTAAAAACGTTCGATGAAAAAATTATGTTGAATAAACCTGAATGGGCTGCTACTTTCCCGTTATCATGCAAAACAAAAAAGATTAAATACTATGGCAAGTGAAGCAGAAATAGAGCGCGAAGTTATGCGCCATGCTATGCAGACTGGATGGTTGCAACGTAAACTAAGGTTTATAAACGTTAACGGCGCACCTGATAGACTACTAATATATAAAGGCTCTCACATATATATAGAGTTTAAAGCGTTGAACGGTAAGCTGTCCCCGAGTCAACACTTAGAAATAAAACGGCTTAGAGATAGCGGCGCGAATGTGTTTGTGGTTGACAATGTTGTAGAAGGCAAAAAGATTTTAGACGATGCGCGAAAAACTATTAACTCCAAACGATCTTGACGGTCACCAAGTTAAGCAGATAAAGTTTGCACTTAGACATAACAAGTGCGCTATCGTTGCTGATATGTCGATGGGTAAGACTGTTGTAGGTTACACGTTGTTCGAGCGACGGTATTATAGCAATCAAGCTAAACGCTGTTTGATCGTTGCGCCACCGTTCCCTGCAAGGCAGACGTGGGCGAATGAACATCGTAAATGGTCACACCTGCGACACCTAAGAGTTAACCTAGCTATTGGTACGCCTAAGCAGCGTATGCTAGCAATCGAAGCACCTTCCAACGCCGTGATACTAACCATCGATTGCGTAGATTGGTTGGCGAAAACTTACAAACGTAAAGCGCCGTTCGATATGATCATACTCGATGAATCCAGCTATGTTAAAGCGCACGATTCAAACAGGTTTCACGCTCTAGCATACCTAACAAGTTACATACCCTATTTACTAGAGTTAACCGGCACACCTATCGCACAGAACTACACTAGTCTATGGCCGCAAATGTATCTAATTGATCGGGGCGAAGCTCTAGGTGAAAACATAACCGCTTTCAGGCAAAAGTTTTGCGTAAAGCACCCGGCCTTCTACAATTATAAAGTGCATGAGTTCGCTAAGCCTGAAATAGAGAAGCGCATAAAACCGTATTTTCTCACGATGAAAGCTAGCGACTACATGAAACTGCCTGACCGTAAAGAGACTATTAAGCACGTTGAAGTAACTAAAGAGCAGGCATCGCTAGATAAACAGATCTTACGCGAGAAGCTTCTGCAACTACGTGATGCAGAGATAACATTGGAAACGGCGCTAGCAGTTGCGAACATTCGTAGACAGATAATGACTGGTGGTATCTACACCGAACACCCTAAATATTATGAGGTGCCCACGTTTAAACACGATGCACTCGAAGAATATTTCGAAATCGGCGACAATTTCATACTCACCTACAGTTTTATATTTGAGCGTGAAATTTTACTCAGTAAATACAAAGATAAGCTAACATTGATGAACTCAAAAAACCTTGAGGCGGTTAGCGAACAGTGGAACAAAGGCGAGATACAGTGCTTATTAGTTAATCCTAGATCTGCCGCGCACGGTTTGAATTTGCAGTTTGGTGGACATAGAATTGTTTGGTTTTCGCCGATACACTCTAATGAATTAACTAATCAACTTAATAGTAGACTGCCCCGCCGTGGTCAACAGTCGCCAAGCGTGTACATAGACTATCTCATAACCGAAAACACAATCGAACAACGGATCTATAATACCAGGCTAGGCCACTACAAATCTGAACGCGAATTTATAAATGCTATGCTGTCCTAGCCTGTGTTGCGCCATTTGAAAGCGGCGGGTATCACACCCGGCGGCACTGCTCTATTTATAGGTGTGTTGTCTAACTGCAAATACCCATCATGTATTAAATCGTTTACGCTCTCCCCCGCTTTAGCGAACTCTATTAACTCATGACTTATATCACTAACCGGATCTAGTAATATTATCTGTTTATCAGTTAGGTCGTTCCGTATGTACGGATGCGGTAATAGGTATTGATCTCTGTTTTTCATTTCCTGATCGATCAACACATACTCCCAGTCAGCCGTGTTATGGGCCTGTACCAACTCCCGAAGTTTACCTGGATCACGTTTAGCTTCTGCAATTGTGAAAGGTAAACCTTTTTTAACTTTTTTAAATTTACGTCCTAGCTTATCCGTGAAGTCTGGCATGGTGTTAGTTGGCCCGTTGTACGCCCAAACCGGATCGGGCGATACGGATATTCCACGAATCTCGTTACCGTGCATCATTGCAAATATAAAAAGCCCTGCATCACCATCACCTAGATCATATGGTGGCGACCCGCTTATGTAGTATGATCGAAGATAACTTAACGCACCACTGTGCCCTGTTTGGTGCGTGATATACACTGTTTGATACGTTGCGCTAGTAGTGCCCTGGCTGCTAGGGAAACCGACCGTAGAATTCCAGCTAGCGTTGTTAGATTTATGTTGAAACCACAGTGTATACGAACCACCAGTGGGCACCACGGCGATCGGGAACGTTGCATTAGTGCTTACCTCATGGATCCCCTCTTTTATCTCCGCTTGTGCTACTACGTTAATTGCTATCTCCGCAGCCCCAACGCCATCAGTTGCAATCTCAGACTGCCCTACCGCGCTGGCTGCTATCTCGTCGCTGGATACACCGTTTGTTGCAATCTCAGCTTGACCGACACTCCCGTCAACAATC
>OBJS01000086.1_pt1 | contig 43035 bp, 64 predicted proteins | sample 1519851 | NCBI WGS metagenome assembly OBJS01 (sample SAMN03019806, study PRJEB22545) | beach sand metagenome | biome: beach; feature: sea beach; material: beach sand | place: USA: Municipal Pensacola Beach, FL | collected 2010-10-20 | depth 25-47 cm m
CCGAGGAAGCCGGAGAAGACTCTTCGGCTTCAATCCATGTCCCGATCCGGCCGATCAGCTTTTTCTTGATCTGCTCGACCTCGGTAAGCGCCGGAGCCCATTTCTTCTGAACGGCCTTGCCGGCATCATCATGCGGTTTCTTTTCCGCCTTGCGATCTTCTTCGCCTTCGCTCCAGATTTGGTGCAGCCGATCTTTGATGTTCGCGAACCGATCCGCATCTTCCCTGGTCTTAATGTCCTGCGACATGGCTTGTTCGGCGAGTTTGATTGCCGCGTCAGCTTGTTCCTTGAAGGCTTCAAACGGATCTTCGGGCGGGTTGTTGTGACCCGCACCGGCCGGCTGCTCGAGACCTTCAATGGCCTTGTCCCACTGGTTGCGCTCAAATGCGGCCTGATAGTCCTCATAGGAAACTGGCTTGTCGGCGACCCAGGTCCAAATGTCATTTGCATCGACGACCTTGGACCGGTTCTGCGGGCCCTGAAGCGCAATCAGCTTGCCATTTTCATCCGGATAGATCGCCACCGGATCATCGGCGCGCGGCTGGTCGTTGAACGGCGTGTTCCGCTTGCGATAGAAACCGACTTCCGGACATCCTTCATGCATCGGCGGGTTCTTGCCGGCCAGCGCGTTGCGCCAATATTCGTATTGGTCCGTCATGGTCACTTCCTTTCTTGCCTTTCTGAAAACCGCCGTTACGGTCTTGAAAAAGGCGGCCGGTCTTTGAGGTCCGCCGACCGGCCGAAGTAGGGGAGGAACGCCCTCGCTCAGAGGCCCCCGGATGGACTGGATGTGGAGCCCATCCGGGGCACGCAGTTGGGTCGAGGGCAGTGACGCCAACTGCGATCTGGTTTCGTGTCCCGAAGCTGCTGGACCACTGTTGCGACGATCAGCGCGGCACAGGGCAGCAGGAACACGTAATCAAGGGGGGAGGCGGTCATTGTGCTGCCCCATCCAAGACTTCAATTTCTTCGTAGCTCGGCTCTGAAAGCTTGATGCCCATCTCGTTCATCGTGCCGTAGCCTTCGAGAAAGGCGTTGGTCATCGGCTCTTCGCGGACGCCGAGATAGGCAAGCTGTTGGATGTGCTCTTCGAGCGTGTCGTAGTTGGAGAAGTTCTCCCGGTATTCTTCCATGAACTCCGGCGTGAACTTCGTTTCGTCGATCTCGACATCGATCAACACGGTGACTTTGACTGAACGTTTCATTGCGCTGCCTCCAGAAACTCTTTCGCCTGTCGCTGGTGGTCCGCAGCGGACTGGTATTTCTCGATCTGGCGATCAAGGCTGCGGACCCAAATCTCCTGCTCGCTGATCTTCTGGCGAAGGAATTTGGCTTGAGTGATCTTGGCCCATGCTAGTGAGATCTTGTTGGCTCTCCTCGCTTCGCGGCATTCAGAGAGAAGCCTGTCGCGTCCGGCCCGCATCCTGGTCAAATCGTCCTTGCAGCCTGCCGCAAAGCGGCGCATGGAGTCGGCCCGGGATTGCCAGTCGTTGTGCGCGTGGGTCATGCCGATATCTCCCCGCCGAAGCGCTTCACCTCGCGCAGCAGCACCTTTTCGGCGACCGACAGGCTTCCAGCCTCCGAATTGCAGGGCTTGCATGCGAGAACCAGATTTGACTTGTGGTTGGGGCCGCCATGAGCGATCGGAACCAGATGTTCAATCGTCACCTCGACGCTGTCAGGAGACAGGAACGGGTATTCACAGAACCAGCATTCGAGTCCGTCGCGCTCGGCGAGCGTTTCAATCTCATGGCGCAGGCGAACACGGCTCTTCTGATCCGGTGAAAGCGGTATGTCGCGGCCTTCCAGATAAGCGGAACGAATGCTGTCAATGCCATCTGGCCACGTCTGCCGGCCCTTCTTGTCCTGATAGACCACGAACAGGCCTTCGGCAGTGTCGACGCGCAGAACTTCGTAAGGGTTGGTCGGCGGCTTGATGATCGCACCGCGCGCTGTGAGCCATTCCTTGAAGGCGTCGATTTCGAAACGCTTCTTGGTCATCACTTCCCCCCGTAGCGATCAGCGGAAGAAGGGAAACGGGTGGCGTCCGGCGTCGACGGGGTTTCACCGCGGGCCTTTGCCAAGAGTTCGTCGCGACCCTTCATGAAACGGATTGCAGCGGACCAGATGTCAGGCGGCGCAGCCTTTTCGAGAACATCGAGGAACTGGCTGGTCGCAGGGCCGGAGAGAAACTCGTAGAGTTCCGGAGCGACTGCAATCAGGTGAGCGTTGGCACGAGATGGCCCGTCGCTGGTCATGAAGCAAACACGGGTGTCAGCTTCAGCCCCCCACACGATCAAGGAATGGAGCGGTCCATCAAAAGACCAAGGCCCCTTGGTGAATTTCGGTTCCGTGCTCATGACTGCCTCGCTTTCAGCATGGCGTCGGCATACTCGTAGGCTTCCTCAGCCAACTCGCTTGCGCACAGGTTCGTCTTGTAAGCCGAGCAAATGAACTGACCGGCAAACCAGTCCCTGAGCGACATGCCGTGGTAATCGACAGTCTCGTCAGTGGTCGAGAGCGGGAACGCAGGCCCGCCGTCTTTGTGTTCCGTGCTCATGCGGCTCAGAAGCATGTCTGCGCTGATAAACCCGTCGCACCAGCTATGAGCCTTGCGCATCTTCATACGACGCTCTTCATCGTTGTCGTAGGACCAGCTCGCGACGCCTTTATCGCCAACCTTGACCGTGATCGTGGAAACGTCGTTGTCGTGGATCGTCGGTCGCATTAGACAGTCTCCTGCAGGCAGCGCGGAAGCTCGGGAACGACTTCGTATTCGTGGAAGCCGGTGAGCTTGACGCTATACGGGCGGTAGTGGTCGGCGGGTCGCCGATCTGCGAGGCCGCAATCAACTGCCATCGCATGCACTCGATGTTCGATCTTGTTGACGTGGAAGGCCTGCCAGTTGAGATCTGTGTTGGCCTTTTGCCCGGGCTTTCCGAGCGGCGCATTGCGCGCCTTCTCCGAAAGCTTCTCCATCTTGCGGCGCTCTGCCCGAAGCAGCTTCACCGCGTCGAACAATGCTTCGACGTCTTGAAGCGGAGCTGGCATCACAGGCCTCCCGTCGCATTGAGGATCTGATCGCCCCAGATCGACGCCGCAGCCACGAAGGCGCACACCGATGCAAGAGCGAGGATGTCGCGGATGATGAAGTAAACAGCCATGTCAGATTTCCTCTGAGTACTGGTCCATCGCGGCGCACCACGAGGGATGCGCCGGAATTGATCAGTCAGCCACGCGGCGCCAGCCTTCGGGCGTCTGTTCCTGCTGGCGGCGGATCTCGTACATGCCGGGCTGGAACATGATGCTTTCGTGGGTGTGGTGCTGGCGCTTGTGATCCAGGCTCGTCGGCCGGTTCACCTTGATCCAGGCCATCAGGGGATTGTCGCCGCTGTACATCTGGACTGCCGGCGTTTCCGCTTCGCGCTCGAGGACCATCACGTGGTCATGTCCGGTCTCGGAATGCGTGATGACGAGTTCGTTCAGCTTGTTCGGCTTCTGCTCCGTCACACCGTCAGGGATGCTGTCAACCTTGACGAAGAGCACATCGCCCTGTGCTGCGCATTTCTCAAAAGTCTTCATTTTTTCGGTCTCCTTAAGTCCGAACTTCCGGGATGAGGAACTGGTCAGCCGTAAGGCCATAGGAAGCGGCTTGCGCTTCGATGACGGTCTTGGCACGTCCATCCGCCATGACGGCGATCTCACGACCCGTTCCGCAGGTCGCATGGATGAATTTTTGGGGGCCGTGATCAGGCAAATCGACTTCGACGAGGCGACCAATCTGCGGGTCAGGATCTTCGTCAATCACCCTGGCGTTCAGAACGTTGATGATGTGATGCCAGCCAAGGATCTCGCACGCTGCGGATCTTTGATCGACGTTCTCCCAAGTCAGCGCGATTTGTGGTGTCAGTGCTGACTTGTCATCGATCCACTCGGCTGGGATGCGGGTTCCGTGCCATGCATGAATGGAATATCCGTCCGGCCATTTGACAGCGGCGCCATCCTCACAATGCAAGCGCCGCTCATCGTCAAACCGCAGCTTTTCCGGCCGGTCGCTGACAATCGCAACGTCGCTGTACAAGAATGCGACGCCGCAGCGCTTGGCATAGCTTACATATCCATCGAGGCGTTGTTGCGCTTCGCGCTGATACACGGCGCCGACAGAGCGTCCAGCTTCGTAGAATGCGAGCCAGAAGCCATCCCATCCACCGATGAAGTAAGGGTATTGGTGGAGCTGGTCCCTGAGCTGGCCCCAGAGCTGGTCCCTGAGCTGGCCCCAGAGCTGGCCCCCGAGCTGGCCCCAGAGCTGGTCCCTGAGCTGGCCCCTGAGCTGGCCCCTGAGCTGGTCCCAGAGCTGGCCCCTGAGCTGGTCCCCGAGCTGGTCCCAGAGCTGGTCCCAGAGCTGGTCCCAGAGCTGGTCCCAGAGCTGGTCCCTGAGCTGGCCCCTGAGCTGGTCCCAGAGCTGGCCCCTGAGCTGGTCCCTGAGCTGGCCCCCGAGCTGGCCCCTGAGCTGGTCCCAGAGCTGGTCCCTGAGCTGGCCCTTACCCATCCAGATGAGCACGCCTCGCATCAGCAGTGCTTGCAACGGGCTCTGAGCGATGAGGATCAGGGAAGGCGCCTTAAGACCTGCCGAAGTGTAGAGGCCACGAACTGCTTCCCTTGCCTGATCCGGATCGATCCTGCTGGTATCGAGTCCGATCTCGCGCCACTGTTCGCGCCAGATCGGGATCATGGCTTCCTGTTCCGGGGTGAGCTTTTCGATTTTCTTGGTCATGCTGCTGCCCTTCCAAAAACAAGCGGATAAAGCTGGTCAGCGATTTCCCCCTGAACGGACTCGTCCTTCTCAGCGCGGTCGTAGAGAGCCTTCATGACCTGAAAGGTGATGTCTGCAGAGCGGTACCCGTTGCGGGCAACTGCTTCCGAACCGGTGATGAAAAGGTCCTTGCCAATGAACTCGGCACGCAGCTCTGAAATCCACCAGTGCAACTCTCCGCAGCCGTCGTCATCGCCGCAGATGGTGAGCTGGACAGGCACATCCTCGATCAGAGTTGCTGCGCCAGCGTCAAGCTGGAGATAGGTGTTGATGGTGATCTGGTGCGTCATGTCGTGTCCCTCAATTCGATAGGGACAGTGTATCCGTTCAAGCGGACATGTCAAGCTCGATTATCCGAAAAAACGGACAAACCTAAATTTGACGGAGTTTAATTAGCCGCCTAGAGTAGTAAGTGAAGACTATAAAAAGGGGGGATTATCGTGGACGCCAATAGTCCAATTACCCGCCTGTCGGTCCAGGTCGAGCGGCTTGGAGTTACACGCGTGTTGAAAGCGGCAAAAGATTTTTTAGAGCCTAGACCCTTTCGGGAGACATCGATTCCAGGAGATCAAGAAACTTCTCCTGCTGTTCCGCCGACATCCGGCTGAACACTACCTCCAGCTCGTCAAGCTCTGGAGTTCTCTCGACCCCTAATAAAATACTCATGGGGCTGATCGCTGCTGAGCGACATATCGCCAGAAAGCGGGACACGCTGGGGTCTTGCTGCTTTGTGATGACATCGTGCAGGTATCCCGCGCGCAGGTTCGCACCTAAGGATATTTCACGATAGGTCTTGCCACTCGCATTAATTGCGTTTTCGAATCTTTTAAACCAGCCCTTTTCCATGCGTCCAAGATAGCCAATCGAGTGATTTTTTCATCAAAGTAATAACGGACACTTGACGCGTCCGCTAAAACGGATAGAATGCGGTTCATGACAGAAGAACTGCTCAAATTGGCTCATGCCGTCTGCAAGCATAAAGGCTGGACGGAATCCTATCTGGCTCGCTCCTTTGGCCATGGGACAATCATGGAAAACATCCGGCGAAATACGGTCCAGTTCAGCACCGCTGAGCGTTTCAAGGCTTGGCTGGAACAGCAGCTCAAGGAACCGGTCAAGGGCAGCAATCCGAAAGAGGTGGCTTAGATGTCTGAGAAAATGACACGGATCAGCCTTCCTAATCAGCGCATCTGGTGCGGTTTGATGGATTGGGGTGAACTCACCGCCGAACAGATGATCAAGCAAGCAAGACAAGTTGCGGAACATCTGCGGAATCAGGCCGAAGAAATCGATAAGGCCTGCGACTCCGAATTCCAGATAGATTTGGTGCGCGGTCCAGTTGTGCAGAGGCACATTCGAGAGATTCAGGGGTCAAAGCGTCACGAAACACAGACCAGCAAGTCAGAGGTTGCGTGATGTCCATCCTAATCTGCCCGAAATGCGGTAGCTGCGCTACCGAAAAACATGGAGCCCGGAAAATTCGCTGCAAACGATGTGATCATTCAGCATTGCGTAGGTCATTCGAAGGCGGGGGACCTGACGTTGGCAAATCACAAAGCGCAAACGCCTCGTGGCGCGACCCGATCGCATTGCTTCCGGGAGGTTACGACAACAATTCTTGAAGATCCTTTCTAACCGCTGGTTGGAAACCTCCCCCGCTGTGCGGCGGTAGCGGGGGAGGTCTTTATCGCGACCCTTCGGGGGCAGGGGACATAGACAGGCCGCGAATTTGAATTCTTAGGCATTGGCATCTGAGTTTGGCGACCGTTGCCTTTGCCTGTGTGAGTAACGAGTAACCGACTTGGTCAGGTTCCGCGCTCTCTCGATGTTTTCAATCTAGCAGACATCGAGAGAGTCATGACCAACCAGTCTTTGAACGGGAAGCAAACGATGAACGTAGCGGCAATTTCAGCCATGGATGTTGAGGAGGCACAGAGCAAAGCAAAAGCTCTGTGTGAACGAGAGTGGCGTTTCCACGGCGATTACGAGTCCGCCATGCACCGCGTTTCCGCGAAATATGGCATCCCGTTCGGGACCCTCTGGGGCCTTCACTACAAAAAACCCAAGACCGTTATTAGCGGCGTACTGGGAGCGATCCGCTTGGCCTACCAGGCCGAATGTGCACGTCAGCTCGCCAAGCTCGAGCATGAGCTGTCCATCACCAAGGAACGGAAGAATGACGCTGATGATGATCTTGTACGGGAGATTGAAGCGCTGGTGGCGCGCGTCAAGGAGCGACAAGCCGGGTAGGCACAAAGGGGATGCGGCATGAACAAGGAACATGACATCAAAAGACTTGGCCGGCCGCCAACTCGCCCTTTGGCGATGGATGGCGGATTGGCGGTTGGGCAATCCAAAGTCATTCCGCTGCACCAGACGCAAGCGCTCTTTCGCCACATGTCCGAGCTTAGGAAGCTCAATAAAATCTTTGACTACGAGATCTCAGAAAATGGGGTCAAGGTCTGGAGGGAGGCATGAAACCCCTCGCTCTCCTCCTCCTGTCAGGTATGGCAGTGACTCCGGCCGTAGCGCAGGAGTGCATTGACACTGAGCTGGTGCTCCTGAGCGACCTGTCCGGTTCCATGGACAAGACAGAACAGAAGATCGTTCGTGATGGCCATGTAGCGGCTTTCAGAGATGGCTCTGTCCTCGACCAGATCCTAAGGGCCGAGAACCCCTGCGGAGCAATATACGTCACTTACATCGAATTTGCAGCCACTCAGAAGGTCGTTGTCGATTGGACGCTGATCGACAGTGACGAGGCTGCAGAAGACTTTGCCGTCGCTCTTCAGCGCGCGCCATTCTCCGAAGTCGGGGCCCAAACCTACATTTCCATGGCCATGGACTTTGCCGGCCGTCAGATAGCCGAGAATGGCGTTGAGGGTCTTTCCCGTGTCGTAGACATTCTAGCTGACGGTCAGGACAAATCACCCATGACACCCGCCTCCGTGGTGGAGAAGTACAGCGGCAAAAACACGCCGGTCTGGGAGCAGGTCACTTTCAACGGCCTACCAGTGATCAGCAGCCCTGACTTCATGAACTCCGAAGACATCGTCACCTACTTCAACGAGCAGATTATCGGCGGCCCAGGTGCGCGGACGATCCCGGCACGCGGCTTCAATGACGTGCCGCGAGCAATTGTTGAGAAGCTAAGCAAGGAGCTGGGATAGTGCTTTTACCTATCAAAGTCGTTCTCTGGGTTGCGGCTTTCCTTGCTGTGATCGTTATTGTGGAGACCTCAGACGAGGTCATTGGCGCCAGCAAGCTCCTGACGCAGCGCCGGTACGACGACCTCAACACCGTCACTTACGTTTCCAAAACCTCCGACCGCCTCTCTATCTGTGGGGAGGGTGGAGAATGACAGCCTGGCTCTCCCCCGAAAAGCGCAACGGCATCATTTCCGCCTATGAGGCTGGCGATCCAATCTCCGAGATATCCCGCCGCTTCGGTGTCAGTAAGTCGTACCCCGGACAGCTCGTCAAGGCCCGTGGCTTGCCGCTCCGCACACCTATGGACCGGCGCAAGCTCATGGCCCGGGCAGCCTCTTGGAAATGGAGGCAGCGCAATTCCAACTCTCCAGACACAGGGACAAGCCAATGACAACCCTATCCCCTCAAACAGTACAGAAGATCCGCGATATGAGGGCGGCTGGTCACCGTTGGTATGAGATCCAAGACGCGCTGGACCTAAACTACCATACCGCCAGAAGCGCTGTGGATTCTGACTACCGCGAACGACGGAATATCAAAAACGCAGCCGCCAAACGAGAGCTGAGCAGAGGCAAGATCCATACACTCTTCGAGCGCGCTCCCGTGATCCCGAGAAAGGACGTCGAGAAGCGCCGTGAATGGATGCTTGTTGAGGATAGGCGCGATCTGACCGCCGTCATGTTCGGAGATCCGCCGACAGGTCGTAGCGCTCTTGATCAGAGGCAGCCGTGATGGCTGAGATCTACTCTATCAAAGACGGCTCTCTGATCGCGGAGGGTGATCGACTGCTTGAATCAGAGGGCTTTCTTTATAGCGCCCTGGAGGAGCTTGTCGAGTTCCATCGCCAGACCTTCACCGACACCCATGGAAGAGCAATCGGCAACGAGCACATGCGCATCATGACAAGAGCTTATTCAGCCCTTGCGAAAGCGAACGGCGTTGACATTGAGGACAATTTCGAATGAGCGGCAGAAAATACACAATGCAAGAGATTTTGGCAGCGCCTAGCATTAATGAACCATGTTCAGCTTGCGGTGATGATATTTGGCAGGATGAAACCGGTGAACCTGCAATTGCGTTCAAAGCGATCGTTCTATGTTCTGCATGCGCAATTGAATTAATTGAACCGATCTACTCGTTGGGTGGATGCGGTGCCCTGCAGCCGTTTATTTTCAAGGATTTATTGACGTCAACGCATCATCGCAAGCGGAGATCCACGATTAAGGATTACCGGAGGATATTCAAGGAACTTCTGCATAAATATAAATTTCAGTGTGTGTCTTGCGGTGAGCGCGAAGAGAAGAAATTAACGATCGATCACATCAAACCTGTCTCTAAAGGTGGCACAAACGACTACGAAAATCTTCAGATACTTTGCAAAAGTTGCAACAGCTCCAAAGGTGCGAAAAACGCGAAGGAGTGGCAACGATGAGCCTGCCATACTTCCCGTATTATCCGAAGGATTTCGAAGCCAAGACATCGCACCTGACGTTGGAAGAGGACGGGGCCTATAATCGTCTTCTCCGCCTGTGTTGGATGTCTCCGGTCTGCTCGCTGCCAGATGATGACTCTTGGATCATGCGCCGTATGAGAGTTGATCAGGAGACATATGATCGCGTTGTCCGGGTTGTCTTGGAGGAGTTCTTTGAGCGTAAAAATGGCCGCGTTAGCAATGCCACGCTAATCGAAATTTTTAACAGCTCAAACGAAGCCCACAAAAAACGTGTCTCAGCCGGCGCAAAAGGCGGAAAAGCTAAGTCACTGAAAACAAACAAAACAGTGTCTAGCAATGCTAGAGCAATGCCCAAGCAACCAGAACCAGAACCAAATAATACCCCCTATAGTCCCCCACGGGGGACGGCGGACAAGCCGCCTAAAAAATCTGTTTCTTCGAAGGCAGGCTATCCCAAGCCAGATGACGTTGAGGATTCAGTTTGGCGGGACTTCCTCATCGTTCGCAAGAAGCAAAAGGCCGAAGTCACCGAGACTTCCATGGCCGGAATTATCCGTGAGGCGAATAAGGCCGGATACTCGCTCAACGATGCGCTGCGGACTTGCTGCGAGCGGGGCTGGCGCGGCTTCAAGGCAGACTGGGTCAAGGACGAGAAGCCGGGCGCTAGGGTTGTTGATCTCTACGACCGGAGTGTTCCGGCGTGGAAGCGGTTCGGAGCCATTTGATGGATTTCGTCGCGGCCCTCAACGAGCAAGGTATCCACTTGCGGAACTATGCCGCAGGCAGCCAGAAGGTGCAGTGCCCGCAGTGTTCGCACACCCGCAAGAACCGTCGCGATCCTTGCCTTTCCGTTACCATCGAGGCGGACGGTGCGGTCTGGAATTGTCATCACTGCGGCTTTTCTGGTGGCTATCACGGAGACAGGGAACATCGCCCGCAGGTGCAGCCAAGGCAGTACGTCAAACCGAAGCGCGAAGCCAATCCGCAGCGGCCGGACACGCTTGTGGCGTGGTTTGAAAAACGCGGGATCTCCAAGGCGACGATGGAGCGGTTCAATGTCTACCGCACCAAGCAGTTCTTTCCGCAGACTGGCGATGAGCGCGACTGCATCGCATTCCCGTACGAATGGAACGAGGAACTGCGCAACGTCAAATACCGCACGGCAGACAAGCACTTTCGTCAGGAGAAAAGCCCGGAGCCGGTACTCTACAACGCAGACAGCATTGGCGAAGGTCAAGACCTGATTTGGGTAGAGGGAGAAATGGATGTCCTGTCGATTTCTGAGGCGGGCTTCCAGCACGTCGTCAGTCTGCCGAACGGCGCGCCGGCCAAGCCCGAGGAGAGCGACCGACGGTATGAACCGCTCGGGCTGCACTGGGAAGCTCTGAAGGGCGTCAAGAGGCACTTCATTGCGACGGATCTTGATGAGCCTGGAGAGCGCCTTGCAAACGAACTGGCGCGTCGTCTTGGGAAAGATCGCTGCTACCGGGTCCGGTTCTCCGCAGGGAAGGATAGCAACGAATGCCTGATGCAGAACGGTGTTCAGGGTCTGCGTGCCGATGTAGAGGCGGCAACGCCATGGCCGATAGACGGACTCTACGAGGCCAGCGCCTACGAGAAGGATGTGTTTGACCTATACCACGGTCGCGGAGCACGCGCACAGACAACAGGCTTTGCCGAGCTTGACAAGGCTTTTCGGTTCATACCGGGCCAATTCATCGTTGTCACCGGTATTCCGAACCACGGCAAGAGCCGGGTGCTTGATCAGATAGCTTGTCAGACGGCGGATTACCACGGCGACATCTGGGCGGTGTTCTCACCCGAGACTGGCGAGACGCAGCATATTGCTGATCTCTGCGAGATTCGTGTTGGCGCTCACTTCTTCGACGGCCCGAGCCAGCGCATGCAGGAATGCGAGCTGCAGGATGCCATGGAATGGGTGAAGCGCCGGTTTTTCTTCATTGGAAGCGCTGACCATACTCCAACCATAGATTGGGTTATCGAGCGCGCCAGAGCAGCGGTAATTCGCCATGGCATCAATCACCTCATCGTAGACCCTTACAACGAGCTTGAAGCCAGCCGGCCACGCGGACATACAGAAACAGAGTTTGTCTCGCAGCTCATTTCCAAACTGAAGCGGTTCGCCAGGCACCATGAGGTTACCGTGTGGCTCGTGGCGCACCCGGCCAAGCCCCAGCGTCAGGCTGACGGCAGCTACAACATCCCCAGCCTCTACGACATCTCAGGATCGGCACACTTCAACAACAAGGCGGACGCCGGGTTGGTCGTGTTTCGAGACTACGAGGCAAAGAAAACACTGGTGATCGCGAAGAAGATCCGCCGCCAGCCTGTCTGCGGAATGCCTGGGTCCATCGAGCTAATGTTCATCAACAACGAGCGGAGGTTCAAAGACCTACCGGATAGCTATCAGCAATTATCGGCAACGTGAAAGGATCGATCATGTCACAGCAAGATTCAACCGCAGTCGAAGCAGCTAGGCTTACGGCTCGTTGCGAACTCGAATGCAAGGCTGAGCTGGACGCTCTGCTAGTACACCACCACGACATCTACGACGCCCTCAAGCGCCAGCGTGAACGCGCAGAGCTTTCCCGCCAGCTTGGTCTGGACAGCGGCATAGGCTGTGCAACGTCATCTCGCATGCGTGCTGTGTCTGTGGAGATCAGGTCGAGTGGGAATGGAGAAATTGTGTGATGAAGCGGAAGGCAACGTTTTCACAGATCGAAATGGCCCGTATGGCCAAGAAGAAACGAGATGAAGAAGCTCTTCGCCAGCAACGCGTCAGGGAAAGGAGAGAGCTTTACAGCGCGCGCGAGGCCGCAAGAACGGCTGAGGCCAGAGCGGTTAAGTTAGGCACCTCTGAGATTGTTGGCGGCGTCGTCAGAGGTATGACCCAGAAAATGGCAGAAGATGCTCGGAAAGTCCTCGAAAGCCAATTCAGCCGAATGATGATGGATGTGTATGACGCACCATCGTCTTCGGCGGGAGAGGTGAAAGTCGTCACCATGACCTTGCCGGAGCTTCGTTGGAATTATGCCATTCCGGTGCGAGATATTCAACGATTCAGATAAAAGGACATGCGGCAATGGCAAGGGGACCGGCACACAACAGAGGGGAGGGCGTTCGTGAGGCTAACGGGCGCCTTTCCAGGAAGAACAAGGCAGACCGACGAAAGAACGTGCGCGACTTGGAAAGCTCCATCGCCACAGAAGCGGCAGTCTGGCAGCGCGAAAAGCTGCTGAAGGAGGAGGGGTTCAAGAAGCGCATCTCTCCGCATCTTCTCGTAGACGGCAAGCTTCCGAAGAGTGTCTTGCTGGATGAGAAGATCGGCACGACGCACGGCCGGCTCCTCTACATCGGGCCAGACAACGACGGCATCGATAAGGACCAATGGGAAGCGGCTGATTGGTTCCTTAAGCTACGCAACCAGTACCACTGCGCAATCGCCAGCCCTGACGGCATTTACGACGTGGATGAGGGGCACAATCCCTCTGACGATCCAGAGGCGTATGCGGAGTTCTGCGCCAACGTTCGCGCCAGATGGGCCGATGTTGAAAAGGCGATCTGCGACACGGTATTCAGCTATAGGGATCGGAATATCGTCGGCGCCCTGGATCTGATCATCATTCGGCAGTACATGGATTACGACCGGGTCGGAGACTTGAGGTTAGCTCTTAACGCTATCCACAAAATTCGTGTGGGAGACAGGAAAAAAGCAGCGTGACGGTTGACTGAATCTCAAGAGGTGCTAATGTCAAGCGAATGATTATGGGCGCTTTGCGCCGAAGAGGGCTGAAGCCCCAAGTTGCCCTAAGATAATCCCTCGCCATAAAGCGAGCAAAGAGATCTGTGCCGCCCGCATGACCGTTCCGGGAGGTAAGAGCGAAGGTCGTAAAGCCTAAGCCGCACCGAAACTATCAGGCGGCGAAATCACGCCACGAAGGACTGGGAAGTGCCCGGACACCTGACCTAATACCCCACAGCATAAAGGGTGTGGGGCAGACAGTTTGAGATGCGACCCTGCGCCGATGACATGCTGATCTGGTTGCAAACGGAGAAGCACGAGGCGGAGAGCGCCGGGTTAACCCCTTGGGGGCCGGACCATCTCAATTCGAATAGACGGTAGATGTGAGTAGGTGCAACCCTCATGTACCTGGCGGATTGCAACTCACATCTCGCAAGCCAAGGGTAGGGCCGTCTACGAAAGGGGAGAGTTGCGGGTTCGAATCCCGCTGGCGGGGCCTAGGCCATGCCATAGCTCAACAGGTAGAGCGCTCACACTAAACGGCGACCCGGCTAGGCGCCAGAACCCGTCTCATCCTTAGTGGTGAGGCGGGTTTTCGATTCTGAGGATCATTCACATGCCGATGTACACCGACCAGAACGGCAACCAGGTAGAAGCGCGCCAGTGCAGGCCAGAGCTTCGCATGGATATTCAGGATTGGACGCAGTGATGACAAATTACAAGGTAGTAAAGGCGCCGGCCAATGCCACAGCTCCAGCTCACACGCATGCGGCCGTAACACCTGGCGATACGGCCGGTGCTAACTTGTCAGAACTTCCAAGGGGTCTTTACATTGGGTCGGCGGGTGATGTCGTGATCGTGACAGATGACGATACTGCAGTGACATATGTCGGCGTGCCGGCCGGAACCATTCTCCCGATTGCCGCAAAGCGTGTGAACAGCACGAATACGACGGCAGACGACATCGTTGCATTGTTTTGAGGGTCTGATGCCTGGTGGTAGGCCAACAAAGTACGAACCTTCCTTCTGCGAAGTTGTCGTTAAGGTTGGGGAAGATGGCGGGTGGCTCTGCGAAATGGCAGAAGCATGCGACGTGCATCGCTCGACCATGGATGAATGGGCAAGTAAGCACCCTGAGTTTTCCGAAGCGCTAACGCGCGCAAAGCAAAAGGCGCAGAGTTGGTTTGAGAAGCAAGGGCGTATCGGACTGACTGCGGACAAGTTCAATTCCTCGCTTTGGGCCAAGCAGATGTCCGCAAGGCACCCTGACGAGTACACGGAGCGCAGGGAAATCGATCAGAAGACAAAGCTGAGCGCAGATGACAGCATTTCAGGGCTGTTGGCGCGGATTGCGACAGATGGCGGCAAGGTCCACGGTTAACCTGGATCAGTTCCTTGATCCACGTTGGCGCATTAGCAACCTCTACACGATCACGGACAAGACAGGGCATCGCGTACCGTTCAGGCCAAATGGAGCGCAGTTGCAGTTCCTGGACGAGATCCACACACGCAACATCATCCTGAAGGCTCGCCAGCTCGGGTTCACCACACTGATGTGTATTGTCGATCTCGATGCCTGTCTGTTCAAGCCAGACACAAGGGCAGGGATCATCGCCCACCGCCTGGATGATGCAAAGGTCATCTTTCGGGACAAGGTCAAATACGCTTACGACAATCTGGATGAGGGGCTGAAAGGTCAGATCGTAGCCACGCAGGACAGCGCGGACACACTGACGTTTTCCAACAAGTCCAGCCTGCGCGTTTCGACCTCGATGCGTTCTGGCACGCTGCAGTACCTGCATGTATCGGAGTACGGCAAGATCTGTGCTCAGTTCCCGGATAAGGCGCGGGAGATCAAGACTGGTGCGATCGAGGCCGTTCCACTCAATGGGCTGATAACAATCGAGTCCACGGCAGAAGGGCAGGAAGGTGACTTCTTCGACAAGACGCAAGAGGCGCGGCGCCTTGAGGCCGCTGGAGCCGACCTGAGCAATCTGGATTATCGGTTCCACTTCTACCCGTGGCATGATGACCCTGACTATGACCTTGGTCAGACGTTGGGCGTCATTACCGATGAGCAGCACAGATATTTCGAGCGGTTGGAGACGCAGGGCGTCAACCTGACAAGGGGGCAAAAGGTCTGGTACGTTACCAAGGAGATGAACCTTGGCGGGGATATGAAACGAGAATATCCCTCAACCCCGGATGAAGCATTTGAACAGGCCCTGGAAGGGGCCTTTTTCACGAAAGAGCTGCATATTGCCACAAAGCAGCAGCGCATTGGCAAGTTTCCATATGATCCGTACAGGCCGGTCAACACGTTCTGGGATCTTGGCCACAACGATCTGAATACGATCTGGCTGCACCAGTTTGTCGGCGGCTTTCATCGCTTCATTGGCTACTATGAGAACTCCGGCGAGTTTATCAAGCACTACATTGACTGGCTGAATGAGTGGAAGGAAGAGCACAACGCCACCTTCGGCACTCACTACCTGCCGCATGACGGCAAGAGAAATAGCCTGTGGCTCGAAAACGGCACAATGGGCGTGATGGACCAGCTTCGGTTCCACCCGTCGATTGTGGATAGGCCAGACACACACAGAGATATCATTGCGGCTTGTCGCGGCATCTTCTGGAAGTGCCAGTTTGATGAAGAGGGCGCAGGCGATGGCCTCAAGCGCCTCAGGGCGTTCCGCAAGGAGTGGGATGATATTCGCGGCGTCTACAAGAATAGATACCTGCACGATATCAACTCTCATGGTGCGATGGGTTTCGCAACCTTTGCTCTAAGTGGTCACACGGAAGAAGACGTAACAGTCGCTACCAAACGGCGGCGTGCGTATGAAGACGATGAATCTGAGGATAGCGGCTCATGGATGACAGCGTAGTTGACAGCGTTGCGGAAGATGCTGACGACGGCGCTCCGAGCAATGAGGATGAGCTGTTTCAGCAGTTCCGCCGATGGTTTCGTGACGATGATGAGCACTGCTCCAAGTGGCTGAAGGACGCCAAGGAGGACTTCAAGTTCTTCGCGGGCGATCAGTACAGCGAGCAGGAGCGCCAGGAACTCAAGAAGAAGAACCGGCCAGACATCGTCTTCAACCGTCTGGCGCCGATGGTTCGTAGTGTGGCCGGCTATCAGTCCAATCAGAAGCTCTCCACGACATGCAAACCGACAGAGCCGGGTGACGAGCAGGCGGCGGAGGTGTCCAACCAGCTTGTGCGCTGGTTCCGTGATCAGTCTGACATGCAGTTCACGGATGATGACGCGTTTCAGGATACTGTTATCTGCGGCATGGGTTGGGCGGATATCAAGCTTGACTACGAGAACGATCCAGACGGCAAACCCTACGGCAAGCGCCTCAATCCGCTAACCATGCGATGGGATCACCAGGCAAGAGAGCGCAATCTCAAGGATGCCCGCCGCGTGTGGGAAATCATCGAGGACATGCCGCTCAGTGAAGCCAAGGAGATGTTCGAAAGCGAGGAGCTGGAAGACAGCGACTTTGATGCCAAGTGGGCCATGGACATGATGGACCGTGGCAACGAGCCGCACAACCAGGATCTTGCCGACCAATATGCCAGCGAAGGCGTGGAAGATGTTATCGGTCAGGAAAAACTCGTAACTGTTGTTCGCGTCCAGTGGTGGGAGCGAGAGGACTACTATCGCATCCTTGATCCGTTCAGCGGAGAGTTGCGCGAAGTCGATGAGGATATGCGCAACAAGGTCGTGGAGAAGATGCCTAATCTCCCGAACGTGAAACAGCGTCGGAAGGTCTACAAGCAGGCATACCTTGGCAACAAGATCCTTGAGAGCGGTGACGCACCTTGCAAGAAGCATTTTTCGCTTCAGTGCATCACCGGTTTCCGCGATCAGAACACGGGACATTTTACCGGGCTTGTGACCGGTCTGAAAGATCCGCAGCGTTGGGCCAACAAGTGGATGTCACAGACAATGCACATCCTGAACAGCACGTCCAAGGGCGGAGTGATGGTCGAGAAGGACGCTGTGGAGAACATGAGGTCGTTCAAAGCCTCTTGGGCCAAGCAGGATGAAGTAACCGAAGTCAAGAATAACGCCCTGGCAAATGGGAAAATACAGGAAAAGCCGCAGAACGGATTCCCTGCTGGCTTCTATCAACTGATGGATATGGCTGTGAATGCCATGCGCGATGTCTCCGGCGTTAATCTGGAAATGCTCGGGCAGAGGGATGCTAATCAGCCTGGCGTCGTGGAGACGCAGCGCCGATCGGCAGCTATGACAACACTCACCTCGATGTTTGAGTGCATGCGCCTGTATCGTAGGACGCAGGGCGAGCTTATCCTGTCTCTGGTGCGTGACTATATTCCCGTGCCCACACTGTCGCGCATCGTCGGACAGCAGAACACGCAGTTGCTCCCTGCCTTCCTGTCGTCTGACAAGAAATACGACATCATCGTTGATGAAGCGCCAGATAGCCCGAACGCCAAGGATATGGTCTGGCAGGCGATGGCGCCAAGCATCCATCAGCAGCCACCACAGGTGCAGGCCGTCCTGTGGAAATACAGCCCGCTCCCCGGGTCTGTTGCTTCCGAGATGACGCAGGCTATTCAGGCGGCATTGCAGCCGCCGCAGCCTGATCCGAATATGCAGGCGCAGATGCAAGCGCAAATGAAGATGGAAGCCGACAAGAACGCGGCTGAAGTGCGGAAGGCGCAGCTCGATACGGAACGCGCGGCAAGCGATGTTGAATTGAAGCGCTACGATGTTGCGATGAAGCAGATTGACCTGCAGATCGCGCAGGAAAACGCCAGCATAGCCAAGATCAAGGCGAGTGCCGATCAGGTCAAAGCAGAAGGCTCCATAGTCAAATCGGCCATCGACGTGCAGAGCGCGATGGATAAAGCGAACGAACCGGCGAAGACCGGCGCGGCCTAGGTGCAGCCAATGCACTTTGCGCAGGAGGCGGGCGGATCGCCTCTCCGGCTTAGCAGCCGTAAAAGAGCGAAACTACATGACAACTGAAACAAACGATCTCGACGCGTTCACGCCGGAAGAACGGGCATATATCGACGCCAATGGCGAACCTGTAGAACTGCAGGACGCAGAAGGTGAAGAAGCAGGTCTTGAGGAAGACGCCGACGCTTCAGAAGAGCAGTCCGAAGATGGTGACAAGGCCTCAGCTGATGACGGGGCTAAAAAGAAATCAGATACGGTTCCTCATGCGGCGTTCCATGCCAAGAATGAAGAACTGAAGAAGACACGGGACGAACTCAGGCAGCTTCAGACGCAGATGGCGATTGCTAATGATCGCTTTGAGCGGTTTGAACGCCTGCAGGTGGAAAATTCACGTCCGAAGCCGGTAGAAGAAAAGATACCGGACAAGAACGAAGACCCAATCGGGTACATCGATCACATGGACCGTCAGATGAAAGAACTGACGGAGACATTCCAGCGCCAGGAACAAGAGCGCGGCGTTCAGCAGGAAATTCAACAGTTCCGTGAGGCTATCCGGTACGAAGAGCAGCAGTACATGGCCGAAAACCCGGACTATGTGAATGCGGCTAATTTCGTGAGTGGCGTCATGCAGCGGAATTTGCAGGCGGCTGGTGTTCCGCCGCAGCAGATGCGTCAGATCCACGAGAATGAACTTATGCGCATGGCACTACAGGCCAAGCAGTCCGGGCGAAGTGTCCCTGAGGCTGTTTACCAGATTGCGCAGAACTATGGTTACAGGCCGGCGCAGGAAGAAACGACTGATCAAACGGCGTCCCATCAGGACACGCTTGAGAAGGTTGCCGCAGGTCAGAAGGCTAATAAGGGTGTCGGCGGCGCTGGAGGATCATCCGGCGGCAAGATGACACTTGAGAAGTTTGCCAGCATGTCAGAGGCAGAGTCTATGGCGTGGCTGGAGAAGAACCCAAACGGCTATCAAAAGCTGATGGTAAGCTGATAGGGACAGTTCAAACCCTTGCGCCAGTCGAGCGTTATCGGCAGCGGCCAGCCACCCGCTAAGTGGCTTTCGCTCGGTTCGCAGCGTCACGCGGGCAACTCAATCCAACATTTGAATAGGATACACCTATGGCTACGACATCGTACGGCGTCAACGACGCCCTTGCGGTTAAGGCCTGGTCCAAATCGTTGGCGCATGAGGCGAGCAAAGCCACCGCGATTGCGCCACTGATTGGCACGGGCAAGAACTCCATCATCATGAAGAAGACTGAGCTGAAAAAGGGCAAGGGTGACAAGGTTACCTGCGGTCTGCGCTCTCAGCTTTCTCAGCAGAACGGTGTTACCGAAGGCAGTGCCCTGGAAGGTAACGAAGAGTCGCTGACGACCTATAGCGACTCCCTGCTCATCAACGAACTTCGCCATGCAGTGCGTTCGAAGAGTGAAGATTCCATTGATCAGCAGCGCGTTCTGTTCAACCTGCGTGAAGAAGGCAAAATGGCTCTTGCGGATTGGTTCGCCGATCGCATGTCCATGACTTTCTTCATCCAGGCCTGCGGCTACACCGCTCCGACGATGGCGTTCGAAGGCGTTACGCTCAATCTGAACTCCACCCATTGGGGCTTCAACACGCCGACCGCACCGAGCACCAACCGCGTTATCCGCGCTGGTTCTCAGTCTAACGACCAGAGCCTTACCAGCTCCGATATCTTCGACTTGAACCTGATCGACTATGCGGTTGAAAAGGCCAAGACGGCCAACCCGAAAATCACCCCCCTGCGCATTGGCGGTGACAAGAAGTATGTGATGTATCTGCATCCGTACCAGGTCACCTCTCTGCGCACCAATACCTCTACGGGTCAGTGGCTTGATATCCAGAAGGCCGCTATGACTGGCGGCAAGGTATCCGGTAACCCGATCTACTCGGGGGCTCTCGGGGAGTATAACGGCGTCATTCTTCGTGAAAGCGAACATGTGACGCCGGGCGTTCATTCCACCTCCAGCGCTACGCAGACCAGCGTTCGCCGTGCCGTTCTTCTCGGTGCCGGCGCTGTGATGTTTGCGCCCTCGATGGGTGGACGCGACACGACCTACAAGGGACGTGAAGAAGAGTTCGACTATGGCCACGAGCTTGGCCAGTCGGTTTCCACCATCTGGGGCTGGAAGAAAGCGGTCTTCAATTCTGAAGACTGGGGTGTGATCTCTGTTCACACCTACGCAGCCGCTGCAGCTTAAGGAGGTCTGAAATATGGCTACCGGAACAGCAGGTAATAGCGGCCAGCGTTACCACACGAACCAGACCCACTATCTGATCAACACCTTCTCCTACACCGACTTCGGTACGGCGTCGGGAGATAACAAGACTCAGGAAGTGGGCAAACTCCCGGAACGGGCGATCGTTACGGGCGGCAGTGTCTGGGTGGTAACTGGCTTCGATGACACGAACGGCGACGATCTCGACGTTGGTGTTGATGGCTCTGACGATGATCTGTTCGGCTCTGCCCTGGACCTGAACACCGGTACGGCAACGGTTGCATTCGATGACCTTGCCGACGCAAACCGGTTTTCTACCTCGGCACGTACGGTCACTTGCAATCTCACCACGGCGGCATCCGGCGACGGCTCCGCAGGTGAGGTTGTGGTGTACCTCGAATATGTCATCGCACCGAGTGCTTAACGGCGGAGGGGCTTCGGCCCCTCTCTTCTTTTCAGGGGAACTAAAATGGTAACTGGAACAGAAAGCCGTTGGCAGAATTCCTTCATGAAGGTGGACGGCATCAAGTCCGGTGCTGTGGTCATCTCCGATGCTGCGACCTACACGGTTTTGGCAGTGAACAGCGGCAAGCCGCATATTCTCCCGAACCTGACCGCAGATATCACCATCTCACTACCAACTCCGACGACCGGGCTTGAGGACGGACTCTCCTATGAGTTCTGGTACGCGGGTGCAGCTGCTGATGCCCAGGATTGGGCTATCGATGCCGGCTCCAACACCAACTACTTCCTCGGCGGCGTGCTTCACATTGATAGCGATGCGAACTCGGCTGGCGATGAAGCGGTGCCTGTGCGGTCTGATGGCAACAGTAACTCGATCCTGAACATCCTTGTTCCCGATGTCGGAACATTGGTCAAGATCGTGACCGATGGCACGAATTGGTATGTCACCGGGCAGTCTGTCGCCGCAACTGCACCGACGTTTGCGGATCAGGCCTGATGAGTTGGGACACGGATTGGTCTCTCATTGACTTTGAGAAACCAGCAAAGGCGGGCGGGGCGAAAATCCCGCCCGTTCCTGTTGCAAAGGGCGAATGCCCGAAATGCGGCAAGTACATCGGACGCGGTGTTCATTTCCACCTGAAGGCGTGCAACGGCGATGACGACACTGACAATACTTAAGGCGCGCATATCCAGCGATCTGGATGACGCTGATGATGAACTGACGGATGATATCGCAGACGCCATCACGCGCGCCATTGAGTATTACCAGCCTATGCGTTTCGACTTTAACGAGACGCGAGACGAGACGTTTTCAACCGTCGCTGATCAGCAAATCTACACGTCCAGCGATGACGCGGCCATTCCACTCTTTTACAAGATGGACCTGGTCACAATTACGGTTGCGGGCCAGCGGCGCCCTCTGGAGCCCGTCGATCACAGATTAATCGAGGTATTGAGCGACAACAGCGCCTCGACGGGAGAGCCGTATAGCTACGCCTATTTCGACCGCTCTCTACAGCTCTACCCAATCCCGGATGATGTCTACACCGTGCGAATGATTGGGCACATCAAAAAGGCGGCTCCCGCCACTGATGAAGAGGCAAATAATGTCTGGATGGTTGATGGCTATCAGCTCATCCGGGAGAAGGCCAAAGAATACATCGCGAAGGATGTTCTGGATGATGCGGAGCTGGAAGCAAAATCCAGACGGTCAGCAAAGGACGAGGAAAACCGTCTGACGGGTCAAACCAATGATCGCATTGGGTCTGGCTGCATAGAGGCAACCACGTTTTGATCCGGTTCGGCTCCTACACCCCGGATCAGCCTGGATACTTCTCTTCCGGGTCACCGCTAATTCAGAACGTTGTTCCAACAGCCTCAGGCTATGGCTCAATGCCGTCTCTGTCTGTTCTTTCGGAGGCGCTGGAAGGCCCGCCGCGCGGGTTCTTCTTCAATATCGAGAACGATAGCTCCGTCACGATCTTTGCGGCGACGGCAACCAAGATTTTCAAGCTCAACACCAGCGATTACAGTTGGGACGACGTTAGCCGGTCATCCTCTTCATATACCGGCAATGCAACGGACGGCTGGACGTTTGCACGCTTCGGAAGCCGGGTCATTGCGGCGAATGGTGCTGACGAGATCCAGACATTTACGGTCGGCTCCAGCACGGAATTTGACGATCTCGCGGGAAGTCCACCGGTAGCCAAGCGCGTTACTGTCGTGGGCGATTATGTCGTGCTCTACGGTATGCCGAACAATCCAACACGTGTTCAATGGAGCGGGACGAACAACGCCGAGCAATGGGTTCCAAACGAAGGCAACAGCGACTACCAGGATTTCCCAGACGGTGGCGAGGTCATGTTTGTTGCGCCTATCGCATCAAATGCCACCATTCTGCAGCGCTTCAAGCGCCGGATTATGGTCTACGCCCCGGAGTCAAGCGTTCTCTGGCAGTTCGCGGAAATCGAAAACAGGGGAGCCGAAAGCTATGGCTCCTGCACGACGAATGGCCGGGAAGTCTACTTTCTCTCGCAATCCGGCTTCTTCAGGGCAACCCCGGACGGACCTAGCGAGCCGATCGGCGCTGAACGCATAGATAAGACGTTTCAGGAGGCCGTCTCTTCGCTCAGTAACTACGAGCAGGTGAAGGCCGCAAACAATCCGGTCACGAAAATGATTGTCTGGGCATACTCCACCAGCGGCGTCAATCTGGACTCCGCCATTGGATATGCCTGGCAGCAGGATAAATGGGTCAATATCAGTCAGGACGCCTTGACGGAAATCGGTCAGGGGGCGACGGCTGGTTATTCAATCGAGCAGATTGGCGCTCTCTACGCCACGCTTGAGGACGTTCCTGGCTCTCTCGATGATCCTCGCTGGCTTGGTGGCCGTCCGATCTTCGCGGGTTTTGATAGCAGCTATCGTCTCGGCTTCTTTGACGGTGTCAATCTTGAGGCGACGCTGGAGACGGCGGATCTCAGCTTTACCGAAGGGATGCTGGCAAAGGTTCGCGCCTTCAGGATCGTGACTGATGCCTTGAATGCCCTTGGTAGGGTTGGCGTCAAGCGGAAATGGGCTGACAGCCTTTCATGGTCTGATGAGCGTTCCATGTCGTCGCGCACTGGTCGCTGCACCATCATAAAGAAGGGCTTGACGCATCGGTTCCGGGTTAGGGTCGCAGCCGGTGAAAGTTGGACGAACGTTGCTGGTATTGACAGCCTTGAAGTTGCGAGGGCTGGCAAGAGATGAGCGTCACAGTCAATATCGCTGGCGGTCTGCAGTCGATCGCCATTGGCAAGCCATCCACGACCTCTAAGGCGGCGATCTACACGGTTGAACAGCGTACTTCTGTTGTGTGTCTGTCTCTCCGGGCAACCAATTCCAGCGGCTCCGGCATAACGTTGCAACTGCACTTCTACGACAGCAGCGCAAACAGCGGCGCAGGCCGTGAGGTGGAGATTTATCCGTCTACCTCGCTGTCAACGGCAACAACAAACCTGATTGATCTGGGTGAGCTTGTGCTTGACCCGAATGACGAACTTCGCGCAACGGTCGGCACAGCTGATGCCCTTGACCTTGTGTTCACTTATGCGCTTAGACGCGGGGGAATGTAATGGCTTGGGACACTAACCACGTTGGCAGCACTTATGCCGCGCCGGGGTATAATAAGGCAAAGTCTCTCTGGGAGAGTGGTTCTGGCTCCGGCGTCTACGACGGCAACCGTGTTGCGGGATTTACCGACCAGCAGAACAACTATTTCAACCAAGTCGGTCAGAACTTCGGCTCAACACCCGGATATCTCCAGAATGCCATGAACCAGACAGGGCAAGTCGCCTCTACAGGCGGCATGTCGCAGGGCATCCAGGGAAGCCTGAACCAGCTTAATCAGATTGCCACACAGGGCGCTGAAAACCCTTATTACAAGGATGCTCTCGGTCAGCAGCTTGACGATATTCAAAACCGCGTCAATGCGTCCATGAGCGGCGCGGGCCGCTACGGCTCAGGCGCACATACCAACGTGCTGACAGACCAGCTCTCCGACGCTGCAACACGCGCACTGAATGATAACTGGCAGTTCAATCAGAACCTCAAAATGGCGGCGCTAAATAGCGGCCTTCAGGGGGGCCTTTCCGCGCAAAGTCAGGGCCTTCAGGCTGCTTCCCTGACGCCTTCGCTGATGCAGGGCGACATTACGCGCATGAATGAACTCCTGAAATCCGGCACCTACCAGCAAAGTCAGGCTCAGGACGAGATTAACGCGGCTCGTGACCTCTTCAACGAAAATCAGCAGACGGACTGGTCGCAGCTTAGCAAGTACCTTGGCGCGATCGGTTCAGGCCCTGCCGTTTCTTCTCCACAGCAGCCGGTAACGCAATATCAGCCGCAGCAGAACAAGCCCAGCACGGCACAGACCATCCTTGGCGGGGCAACCGCTGGCCTTGGCCTTCTTGGCGCTCTCGGTGGACTGTTCTAGGGGGTAGAGATGGGTCTTTTCGACAATATCCAGCAAACCGGCCTGTTCCAGGGTTTTCAGAACCGTGTCATGCCGTTTGCGCAAAACAACAACATGGCCCTTCTCGGTGCAGGTATGGGTCTCTTGAGTGGGGAGGGCTGGGGAGCTGGTGCGCAGGGCTTCATGCAGGGCGCTCAGGCAGATCAGCAACGAGGCTCCAACCAGCTTCAGCAGTCTCTCATGATGCAGGATGCTCAGCGCAAACAGCAGCTTTTTGATCAGGGACAGCAGGACCGCAAACTACAGCAGCAGCAGACGAACGCCACGCAGCAGTGGTTTCAGAAGAATATGCCGGACTACGCAAATGCGCCTGTTGAAGTTCAGAGGTCCGCTATTCAATCCATGTTTGGCGGAACGAAGCCGACTACCGCAATCCAAGAGTACGAATATGCCAAGTCACAAGATCCATCGATAGGGTCTTTCGTGGATTATCAGTCCGGAATGAAGAAAGCTGGCGCCCAGAATATTACCGTTGGCGGCGGCCGATATGGCACCATCCCGCAGGGGTATCAGCTCATCGAAGGACCTGATGGAGCTAGAATGGCACCAATTCCGGGTGGTCCTGAGGATACGTCCAAGTCTGATATGGCAAAGGCTGGTCAGGCGGAAGTTGCCAGCAGGACGGTCACAAATGCGTCGAAGCGTGCCCTCGAAGCTGCAAAAGACAGGCAGCTTGGCGGGCTGGGGCAGGGGATTATTGGAGCAATAAACCCATACTCAGACAGCGCGGAAGTGCAGAGACAGGTTGAGGTACTGAAGTCAAACGCGAAGGTCGAGAACCTGAACGCAATGCGCGCGGCTTCACCGACCGGCGGCGCGCTAGGCAGTGTTACCGAGAAAGAAGGAGCTATGCTGGCGGACAAGTCAGGTGCCCTCGACCCGTCCAGCCCGAATTTCGAACGCGACTTGCTGGATTACGAGTTGACATTGCTGCAGGTCATCCATGGGCCTGAGGTTGGTGCCCGGATCTTCCAGCAGAACCATTCCGACCAGCAAGATACCGGCGGTGACTGGCAAACGCTACCAAATGGCGTTCGTATCAGGGAAAAGCGATAATGCCGATTTTCGAATTGCAGACTCCTGATGGCAAGACTTTCGAGGTAGACGCTCCCGATCAGGCTTCTGCTATTTCAGCGCTTGGGTCTGGCGCTCAGTCGAAAGGCTCGCAGTCATGGCTGTCCGGCGCTGCTGACGCGTTCACTCAGGGCACATCTTTTGGCTTTGGTGATGAGCTGACGGCCCTGGAAGCTGGTGTTCTCGGTAAGACGCCGGATGGAAGCTGGTTCGATTACTCAAAGTCGTTTGGCGATCGCTATAACGATGCACTACAGGCGGAACGCGGACAGCAAGAGCAATTCCGGTCAGAAAACCCTGGCACGGCACTTGCGGCGGAGATCGCTGGCGGCATCGGAACCGGCGCCGGTCTGGCAAAGGGCGGGCTTACCCTCGCAGGACGTACAGCCGGAAAGGGACTTCTGGCTAGGGCCGGCGCAGGTGCGGCTGAGGGCGCTGCGTATGGCGCGGCATATGGTGCAGGCAATGCAGATAATGGTGACCGTCTTGGCGGTGCTCAGTTTGGCGCGGCCATGGGCGCTGCACTTGGTGGCGCAATCCCCGTAATTGGCACTGGTCTGAAAAAGGCATATCAGCCATTTGCAAGCAAAGCGGCCACAAGTCGGGCGGCGCCTACAGCAGAGGCGCTAAAACAACAGGCTGATGATGCCTTCAAGGCGGCTGAGAACGCAGGCGTAAAGCTTAGCCAACGCTCGCGTGGTGTCCTTGCTCAGGGGATCTCTGACGATTTGAACGCGGCAAAATATCGCCCGTCCGTGAATAAGGAAGTCAAGCAGGTTCTTGATGAGTTCGACAGTTTCATCGAGACGGAGCCGACGCTTACCAATTTGCAGGATTTCCGGTCTTTCGTCGTTAAGCAGATGAGGAACATCGCGCCGGAAAAAAGGAATGAAAAAGAGCTTATGGGCATGATTGTCCAGAACCTGGATGATTATGCCGAGCGCATTTCCCCTATGGATATCGTTGCCAATCCGTCTGGACGCGATGCGGCTGTTTCGAACCTGAAAGAAGGTCGCAGTCTCTGGAAGCGCATGCGGAAGGATGAAATCCTTGGCGAGGCATTCTTCAAGGCTGAAAATCAGGCATCCGGCTTTGAGAACGGTCTACGTGTTCAGTTCCGCCAGATCATGAACAACAAAAGGCTTCGTGGTCAGTTCACGAAGGACGAACAGAACGCCATGCTTAAGGTGATCCGTGGCGGGCCAATGGAAAATTCCCTGAAGTTGCTCGGTAAGTTCGGATTTGGTGAAGGGCAGGCAACCAATATGCTCGGCGGTTCGATAGGCGCAGGGGCGGGCGCCGCTGTCGGTGGACCTATTGGAGCTATGGCCGTTCCGATGATTGGAACAGCAGCACGCAAGGGCGCTCAGGCCGCGACACGGAACAATGCAGAGTTTGTACGCTCTATGGTGAGGGCTGGAAAGGTTTCTCAGGCGCAAGCACCAAAGATTCTGCAGGCCATGGAAAACGGTACACTCACGCCTGAGGTTGTCGCTGGTATGATGGCTACCACCAACTGACGGCTACGCCATACCTGTAAACGAATATCCCGACAAGGACGAGCGCTCCCGCGAGACAATCCCAGAATAGGGTTTCTCGCTTTTCCTTTTCAGTCGGCTTCCTGCTCACTCAGGGCACCGCGCAACTAGCATGGCATCGCCTTCACCGAGAGGCGGGCTGAATGACAGAACCTTGCCGTCGATGACCTTCGCTTTCACGCGGTACTTACTTGGTGGCTGACCGTCATCCCAATCTTCAACGCAGTCGAAGCTGATGTCCTCGACGCGCTGACAGACTGCGTTGTGACTCATTCTGCTGATGAGCAAAACGTCCTGATCAAGTGTGAATGTGTAGGGAATGCCCACTTCCGGGCAAAACTCCTGAGCGCTCGCAGGCGCAGCGAATAACAACAGAAATGCAAGAGCGGTTTTCATGGCATCACGTGTCAACAATTTTGTGCGCCGGGTTTACGAGGCGGCACGCAGGATAGGTTTGCGTGAACCTCAGGCGCGTTTGGCCGCATCGCAGGCGGCATTAGAAACCGGATATGGGAAGTCTGTCAAGGGAAACAACTATTTTGGCATTAAAGCCGGGTCTTCGTGGGGGGGCGACACACAGAATTTCCGCACATGGGAAGAGGTTGGCGGACGCCGCGTCAACACTACCGCGAAATTCCGCAAGTACGACAGCATGGAAGACAGTCTTGTCGATTGGGCTTCCACGATGGCAAGCCGCTGGCCGGAGGCAATGTCAGCGACGACGTTTGACGATGCCAAGAAAGGGCTTCGTTACGGAAAGCCTGGCGGTTATGCGACCGATAGCGCCTATGGAAACAAGCTTTCCTATATCGAGCGCCGAATTGGTGATGCATTTGACCCGTTCAACGGCGGCACGGCAGACTTTGTCAAAAGAACAGAGGCCGACGCCGGCCTAGCAAATCTCATGGCAGGGCAACCGGGAACACCCCAAGCTCCCGGCATCTTCGATATGTATCAGGCGCTGAATGACATGAACGTCACAGCGGCGCCAACACCTAACTCAAAACCAGAAAACCCGGCCAATCCGACGTATTCGGATAATGCGGTTGGCCCGATGGCTCAGAGGGACACAGGTCAGGCTATTCCGCGCACGGTTGAAGAGCTACTTTCTGGCGCTCCTCAGGGCTCGTTCCTTCCCGGCGGTCCTGCTGAGGGTTTGTTTGCCAGTGAGCCGGCTGTAAGGGCGCGTGCGATCGGTCAGGCTATGCCTGCATCTCCGCAAAACGCGGAGGTGTCCGTTGATTTGTCCGGTTTGTTCGGGCCGCAGGCAACGGATTTCTCTGCGGTTCAGCCAACTCAGGCTCGTGGGCTAGACCTGGCGCAGGGGGTAGATGACGGCCCTGTTGGGGTAGTCTCTGGCCCGCCGCGCAGGGTTGGGCAACGTCCCTCTGCTATGCCTGCGCCGCAGGTTGCTGCTCGCGACTTTAACGACACATTCTCCCTCTTTGATTCGCAAGATGTATCCATCGCAGCGACAGATGCCAAACTCCCTGATGTGCCGGGTGTTTTGTACGCCGATGCGCCCAAGCCAGCACCTATTCAGCCGCAGACTGTTGCCCCTGAACTGCCTCCGCTTTCTCCTCCGGTTTCCGTCGCGCAACGCACAGTCGCGACACCTCAGGCAACCCAGGACGTGAGAACGGTTACGGGCGCTGTCCCTGATGTCGCAGAGACAGTCAGCAAGTATGGCCTAGATCCAAACCCGGAAGGTGCTGCTTACGGATTCTCTCCTTGGGGCTCTGGTATTGCGAAGGTTTACGACAACGCACCCGAAAACGTGAAGATTGCTGCGTCTGGTCCCGGTCTGTTCGGCGCCTTCAACGATCAATTCGGAACCAACATCGGCCTCTCCCCGGGGAAAATGGCGGCTCCGCTTGCCGCAACGCTCGGCATCGGCGCAGCGCTGGCTGGTCTTGGCCCTGCCGGTCTAGCTATCCCTGCCGCTAACGCTCTTGGCGGGTCTAATTGGCTCGTCAACAGAATGGACATCGTCCCGCAGCAACAGAGACAGCAGCCGCAACAACAGCGAGGTGGTCTGTTTAGCGGAATCGGCAACGTTCTTAGCGGCCTCTTTAGCAGGGACAGCATGGCACCTCAGGCGCCTAAGCCGCAAGCGCAGCCGTCCAACAACTACGGCGGCGGCAACGACTACTCAATTTCCTTCAACGGTCCCATCGGGCGGAATGCGCAGCGCTCGGAAAACCTGTCCCAGGCCACGCGGGATGCGATCAACGAAGCCACCAGAGGTCTATATTAATGGGAAGCGTATACGAATACGACACGACGGCTGGAAACAACACCCAGACCGGCGGCGGGGTTTCTGTCGCTGAAGGTGTTAACGCGGCTCTCGTGAACAACGCTCAACGCGACGTGATGGCAGACACTGCCAAGTGGCGCGATGTTATCGGCGGCGCAAAGACAGCCGGCGGCTCAGCCAACGCAATTACGCTCTCAACCGGGCTTTCGGTGCCGTCCTATGCTGACGGGCAAATGTTCTCGTTTGTCGCGGCCGGTGACAACACCGGGGCGACGACACTCAATATTGACACCATCGGGGCAAAAGCCGTCCGAAAGAATGGCGATGTAGCCCTTGAGGGCGGAGAGATCGTCACTGGAGGGCATTATATCGTCCAGTACGATGCCAGTGCAAACAGTGCAGCCGGCGCCTTTCTTCTGGTTAATCCGCTCAGCGCGGGCCTGTCGTCCGCCAACACCTTCACCAAAACACAGACGTGGACGAAGGGTGCAGACGTTGCCAGCGCCACCTCTCTGACGCTTGGGGACGGCAACTACTTCGACATCACCGGTACCACGACTGTCGCGACGATTGCGACCAAAGGCGTCGGAACGGTCGTAAAGCTTCACTTCGATGGAATCCTGACGCTCACCAACTCGGCCGATCTTGTCTTGCCGGGCGGCGCAGATATTACCACGGCAGCCGGGGATGAAGCCGAGTTTATCGAATATGCCACCGGGGATTGGCGTTGTACGGACTATCAGAGAGCAAGTGGGCTGCCGCTCGCGGCCATCGATGAAGACGACATGTCTTCCGACAGCGAAACGAAGGTTCCGACGCAGCAATCGGTCAAGGCGTATGTGGATACTGAGGTTGCAAGCATAACCTTCGACTGGACCTACGAAACACCGCAGGCAACAACCTCGGGAACCGAGTTCGACTTTACCGGCCTTACTGGCGCCAGTGAAATTGAAATGGTTCTGGAAGGTGTCTCCCTTTCCGGCACGGATCTCATTCTAATCCAGCTCGGTGATGCTGGCGGCATCGAAACCACGGGTTACGTCGGCGCAGGCGGCGTGATGGTTAGCACCACGACATTTGCGGCGATTGAATCGACTTCTGGCTTTGTTATCCGCGTGGCGGTCGCTGGCGAAGCGGCAAACGCTCTTGTCAGGATCAGCGCTTACGATTCAACGGGCGTCGATTGGGCAACCAGTCACGGCGGTAGGGCTACTACAAATGCCATGATTTCTGGCGGCGGAACAAAGACTCTTTCAGCGCCTTTGACGCAAGTTCGTCTGACGCGTTCTGGCTCCAACACATTCGACGCCGGACAAGTCTCATTGAGGTGGCGCTAATGGCATACCTCGCAATCGTTGAAGTGCTGAATAACCGCGTTGCCAAGCTTCAGGAGTACCCGAACTTCGGTCTGGCTAATGCGCATGTCGTACAGAACGGCGGTTTCGTCTACAATAATTCGAACAACTGGCCAATTTTGCATATGCATATTGATGGCGAGACTGTAACGATCTCACCTCCGGGAGGAACATCCGCTGATGTTGATGCGGAGTGTGATCGCCGTATCGTCGCTGGCGAGACGTTCACCCTCTCAGATATGACTGAAATTCCTCTGACTGGCAGGCCGTTCGATATGACAGTTCTGCAGGCTAAATACATCGAAGCGCAGATGAAAGACGCTGCGAACGATATGACGGCGTCAATCGTCTATCGCGATGGCGGGAACACAATTCGCAATCTGACAGCATCTCAGATGCTGGAACTCTATGCGGCTGGCGTTGCCTGGATACAGTCCATGATGCAAGTCCGTTGGGCCATGAAAGACGGAACCGGTGATTTCACTGGCGGCATTCCATCCGACTATGACGACGACAGTTATTGGCCGTCTCCCTGACTTCTCTTACAACTGAATAGGTGATCCATGAATTTGGATTTAGGCTACACTCGCCAGATCATTGACGAGTGTAAGCGGAACAATGTGCTTCGCAATCAGGCGGCGTACATTCTAGCGACCGCGTATTGGGAAACCGCCCGAACGATGGAGCCGGTCAAGGAAGCTTACTGGCTCTCTGAGGACTGGCGCCGGAAGAACCTACGCTATTATCCCTGGTACGGTCGCGGCTTCGTTCAGCTCACATGGGAAGCCAACTACAAGCGTGCCAAGGAAGAGCTCGGCATTGACTTCGTAGGAGATCCGAACAAGGCACTTGAGGCAGATCCTGCGTCTCGCGTGCTGGTCATCGGATCGATGGAAGGCTGGTTTACTGGCAAGAAGATCAGCGACTACATCACCCTCAAGAAGTCCGATTTCTTCAACGCCCGCAGGGTCATCAATGGCCGCGACAAGGCATCTGACATTGCCCAGATCGCCAAGGACTATGACAAGGCGCTAGAGGCTGATGGCTACGGCGTCACGGACATCAAGGGCATTCCAGTTCCAAAGGCTAAGCCGCAGGTGCATAAGTCGCTTGTGGAGTCCAAGGAACTCATCGGTGGCGCCGCCGGTCTGCTGACGGCAATCACGGCGTTCATGGAAAAGATCGAGGGGAACACGGTTCTTATCATCCTTGCGGCTCTGGCTGCAGGCTTCATCGCGAACCGCCTCTATGCGCGCTGGAATGGTGATCGGTGATGTTCCTTAAGTCCATCCTTTCCTGGCTCACTGGCGGGGTTCTCGACCGCCTTCTGAAGTCGGTCGATCATGCCGTAGACAACGAGACAGAGCGCCAACAGATCCGCGCACAGGTTGTTTCCAAGTATGTCGAGGCGGCGGCCGAAACCAGACAGACAGCAATGCAGTCCCGGGTCTTCTGGTGGACGTGGGCGCTCTTTTCCGTGCCTCTCGGCTTCTGGTTCGCCGCGGTCTGTGTCGACAGCGTTTTTCAGTTCACCTGGAACGTCGCAGACCTTCCGCCGGCAGTGAAGCCGTACGCTAACCAGATCTTCGCCGCCGTGTTCGGCTCCGGTGCGGGCGTTGCCTCGCTTCAGGCAATTTCCAACGCGATCCGCGGGCGAAAATAACCGACGGGCCAGGGACCATCTAGCACATGTTCCCCAGCCCTAACCTACACCCGCACGCAGATGCGAGAGAGGCTGAGCTTAGACTATGACGAAACAAGACATCGCAACAATACCCGTCGCAAGCGCCGCCGTCGCGTGGCCGGCTCTTCAGGATTGGCTGCATTGGATAGCTGGGGAGGCTCAGGTCATTTTGCCGCTTCTGGGCGCCACATGGTTGGTCGTGCAGATACTCGCGAAAATCTATTCGACCTGGTTCAAACGGGGGTGAGGGGAAATGCATCGGCTTAGTTTGAGTCTTTCGATCGGCAGCAAGGGGTCCGTTGCTGGCACACCCGCGCTCTGGACGCCTGAGGACTCTGCAAACGTTTTGCGGTTTTGGGACTTTCGGGACGAGGCATCACTAACTCTAGCCGGATCGTCAGTCACCGGCATAACAGACAAGATCGCATCGGCCTTGGCCAGTCAGGCAACGGCATCACTTCAGCCGACATTAAACGGTTCTGACGTCGAGTTCGGAACGGATGATTACCTTGACTTTGTCCTGTCTGGTTTAGGACTTACAGGGACAACGCCCCAATTCCAAGTTATCGACTGTCTATCGATAGTCACTCCATCAACCACTGGGATGTTTTTAGGGTGGGGCAGCAACACAGCCTATGGTGCTTTTGCCTACGCGACCAACACATCGGTAGTGGGCGTTGATTATGGAGGAGGTGGGTTTTTGTCCTCCACTGTTGCGGCCTCATCAACAATGCAGGTGATTGTCGGGCAGAACGATGCATCTGCACTCAGCGTAAGTGTAAACGGCAGCACTCCGGTGACTGGTACGGCGCTCAATCCAATAGACTCCACAAACGGGCGGATTGGCGCTGCAGTGCACTGGTCTGCTAAAACGCCACACACACGCTCCGGTGTTGTTATCGGCAACAACTTCACAACTGATGAAATTCAGAAGATCGAAGGGTTCTTCCTTTGGCGAGAAGGCCAGCAGGCCAAATTGCCCGGAGGCCACCCTTACAAGTCCGCACCTCCAACGGTATAAGAGGTCGTCATGACATACTGGCGAGGCAATGAGGGTCAGGTTCGTGCCGCTGTCGCTCTGGCCGATGCACACGTGACGCAGAGGCCGGAGTATAGGGCAGGGCGTTTGCTTCCTAAGAAGGACTGGATAACAAAACGTTGGGCTTTCCCGGAAGAAAGTGCAACGGCAAATGTTTGGTTTATTCCGGCATACGTCAGGATCACCAAACCAGGCGGCGTGACTGAGGTTCCAGCCATCGACAAGAAAGCCGTTCAGGACCTGGCAGCGGAAGCAGGAACCCCCAGAGAGATCGGGAAGGTCATATAGGGGCCTTTCTGATTACGGGTAGAGGTCGCTAAGCTCGCGAAGCGCGATCCGATATTTGTGATGCGCATGACTGCTGGTCTTGCCAGCCCGCACAAGCCTGTCCTGTTCAGCCTGGCAGAGCGCTCCGGCGCGAATGAGATTGCTGCACCGATCTTTGGGCTTCCACCATTCGGGATCCCAGGGCCAGCCCATCGGCGTGCCGTCAGCTTTGAGCGGTGCGGCTCTGTCGGTTCCCCACCAAAGATAGATAATGGCGGCCGTGAGAAGCTCGCCGTCCTGGTGCTCGTCGTCGTGTTCAGGCGTCCATCCTTCAACCTCGATCTGACGTTGCCGCTCGGCAGCGATTGCAGTCGCGGCCGCATTATCTCTTTGGCGATGGCTTACGAAAAACCGTGGCGTTTCCATAGCGTGGGGCCTTTCTGATTGCGTTAGAGCAGCGCGAGCTGCTTCGGTTGTTTCGTGACTTCCTTCGGCTCCCAGATCCACGCGGCTGAGGCCGTGGGCAGCTGACAGAGAGCGCCACGCATATGCTGCTGCCAAAGGGTGAACTCCATTGCCGAGCAGCCGCAAAGCGCGTGACCTGGCGGCCATGCCATCAGCCATTCGACAAAGACGGGATTCAGCCTCCGTTTCCGATAGTTCTCCCGCTTCGACAAGCGCCGCAAAGTAGCGGCTGAAAGTCGAGAGGTCGCCGAACGAAAGAGCCGGCGCGCCGTCCGGATGGACGACAAGGACATCCCGCCAGATGTCCATGTCAGCGGGTCCGGGCGGATGAAGCCCTGCTCCGCTGCGAAGTCGAGCATGTCGAGCCGGCTCTTGCCGTCCTTTCGGACAATCGAAGTTTCCGCGCTGCCCTTGTGGTCCTGTGTCGTGGCAGTGGGCCAGTTCGCGGCCTGCGCCGGCAACGGTATTCCGCCCGCGCCGAAGGCCATGTTCGGCCCGCCCTTCTCTCCGTCCGAGCTGCGAGGCGTCCCCCACATCGCCAGCGCCAATTCCTCGGCCTTCCGGGTGAAGTCGTTGTTTCCCGCCGCGCTGTTGCCGTTCTGTGCGGGTGTTCCAGCCATGGGCGTCGGCCACATCTGCGCCGCCATCGTGAGCGGCATGCCCATGCCGTTTCCGTTCTTTTGAGACGCTTTCTGGATCTCCCGCCGCGCCAGCCAACTGGCTGGGGTCTCTCCGTCGTTCACGACTGCCGCGCTCGCGGTAGGCCACGATGAAAATACGCTGCCTCTCATGCGTCGTGCCCGTTTCTTCCGCTGAGAATAGGCCAACCGCAACCCGGAAACCCATTTGCTGTAGTCGACGCACCACGGTTTCAAGACCGAGGGTGATGTGTCCCTGAACGTTTTCGAAGAAGAGCCAGCGCAGTCCGTCGCCAAGCTCTTCGATGATCCGATCGATGTCGGGAAACAGGTGGCGCGGATCGTCTTCGCCCTTTCGCTGTCCCGCTTGGGAAAACGGCTGACAGGGGTAACCGGCAAGCAGTGTGTCGATCTGTCCGCGCCATGGTCTGGCGTTGAACAGCTTGAGGTCGTCCCAGATCGGGGCAGGGTGCAGGTAGCCGGCACGCTGTGCGGCGATGAGGGTTTTGCGCGGGTACTCTTCGATTTCGCAGTAGCAGGCGGTGGCAAAGCCCGGCTCGGCAAGGCCAAGACCCATGTCAAGTCCGCCGCCGCCTGCACAGAGGGAGAGGCCGTGTCTGGGAGGTAGCACCAAGCCATGTTCCGACACCTTATTCGACGCCGTCGTCCTTGAGCGCCTGACGGTAAACTTCCTTGGCTTCCTCGGTAAGCCGATCAGTTTTGATTGCTTCACGCCAGACGAACTGCCGCGCGTCTGGCTTTGTGCCCTTCTGCATGGTGGCGACGTTCTCGCGAGCCTGCTCGGCGGTCATTTTGGGAAGTGTCTTACCCATAAAGGTGAATGTTTCTGCGGACTGTGCCGGTCCGCCAAAGTGCCGGTCGATTTCCTCGCGGCAATCTTCTTCACTCCCCCAGCAGCCGCCGTAAGCGCCGTCCGGCGTGCCGTCGTGCCAGCACCAACCGTCGCCGCCATGATTTTCGATGGTCATGCCGCGATAGACGTTCTGCTCTTCGGTCTTTGCTGATGCGATCATTTCTGCAGCTCCATTCTGGTGTTTCATATAAGTTAATAACACGACGATAAAAGTCAAGTCATTTATCGTCGTGTATTGACATTTGCAGACTCACCTGTAATGTGCCAAATCATGGAAATGGCACGACGCAAAAAGATGAAGAGCTACGCGCTCGACCCTGAGCTTTTGAAGCAGGTGGACGCATGGATTGCGGCCCAACCGGTGCCGCCGTCGCAGACTGCTGTTGTTGAAGCAGCACTCCGAAAGTTCATTTCCACGGACGACGACCAGAACGAGAAACCGTGATAAGGTTCGTGACTCAATTCACGATGCATGAACGGTCAGAACCGAAACGGGAAGCAATGACCGACCGGCAGACTGATCTTTATCGACACTTCAATAAAGACGGAGATCTGCTGTACGTTGGCATTTCCTTCCGCGCCATCATCCGCCAGTCAGCGCACGCGAATGCTGCTCCATGGTGGAATGAGGTGACGACGATCACCGTCGAGCGACTTCCGAACCGAGAGAAAGCGCTTGTCGCAGAAAAGGCGGCGGTTGAGAACGAGAACCCACGCTATAATAAGCATTGGGGAAAGAAGCCGTTCCGGTACAAGACGCAGCGCAAGCATGGCCTGTCGATCGATCTACCTGGCGCTCCTGAAATGGCCGATGCGGTCATGGACTGGTATCTGTGCCTGACGCGTAATCGGATCATGCCGAAGGCGTTGCGTGGACTGGCGGAAAAGTTTGACCAATCGACGGACGCGGGGAGGGCCTATGCCATCACTCTCCGCGCCCTTGCAAGCTTGCACATGGCTTCGAAGGCGGAAGCCAAGGCACAGCCTAATCCAGAACGGACGATCGCCGGCATGGAAGCGGCGAAGGCGAGGGGATGGAAACCGGGGCCGCCGACGCTGGTCGACAGGCTCAAGGCGAAAGACCCGAAGAGGCTCGCGGAGCTTCTGGCGGATATCCAGGACCCGATGCAGAGCTGGCGGAAGCTGCAGAAGAAGTACGGTTATTCGGTCGCCACGCTGCGCCGGCATTTCGAGGAATTACGCAAATCAGCCTTAGACGAATTGGCGGCTGAGGATGAGTCAAAGTAGGAGCCGAGACGTGTTGCGACAGCATCAGTTACCGCCGCACCAAGCAGTCGAGGAAGTCTGCCACGAAGAGCAGATGACCATTTGGACAGGTGAGATTGCGGGCGCTTTGAACATGGCCGGGTTCATCCGTGATGACATGACCTATGACGATGTGATCGCGCTGCACAGTGTCCTGGCTGATGAAATCAAGAGCATCGTGGAAGCGGCCTATGACCATCCCGAAGTTCGAATTTTCAGTGTGAAATAATGGAGTCGAGACGATGAGCGATCCTGCGCGGCTTGGGATGGTCATTGGCGCTGATCCCAAATTTGATTGGCCGCATGATCAGCGCTACGCCAACAACTGCGCATGCGGTGTTCAATTCTATGGGCCGAAGGGGCCGCCCTCTTGTTGGAAGTGCGCTCCTGAGAGCACCAAAACTTGGTGGCTCGCAAAGTTCAGCACGGACACTATCGAATGACCCGACGCACCAGCCGCGGAATAATCAACAAGGACTCCGCTCTCGAAAAGCTGAAGACGGGCCGTGACGGCGCTATCCAAGTGACGACAGAGGCGAAGATCGGATCTCCAGAGTATCAGGCCGCCAGTGCGGTGCTCGATGCGATAGACGATCTCGTAGAGGTCCTGGGCCGGGATCGGATCACTCTACACACTAAGCCCGCCAGCACGGACGATCAGATATGAAATCCGCCATCCTCCTCATGTGTGCCCGGCTTTTGGCTGTAGACGGCGACACCATCAAGTGCGACGGCGTCAACATGCGTGATTTGGGCGATGGGCGGCCGAACGTCTCAGGCTACGACACGCCGGAGACTTTCCGTCCGAAGTGCCAGCAAGAGCTCGAGCTCGGCCGGGCCGCGACGTCTCGCATGAAAGAACTTCTGTCCCAACCAGGCGTGAAGGTGTTCGATTCCGGCAAGCGCGATCGATACAAGCGTCCGCTGGTGTGGGTCATGCTGCCAGATGGGCGTTCGGCCGGATCTGTGCTCATTGCCGAAGGTCATGCTCGCAAATGGTATCCCGGGTATCGCGCTGACTGGTGCGATTGAGCGCTGCCTGTGGGATGCGAATGGTTCATCGGAACCAAGGAGCACTTCATTTTCTGCGGCTAAGTTATTGAGATTGTTGGTCGGGCAGGCCGGATTTGAACCGACGACCCCTTCACCCCCAGTTATGTGTTCCATAGCTAACCTGTTGTTTTCTCCGCAATGGAGCACTTCACATGCTCCGATTTTACCGCATTTAACGCACCTTTTCCACAGGTCATGGTTCAATCGAACCAAGGCGCACTTTACTTGATTCAGAAGTCAAGAGCCTTCGCTGTCTTCTTCAGGTGCTCCGGGCTGTACCTGGCGTACACCTTGCGGGTGACCGACACGTCCCTGTGACCCAAGAACTGCGCAATCTCTTCCATGCTCTCATCGGCCTCAGCCATCCAGACTGCGGCGGTGTGCCGGAATACATGCGGCGTGACCTCTTCGACGCCAGCTCGAGCTGCGGCATTTGCTATTCCCTTCCTGATAGATTTGACGGGACCGCTGGCGTACTCGACAACATATTCGCAGGTGCGGTCATGATAGGCCTGTTCCAGCACCGCTTTGATGCGATCGGACATTGCCACCACGGCGCGACCCTTGCCGCGTTCGCTGGTCTTGAGCTGGATCTTTCCACGCTCGAAGTCCACGCGGTCCCACGTCAATTCCAATACTGCCCCGACACGTCCGGCCGTCGCCAAAAGAAGTTCCATCGCGACCCGGATATGGGGGCTTGCCACGTTGTCAATGAGCCTGCGCATCTCAGCCTTTGTCAGGTAGCGATTGCGCGGATCTGAATCGGCCGGCACCTCAATGAACGGTGCCTTGGTCAGATGCTTGTTCTTCTCGCCCCAATTGAGGCTCAGGCGAAGGTGTTTCAGTTCCGTTGCCACAGTGCTCTCAGCGCGGCCTTCCGCTCTGCGCTTCTGCGCGTATTCCCGGCAATCCTGGACGGTGATTGCTTCGGCTTCCATGTTCCCGAAGAACGACCCGAGCGCGATCCAGTGAAACCGCATGTTCTGGCCTATGACTTTCTTCTGGGCGATCTTGTCTTTCTGGCAGGCTTCCCAGATGTCGGATACGAGCTTGGAAGCAGGCTTATCTAGGGTCGCAATTATGCGCTTTGAAATGCGTTCGGCTAGTTCCCGGTCATCCGTGCCAGTCGAATGTCTGCGAGTTTGTCCGTTCTCGGTCCATGCGACTGCATACTTTCCTCGGTATCTGACGAGCCTGTACCGCACTCTTTCGCCTCCACTGCCGAAACAGGGATGCGATACAAGCGCCCGACGCGGAAATGGTCAAGCTCATTCCGGTTGCACATGGAGCGGATGGCGTTCGGAGTGACGCCCCAGCGGGCGGCAAGCTGATCAGGTGTGAGGTTCATTTTCAGTCCTCAGTCTTGAAAGGCGGAGGAACTTCCGCATCAATGATCTCGATGCCTGCCAACGTACCGTCTTGTGCAACGTCAACGATCGCAACTGTATGCATCTGCCGTTCGTATGGTGGCTCTGCTCTCAGTTTTGGCTGGAAATAATAGGCCCCGACTTCATCGTCGTAGGTGAAACTGGCGCCCATGTGCTCGCCCTCGATCTCCTGACCGAGCCTAGCCAGTTCTGTCAGAGCGGCTTCCTGGTCGTTGGTTTTGAGGCCACGGATTTGAAGTGCCACATGTTCGGTGCGATAGCCTGCATACTTTTCGCAAACCTCTGCCGCTTCCTCCAGAGCTGCGTTCCTTGCGTCTTTGAGGGCTTTCCTGACGGGCTCGGCACCGCTCCAGTTTCCAGGCTCTCCGGTCTTGCCAGTGCATTCCTGATAGATCTCGTTGACTGTGCTGGCTTGTGTGCGTGCTTCCATCGAGTGGCACTGCGCTTGAAGCTTCAGATTGTCCCGTTCGCGCTCCAACTCCTCCACACGTCTCTGGAGACGGGTGATCTCTGAGGAGGCCAATTCTGGATCAACGGTGTCTGCAGGCGCCCGCATATCCAGATCCTCCTCAAGCATCCACTTTCGCAGATTGCAAAGACGCTCTTGGATCGTCAGGTCTTTTGTCTTTTTCTCGGCCGTCATCCCTGTACCCTTCCAATTTTCCGGAGCACGTTCCGCACCTTCCCGAGCGCACGCTTTGGCTCAGGCTCTCGCCATTGCAACACGCGCTCTGCCTCCTCGAGGGCTTCGACGAGCTCGCGGCGGCTGATTGTCTGGCTGGGGCTGGTCTGCTCTGGCATCACACGTCCCTCGTCTTCGCAAAGCCGCGGCTGCGGATCTTCGCCCGCGACTTCGGCCAAGTTCCGGTCACAAGCTTCCGCCGCACCCGGTCGGCCTTCGACATGATGGTCTTTTCCTCGGCCGACTTTTCCTTGTGCGGATCGACCAGGGCAGGGCGCAGGTTGGATTCCCTGTGCTCCCCGCTAAGACCGAGCGGCTTGACGTGCTCGAGCTGCCATTCCTGGCCCGGGCGGATCTTGGCGCCGGAGATATGGCAGCGACCCTCGGCGCGGAGGAACACCCTGTCGCGCACGTAGTCCGGAACCTTCTCGTCCGGGTGCTTGCCGATCCACTCGGCGACTCGCCGGCCGCCCAACGGATTTTCGATCAGGGGCATCAGAAACTGCCCTCCGCCACCTGAGCGCAGGCAACGCCATTCGCGCGCCACATGGCGACGACGGAATCCCGGTCGTCAAAGACCAGGTCCGGCTTGTTCGAAGCTTCGTTGAGCCACTGTTGCTTCAATTCGTGGTCGGGCGTGTGATCACCTTCGCACCGGCAGCGGAAATAGACATCAGACAGGCCATGGCGTGCGAGCCAGGCGCTCGTCTTGGATAGGACTGAACTGCTCCGGCCCGACCAGATTTCGACATGGTTTCCGGTGGCTCGCAGGACTTCCAAAACCCGGATGATCTGCCAGTTGGGAACGTCCTTGTCGCAAGCCTCGAAGAACGAATTCCAGTCTTTCTCGCCGACGGGACGTTCAACGAAGTGCTGGCGGTGGTCGTTCAGAGCCAACGTGCCGTCCAGGTCGAAGACGACGAACATGTTTCTGGTGCTCATGCTCTTTCTCCATTTCCTTTCTGAAACCGCCTGCAGCGGCGATAGCGCTCTTCCGCTGCTGATCGCGCCGCCGCGGCTTCTGCAATCGTGTTGAAGGTTCCGAGGCGGACGTAATAGCCATCGACTTTGATGCGCGCTTGCCACCGGTTGGACTTGTGAGAGCGCTGAACGCCAACCACACCAGAACCACTCTGTTTGGCTTGCGGCGTGTTTTGCATGTTCACGCCTTGAGACACATCACGGAGATTGAAGATGCGATTGTTGGAAGGATCGCGATCAATGTGGTCAATGATCTCAGGGTCGAAGCCGTAGAAAATTTTCCAAATGATCCGGTGTGCCAGATACGGAACGCCGTCAATCTGACCTGCTTTGTGGCCGTGGCGAGTCGTTGCCGTAAAAGCCTCGCGCATAGCAAGGCAAGAGCGCCAACGGATGAGTGACTTCCACGTCGAGAAGTCACTCTCAGGACGCACGCGCCAAAACAAAAGCCCTGTGTCCGGATAGTATGTGAGGCGCTTCCTCAGATAACTCTGGGCTGGTAGTGGGTTCGGTTTTTTTGGCATCTGAAAACTCTTCCTCTTGTCTCCTGAGCCCCACAAAACCGGCCGCGCGGGTCGGTTTTGTGGGGCTGTCGGCGTAACCGCGTGCGATGTGCGTTGCCGACTGTTTGCCCGTCCTGTCACATGGTTTCCCCCTGGGTTTGCTGCTCGTTGGCAGGCTGTTGATCGTCGATGGGACCTGCCCGGTGTGCCGGGTCTGGTTGCCGGTCTTTCCCGGCTGTCATGCGCTAGCTACCTGTGCCGTCACCTCTGCGTCCCCGCAGGACGGGATTCGAACCCGTGTTCACCAGTTCTCCGCAACCGAGCGGGATTCGAACCCGCCTGCCTGTGGCCAAACCTGATTGGCTCAGCCGTATCTCTCGGCGTGTTCGTTCGCCCTGGCGCCGAGATCGCCGTCAACGATCTTCACGACATCGTCGCGCAGCGCTTCCCAATCTTCAGAGCCAAGAAGACGGTTCGAGATGTAGAAGCAGGCGCGATCGAAGAAGCGAGAAAACTTGTCTTGCGGCATGGATTCCCAATTGATGGACTTGATCCGAAGGAACATCCGTCCATCCAGGCCAAAGGTGCGCTCGACGTGCCCCGCCTCGATCTTCACCGCATCCATCAGGGATTCCAGATCGCCATCCCATGCGCCGCCCTCGATCACCTTGTTCAAGAGCGCGAAGAACATGCGGTGATGCTTTGGGTTTCGGGCCGCGTGAAGGTGAACCATCACTTCCTTGTCGGCCTTCAGGGCGTCGATCTGGTCCAGCCCGTCCTGACTGGTCGGAACCAGGCAGGGGCCGATTGCCGGGTGAAAGGCTCTGCGATATGGCGCCTTGGTTGTAGCCATTACCAGCCTCCCAGGTTGACGAGCCGCTGCTCGACGCTGGGCCGCGCTGTGAGCCAGCGGGCGAAGATCAGGTTCGCGTAGTCCTCGACCATTTTGCGCTCATCAGGAGCGCCGCCGGTGCCGCGATGTTCCTTGACGTGCTTCGGCAAGTCGGACCGCTCCAGCTCGTGCCGGACGATCCGCTGAGTTCTGACCCATAGATCGAACGCCGCTTGCC
>OBJS01000088.1_pt1 | contig 42481 bp, 53 predicted proteins | sample 1519851 | NCBI WGS metagenome assembly OBJS01 (sample SAMN03019806, study PRJEB22545) | beach sand metagenome | biome: beach; feature: sea beach; material: beach sand | place: USA: Municipal Pensacola Beach, FL | collected 2010-10-20 | depth 25-47 cm m
GGGTTTTTTGTTATTTAGATTATACTCTTGCTACTCCCGCCACTTGGGATACTGCGCCCAGCAGAATTTTGCTTACCAGAGCAGCGGTCACAGAAACTCAAGTTAAAGAGTTGTTGTACGAAAAGACACTAACAGCGAATGGCATATTCGATACAGACGAGTGGTGGCCGGGCGGAACACTGCCGAATAGTTACGACTCTTTTGAATTTGATGCTATGTTACGGGGGTCAGTATCTTCTAGTATCGAAGCCGCTCTTGTTTTATTTAACGGAGATGGTGTACACTCCAATTATAGATATGCAGTAAATTACGGAGGAAGTTCTGACAATGGGGACGCTTCTAATGAGCCTAGGATAGCGACTGTACCTGGGGCTACTGCGACTGCTAATAGGTATTCCCCTATACAAGCTCAAATATTGCTTCCAGGAAGCACCTCTATATCTAAAACGGTTACCACTAGAACTTTCGACAGAAGAGATTCGTCTACTACATACATAAGGATCCAGGGAGCCCACTGGGAGTCTACAGCAGCAATTACCCGGATTCAGATCGTTACCGATGACAACCCTACCGATCAATTTGTTTCTGGCAGCAGCCTGAAGCTATACGGCCTCAAAACCATGACGGTGCTTTCATGAGATCAATTAAAAAACTAATCGTACATTGCTCTTATACTCCGCCAAGTATGGATATTGGAGTGGAGGAAATTCGGGTTTGGCATACCCGAGATAACGGATGGTCAGATGTTGGATACCATTATGTGATTAGGCGTAACGGAGAGCTGGAAATTGGTCGAAAAGAATCTATTCCTGGGGCTCACGCCATTGGACATAATTATAACTCAATTGGAATTTGTCTAATAGGAGGTAAGGCTACTGGAGGAGGGAATGAAAACAATTTTACACAGGCTCAATTTACTACCTTAGAATCACTAATTCTGGGGCTAAGAGACAGGTTTCCTTGCACTGAAATTCTCGGCCACTATGAAGTAGACAAGCAAGGGAAAACTTGCCCTAACTTCCATGTGAAGCAGTGGTCACTTTCGATAGGCTTGAATCCTAATGCCTAAAACCAAGGAGGAGTGGTTGCATTTTGCAGAAATAGTGGATGCTCTTAGAATCTTCCCCCGGCTACTCCTACTTGTGGATTTTTTATTTACTTGTTGGTACTGCTGGTACGCTATAGATTCTGTCATTACTTTAATAAAAATAAACGCCGTTCATGATAGCGCCACTGTGAATTTAGTAAATGGGGTAGCAGCTGTGTTTATATCCGGCACTATCCCATTTATAACTTATAGATTTGGAAAGGTTGCAGACATTTATCTTAAAACCGGCAGGGTTTGGGGGGAAGTCAATGAATAAAAAAGTAACATTTGCGGGAACTGCCATAGGTGTAATATTAGCTGGGATGCTGGGTATGATGTTCCCCTCAGCTCCCCCCAATTTGGACAACATAGAAAGGCTGTTTCAATTTATACGAGACTTTTTCCCTTTAATTGTATGCGGCGGTTTGGCTGGTTGGGTATATACATTACACGAAGAGCACAAATCATGTAGAGAATCTCTTGTAAATGTACATAAAGAGATTAATGGGATTTACAGCAGAATCTATAAAATAGAAAAAGATAATGCCAGCCAAGATTAAAATTCTCGGGCCTGATAACATCTGGAAATACAAGGAGGTAACTCCTGAGTATGCGGAGGGATTTTTTACCTATTATGTTACCTCTGCCCTATATCCAGTTGTTGCCATTGAGAGTTTAGCTGGTAATTCCCCAGGAATTTTGGACGGAAAAGTAGATTATAAAGCATTTAATGAAGAATATATAACCGGAACTGGTTATGTTGTAGGCATTACAGTAGAAACAACTACGTATCCTGACCCAGTTCCTTATGCTACAATTGAGACTGTATATGGCCAGGGATATATTTTAGGCATTGAGGTAGAAACAACTACATATCCAGATCCGGTTCCTTACAGCACACTAGAACAAATACGAGGCTCAGGTTACTTGTTAGGTATTGCGGTTGAAGCTGTAGACCCAGGCAACCCAATACTATATACCCAATGGCCAGCAGACAAATTACAAGGTTCTGGGTATCTACTTTCTATTAGTGTGGAGACTGCATAGTGATCCAATTGAATATAAACTCAGGACTCGCGGGTGAGTATAGAATCCAAGCTTTTAAAGCAGATGGTAGTGGTCGAAGTAGGCTGCTGGCTGACTGGTTTTCAAATGTTATAACCGACGTTGGCTTAGAGCAGATGACTGTTACAGGCTGGAAATCCTATTGCCACGTTGGAACTGGAACTACAACTCCATCAGAAACAGACTCTGCTTTAGCTTCTCCTGTTATGAGCACTAACGCAAGAAGCAATAGCAGTGATAGTAATGCTGGGGCTCCTTCTTATTATTCCCAAGCTTCTATAGATTATACATTTCCAGTTCAGGCTGGTACTTGGACAGAAGTAGGCGTATCAAATAAAGCCCATACAGACGGGGCTCAAGTATTGTATAGTAGAGCTCTTATTGTGGATGGCTCAGGTAATCCTACGTCTATTACTACTTTGGCAGATGAGTATCTAGTAGTTACATATAGATTGCGTATATACCCCCCACTAGAAGATGTAAATGGGGAAGTTTCTATTCTAGCGGATACATATAATTACACTTTAAGGGCTGCACATGTTAGCAGCTCCGACACTTGGGCTACAGCTCTATATGATAATGGAAAATCTGTATTGTTTAATGGCCAAAGCAGCCAGTACTTACGAGGGTTTTTTTATACAGGCAACATCGGGACCATAACAGATACAAGTCCGTCTACGCCTAAAGTGTATGAGAGTTCTAGCTCTGATTTTACTGCCCACTCTTATGTAGGAGGCTCGTTAAGGACTACAGGAGCCGTCAGACTCCCTTACAGTTCTGGCAATACTTATGGATTTATTAGAAGTATACTGTGGTATCAATTAAGGAATGCTGGAGGTGCTTGGAGCTTTCAAAGATACCAATGCCAATTTTTTCCTGATATTCCAAAAGACAACACCTATCAGTATACATTCAGTTTGGGTGTAGGCTGGGGCAGATATGTCGCTTCCTAACTCTAAAATCCCATCTAATCCTACGGTGGCTTCTAGCTTTGAAGTCCCGATAGAGTCCAAGTTGGATGAAGATTACGAATATGGGGGTGTAGCTATTCAAGATCCTTCACAAGGATATAATGTAAAAATATGGACAGCTAGAATATCACAAGGTGGAAAGTACATACTAATTGGGGCTCCTGGAGTAGCTGAAACCGTTTGGTACACTTCAGAGTATGGGTACCTTACAGAGGTTTCATTAGCTTTCGACCAAAATATGCGCCCTGTAATAGCCTTTGTAGAATTAAACCAATGCAAATTCCAGTGGTATGACACCTCCATAGAGCAGCAAGTTGTTACCACCTTGGTAGCGGGGACTGCTAACCCAAGAGCTTCTATGGATGAAAAGCGCCCGTATTTTGGAACCACTAATGATGTAATTTTGTCTTACTTAAGAGACAGAAATTTGTATGTTAGAGTTGGGCGAGACAGATATGAAGTGGAGTATTTAATACAAGAGGATATTCCAGAAGGTTATTATTTACACAAAACTGGAAGAAATACAGGACTCCGGTTTCAATGGGAATTTAGGAAACCTTGGGACTCTGGTACGGCTTTGGACTACTATCTTGCCAATGCAGCTGACCCAGGTACGGATGTAACGCCACCAGAGCAAGACCCTTCAATTGAGATTCCAGGGTTGGATAGCTAATATGGCACAAATACCTGTAAGACTTACAACTAGAGAAATGTATTTTCCTTTGCTTAGCAACCAGCAAGGGCCGACAGTTATTGATGGCAGAGGAGATTTGACATTTATTAAAGGAGCTTCATCAGAAGCTAGAGATTCCCCCTCTGCTTTAGGTTATCCTGGTGTCTATTATGCCCACAATGTACTACCTTCTACTTATGGGTGGCAATCTGTAGGCTACACGGATCAATGGGAGGCTTCAGCTACAACTGGTTTTTACGATATAGAAGTTTGTCAGGGGGCTACTTTACAGGATAACTATCCCAGCAGTACAACTAGGCGTACCTATATTGCGGCTGTTTACGACAGTGGGTTAGGAACAACTAGTTTGTATTATAGAACAGAGCTAGGTGCCTGGGATACCCCTCTAATTGATGGACTTGGCACTCCACTTACAGTAGGAGGAAAGCCCCAACTAACTACTGCAAACTTAAATGGTGTAACTTATATTTATTTTCAAGGTGCCCCTGGAGCTTATGTATTAGATACTACCCTTGGGACTCTTTACTTGCGCACTTTGGCAGGTTTAAGTATTGGAAATATACGGGGCATATTCTCATCCAGCGGCTACATGCTAGCTTGGTCTAATAGTGGAGTATCTTGGTCCAGTGTAATTGATGTTGAAGATTTTGTACCTTCAGATGTTACAGATGCTGGGGGCGGAGCTATCCAAGAAATCAGGGGGGAAATTATATACTGTAGACCCTGCGATCTCGGTTTTATAGTTTTCTCTGATATTAATGCAGTTATAGCTCTGTATACAGCTAACTCTAAGTTCCCTTTTGAGTTTAGAGAGTTGTCCTCTTCTGGTGGGGTAGCTTCCCAAGTACAAGTATCCAGGGAAGATGTAGAAGGTAAAACTTATGCATACACAACCTCTGGAATTCAAGCTATTAATCAGATTAGTGTAGATAATGTACTGACGCAAGTAGCAGATTTTGTATCTAATAAGATTTTTGAGGATTTTGACGAAGCTACTTTAACCTTTACAGCGCAGACTCTAGAACAAGACATGGGGCGCGCAGTGGAAGTTATAGCTAACAGGTATGTAATAATTTCTTATTCCTCTGGCAGCTTAACTAATTTCACCCATGCCATTGTTATAGATAGTAAGTATCAGCGCATGGGTAAACTTAAGTGCCCTCATGTGTCTGCATTTCCTTATAAAGAGATTCAAGGTGGAGTACTGCAAGATTCAAAATCTAAAATAGCGTTTCTGCAAACAGACGGTACAGTAAAAGTTTTAGATTTTAATATAGAAACAACTAACAATTCCGGTGTTATTTTATTCGGGAAATTCCAGTACGCCAGAACCCGCTGGTTACAAATGCAACAAGTAGAAATGGAGAATGGCAGCAGGTTTGGGTCTTTAGACGCCATGCTTTACACTAGTTATACAGGCGAAGATTTGCTTGGGCCTATAAGTGGCTACCCAGAATCCCCGGATATTACTACAGCTAGAAGAAAATCTTGGTATTTTACTTCTGCTGGTAAAAACCTATCGCTTCTTTTTATTGGCGGTTTCGATATTATATCCCTTGTTATACATTTTAATTTGCACGGTAAATATTAAAATGTCTAATTACGAATCTAGAATTAACATTGGATTGCCTGTCAGGGCTCCCGTATCAGATCCCCAAGTATTTCCAGCTGTTCAAAATCTGCATAATGCTGTGCATACTTTAAATGCAGCTTTTGATCAAGTAGTGGATCTTATAACGCCCCCTAAAGATGCCAGCTTCAACAACTTAAGTTTCTCTTTTAGAATGTCATCTTTTTGGGGTACCATTGCCCCAGGACAGGAGCTGGAAGTTAATAAGCCTGCAACACTTAAAGGGGATGGTTTCCATAAAGGAGCTTATGCTTTTTTGCTTAGTCCCCATGATGGCAGACCTATGACAGTTGCCTATGGTTGGGTGCTAGAAATTGATGAAGAAAATTCACAGGCTCTTATGGGCTGGCCTCCTGCTATAGTAGAAGTTACAGGGGTGTCTGTAGGCGACGTATTATATGCTAAAGAAAAATCAGGGCAGTTCTTTCTAAAGAATATGGCAGATGGTTTGCCGGGAAGCTCCGATGGAATTAATGGTTATAAGTTCCACCCCATAGGCCATGCAGTTGGAACAGACCAATTGTTACTAGCTCAAAATTTGGTCAAACATAAACTCTTTAATGAGAATTGAATTATGGCAGGTATCAACGATATTACTAATTTGGCGGCAGCTATCCAAGCTGTTACGGGGTCAGAAACGGAACAGACTCAGCAAACTAAGATAACCCCAGAAGGTGTTACTCGACTTGTAAATGATATTCTTTCTGGAGAAAGTGGGCTAGGACGTATTGGATCTTCAACACGAAGGTCCGGCCTGTACAACTCTACTACACAAGAACTTCTTGTAAATGACCTGCTTTCAAGAGCAGCTACCAGAGCACAACTTGCCGGAGCTCCTACCACAACTACAACGGATGTTAAAGGTGCAGGTTTGATGCCGCTTGTTAGCACAATTGGCGGATCTATGTTACTTAACAGCGTGCTTAAAAATGGAGTCTCTAATACTTTGGGGCCGCTTTTAGGCAAAGGAGCTGGCAAAGGAGCAGCGGCAACTTCTGCTGTAACTACTGGAACTGTGCCCCCTGTAGCAAATTTAACTACTGGAGGGGCTGCCGGAGCTTCAGGTGCCGCTGGGTCTATTCAATCTTTCTTAGGCGGAAATGCTGCCCAACTTGGAGGTGGCTTGCTTTCAGGTATTTTGCAAGGTGAAGATGCTTTAGAGCCTGAAAACTTGCTGCTTACTAGCGCACTTGGGTTTCTTACTGGAGGCTTTCCTGGCCTTGGTTCTGCTCTGCTTGGTACAGGCATTGGGTCTTTTGGCGAAGATGTCTTTGGCAAAATTGGCGACATCGGCAAAGACATTATAGATAGCATTGGAGACTTCTTTGGAGACCTATTCTAATGGCTACTGTAACTTTGTCAGAGATCATTGAAACTGCAAATAAATTAAGCCAAAATAGCCGCGGTTTGGCAGAACAGGCAGCAGCGGCAACCCAAGAGCGGTCATCTGCTGCTAGGCAGGTAGCAGACAACACAAGAGAAGCGGGCAAGATTGTAAATGATCTAGAACAGAAAAGGTCTCTAGCCCAGTTGGAAGCTAAGAAGCTGGCTAAGAATAATGCCGCTGCTATGGGTTTAGATGCTACAGCTTCCAATGAAATTATCACACAAGTTGGCTCCCAGATGCGGGAAGATATGCTTAAGTATATTTCAGCATCTAAGCAGTTGGAGCAAATTGACGCTAATGATAATCTACTCAGCAACCCACTTGGGTGGTTTAATTCATTAATGAATCGCCAAGAAGTTGAAGCAGTTGCTGAGCAATCATTAGCTCGTATGAATAATGCATCTACAATGATGTCTCGTTTGTATGCACTTAGCGATTCTGACTTTAAAACCCAATTGGCTCTAGCAGAAACGGCGGATGCTAATGACATAGCGTTGGGGGCAAAAGCAGCAGCACTTAATGCAGAGTCCAACGCTCTGAAAGCTGAAATAGATGCTGCTGGATATGATATTGAAGGCTATAGAATACTTACCCAACTAGGCACTGATGAATTTAATCGCAGGGTTGGTATATATAATATGTTGCAAGACCAGCAACGCCATTCTGAGTCAATGCGTATGCAAGGAATGCAGCTAGATATTATGCGCAGAAATTTTGCTAGGGCTGAAGCACAGGATAAAGCAGGAGACTATTTGGCTGCAACTGCTAATGTAGGAGCTAGGATTCTTGGGTTTGGCGAACTTCCTAAAGAATTAATTCTGGATAATTATGGTAAAGCCACCCCAATTGGACAGCGACTTGCTTTGCTTGAGTTGGTGGGTACTAAATCTATGTTGAGCAATTCTGCCACTATTGGCGAATCTCCTATGATTACCAGAGAAATTATTCAATCAACAGGAGGCAACTTTCCTCAATCCATGGACCCTGCTATTGTTGATACTTTTGCAGAAGCTGACGAAGAGCTTAATAGGGTTATTAGTCAAGCTTCTGCTATTTCGGGACTTGCTGGTGTAACTGCTACAGCAAATACTTATGGGCTTAACGCGGATACAATTGATAACCCAGAGCTGGTAGCGGAGGCATACAATAAGATATTCAATGAGCGGCTTGAGAAAAAGTACAAAGGAATTCCCCATAAATCTTTGACTTTTTCTGAGCTAGAGAAATTACCAGATTTTAGAAGTATTGCCACTTCTCCTACATATCAAAAAGTAATTGCACCTCTTGCAGCTTCTGCTGATACCCCAATTACTATTCCAAGACTGGCTCCAATTGTAGCAGAGGCAGTTGCTTCCGGAGAAGTTTCTAGTGAGCAAGCTTCTAGTGACATGGCTAAGTTGAGTAAGATTGCTTACGCTAACTACGCTTCTGCTTCTGGGGCTCGTATGATTGGAGCCAAGTTACCAGCGGGGGATTTTAGCAAAATAGTAATTGAGACTGGAGAGACTTTTAGTATCTGGAAAGCTCTTACTGCTCCTGTAGGCTCATTTGGTGTGTACAACCCAACTAAAGAAGCTGCTACTTTCCATCAGCGGGGGCGAGTAAAAGATACAATTAACCTTGATACAACAAGTCCCTCAGATTGGAGCACTTATTTCCAGATACTTAAAGCCACAAAAAATAAAAAAGAAGTGGCAGAAAAGCTGAGTGAGGAACTCAACAAATGAAATTTGAAAGCGCGCCAGATTTTGTAAAATCAGCTGATGCCCATAACATAGCAGCGTCAGGTACTAGCGTATTCGACTTTTCTACCTCCACACCTTATGATGATTCTTCCACCGCAGAATTTATACAAGAGTCTGGGGAAGATAAATTTGGTCCTGATATTTTATACGAACCTGCCAAAGGCATTCCGGCAGCTGTAATATCTGGCGGGGTTGGGATAGCAAATAGTATCACTGGCTTGCTAAATCTGACGCTGCCTGCTGATAAAGAATTCCAGCCTATTGATACAATGGAGGTGATGGCTAGTCTAGACTCCAATCTGGCTGATTATTACGCACAACATAAAACAAGTGTTGACTTCTGGGGCTTTGCAGCTGGGGCAATTGTGCCTTCTACCCTAGCAATTAAAGGCTTGCGTGCGGGTCAAATGGCAATGAGAGGGGCTGCTTCTGGAGAAATTGGGACCAATACCTCTTTAGCCACCCGGCTGCTAGTACCAAACACAGAATTACAAGTAAAAATACATGGGGCACAATTGGCTTCTAGAAATGCCACATGGAAGTTGCTCAATGGCAACACACTTAAAACAGTAGCTTCCGGGGCACACCAAGGAGCATTGGAAGCGGCTGTTGCTGAAGCTGCTATACTAGCCACAAGTTTTAAATCTCCTATATTTGACAATTGGGATCTTGGGGATTTTGCAATTAACTACGCAGTTGGCGTAGGTCTTGGCATTCCTTTTGGGGCTGTAGGCGGGCTTGGAGCCAGTTACTTTGGCACCAAAAATTTGATGCGTAATGCTCAAGCGCGTGAATGGAGTATGGCTACTAAAGCTACTACACTGCTTAGCAGTATGGAGGATTTGAAATCTGGCAGAAAACTTGGAGACATCTTAGATGACAATGATGGATTCTTGCCTACAGATTTAGCTGATGACATTCTGCGAGCAAGTGATGATATTACTCAAGTAGCTAAGCCAGTTACCTATGATGATGTGCTTACAGCTAAAAAAGCTCAAGGTGAATCAGGTTACAGTATTTCCCCAGATGCTGTTAATGAGGAGGTGATTTTTCTTAATAGGCAGCGGGATTTAAATATTGAAAAACTTAAAAATGAAATGCGCACAAACATTAGAGCGTTGGAAAATTCGCCTAATGCTAAGAAAGATTTAGAATTTGGCAACTTGGTAGCTGATCTGTATATACATGCTCCACAAGAATCTGTAGCTTCTGCATTTACACGAATGCGCGAATTCATGCGTTTAGGGGAAAGCAGCTCCTATGAAAGAATGGTTAAAAAAGCCATGCGCACTATGCGGCTTTCCAAAGAAGAAACAGAATTGTACCTTGGCAGTGACCCCACTAGATATATAAAACTGCACTCTGGGCTCATCGGAGAAACTCTGACAGATGCCCCAAGAAACTTGCGCCTCGCTGACACTCTAAATAAAAAAGATGTAACTAAAATTATAGCTAAAGAACTAACAAAGTTTAAAGGTTCCATAGAGAATTTTGCAGAAACAGGTAAAAACATTACAGGAGCTGCATTAAAGCGCATGGAAGCTAGGTGGGCAGCTTCTAAGCATATCACTGCCGCTAAACTAGAGAAATTTGGCACAGCAGAAATGCCTGTGTATGCTACAGATTTACCTCTTATGCGAGCGTTGTTGCAGTCGGATGTGCAAGACCGGAGCTTTGTAGTATACAAAGAAATTAACGGTGTCTGGGAACCTCACATTGTAGCAAACAAAGCGGATTTAAAGCAGCTGTATAATAACACGCAGTTGGAGCTAGCATATAAACTAGGGAGAGCTGGGCACGCTTCAGATGTAATTGAGCATATTACAGATTTACGCGCAGACGTTTTAAGTGGAGCAGCTAGAGTTCCAGATAATGTGGAGACTTTCTATTCCGCACAAGATTACCATGCTGCAACATTGTCCGATAAACTCGGCAAGGAAATTACACCTGCTGATTTGTATACACTGCCAAAATATGCTAAGGTTACTTATGCTGAAGATGTAATTGAAGAAGAGTCTGGGAATATTCTGCGGGGTATGCAGGGAATCCAATATAGGCAGAAAGTATATGCAGAGGCAACAGAAAGGGCAGCTGCTAAATATTTAAAAGAGTGGAATGCTAGGTTTGTACCTATCACTGATAGCTTACTTGCTAAAGCTTGGAGAGGTGGTGTAGGTCAAGGCTTTGTTAGAAATGCAGGGGGCAGCTTTGGTTCTTTAGAAGCTGCTATTTCCCAAAATGCTAATATTGTAGCTAATGCAGAAAAAGAAATCCTAGCTAACCTGAAGCAAAGCTTAGAAAACGAAGTGCAATCACTACTGCGTAATCGAGAAGTAGCAGTAAAATTTTCTGGCTTAAATGAAATGCTTGCAGGCATGACGGAAAGGTTTACCTTGTCATCTGACGAAGTTGGCCTCATCCCAGTTAAATTGGCCAAGTGGGAAGATGAGGTGCAGCAGTCTGGTAACTACGGACCAAAGCCAGCTCTAGCTAAAGGCACCCCAGAATTTATTGAAATTGACAGCCCAGAATTGCTTGCTGTTGTTAAGAAACACATGCAACTAGATTTCATTCGGAATGGGCACAAAAGAAACATAAACTCTGTTTTCGGTCCTGGCAATAATACAGACTATGCTTTTTATCCTGTACGTCAAGACCCTAGGGATTATAAGCATGTTGCTTTTGTTGTTGATACCAGCATGGCAGGAGTAGGACATAAAAGAATGCTGCTTGCCAGAAATGCTGCTGAACTCCAAGAGCAGATTAGACTAGTACCAAAGGAGCCTAGCATTAAAATTGTTACTGACCCCCAGTCCCAGGAGTTTCATAAAGCAGTAGGGGATTGGATGTACGATGCTACACTTCATGACAACTATTTGGATGCAGAACTAACTTCCAAAGGGGTACGTAGCAACTTTTTTCCTATGACAGATCCGCAGCTAATTGCTGATACCTTTTTGCAGCATCATATTAGGAAAGAAACTGCTCTATTCCGAGAGGTGCTAAAAGTTAAATTTGCTAAGCCTATTGAAGTACTAGAGCGCAGAGGTCGGCTGTATGCCAACATTGCAGAATCTAGTACTGATCATGTATCCAAGTTGCAAGAATCTTCAAGAAACAACCCATATATGGCAATGGTTAAATCTTTGCTAAATATTACACGTCTTGAAGATATTCCAGGATTTTGGCTTAGTGCTCAACGGGCTTTAGATGAGAACATAAGCAAAGCATGGAATGCTGGAGTAAATGCAGTATGGAGAAATAGAAAGCTTACAGAGTCTAAAGTAATTGAAGCCACAAGAAATGCGCTTGGACAGCTGCCTGTATTTCATAAAGAGTTTTCCGCCTTTACTAATATGGGGCAAGCTTTGAGCTTTATTGCTACTAAATCTGGCAATAAGTTTGAGCGGGTGCTAGCTACTAAAATGCAAGAGACTCTTAAAGATGTGCCTTTCCATGTAGCAGAATCAGGCGTTAGTATTCCAGGTGGATTTGATCCTGAGTCTGCAAGGTCTTTTGGAACTTGGTTTCCTGAAGGGGGAATTCATGGAAGGGTAGTTGTAAAAGGCGCTTCCTTTGGATCTAAGACAGCTGGGATTACCAACAGAACGGTGCTGCATGAAGCTTTGCACGCGTTTCTTGAAGCTAAACGTTTTGTTGGGGAAAGCCGACTAGCTAGTGATCCAGCAGCTATCTCATTTAGCACCCGCTGGGAAGAGCTTAGAGCTAGATTCCTAGCAGCTACAGAGGACTACGCACACCTTGTCCCTGCTGAATGGGGACCAAGATACCTTATAAAGGAAAAATCAGCAGAGCTTCTTACTTATGGCTTAACCAATCCCAGACTGAGAAAAGCTTTAGAACAGATGCCTGGAACTACTAAAGGAAGCACTTTAGGTTCTGAATTTGTAGAGCTAGCTACAGAAGCTCTCGGCCTCAAGAAATCTGATAGTAACATGTTAATTGATCTGCTAAACACAACAGAGATAGGAAGCAACGTAAGACTTACGGATAAAGCAGCGGATTGGTACAATTCATTAGAGTCAAACTATACATTAGTTGACAACATCATTGCTGAGAGTGATGCAGCTTTTGGGAGCATAGGGTTTCGTTCCGCTTATTGGGGGGCAGCAGAGCAAATTTTTGCTAACACTCGTATAGATAGGGGAGTGCTATCTACTTTTATTAGAACAGCTAACACTTTCTTAACCAATACAGTGCTGCGTTGGGATCCTATCAATACTGCAATTAATAAGATAAGCCTCCCGGTTATAATGATGCCAGAGATTAAATCACTTATCAATGCAATTAAAAGCGGAAATGAGCAAGCTGCTGGAGAGCTATCTCGTTTAGCAGAGGTTGTAGTACCTGGGTCGGATGGAGCTAGAATACTTTCCCCGTATAAATTAATTGCGAATGCCTATAAAATTCTGCACTCAGATCAAGCTGGGCCTATATTGCAGGAGTTTAAAAAGCGGGGTATTGTAGTAGATACACTAGACCAGCATTATAAAGGCATGGATGCTTTAACACTCACTGGGCATGAAACTGCTAAAGATTTGCAAAAGAAAACAATTCAGCTAAGGCAGCTTCTTAAAGACTGGGGAAACATAGCCGCAGTAGCTACCGGCAACGAGTGGGCCGAAAGAACTAACAGGGCTGTGGCTGCTTTGGTAATGAAACAGCTAACAGACCTAGGCGTTAAGTATGGGAAACTTAGCGAAAAAGAATCTTGGGCCTACATTAATTTGTTCACTAACAGGGTGAATGGAGTTATCAGGGCAGCTGAGCGCCCCCTTATGTTCCAAGGCCCAATTGGACAAGCCATGGGACTATTTCAATCTTACCAGTTTAACTTAATGCAGCAAGCTTTTAGGCATATTGGCGAAGGGAATTTAAAGTACGCGGCTATGATGGCAGGATTACAAGGCAGTATTTTTGGTGCATCGTCCTTGCCTGGATTTGATTTAATCAATGACAGTCTCGTGGGTAATGCTGCGGGGAATAAGAACCACACAGATGCATATATGGTAGCGTCTGATTGGGTTCTATACGGTATGCCAAGTTACTTTACTAGTACAGCTTTATTTACTCGCGGGGATGTTAACCCTAGAACTTGGACAGTTGTTCCCAATCCTACCAATCCTACAGAGCTGCCTATTTTTTCCTCTATAGCGAAGGCTGTTAGTTCTGTCAAAACAGCTTTTGGTTCTTGGACAGAAGGAGCTCCAGCTTGGGATTCTTTCTTATTAGGACTTGAGCACCTTGGACTATCAAGGCCTCTTTCTGGTTTAGCTGTGTCTTTGCGTGGATTAACTAATGATGAATTGCGCGCTCATTCTACACAAAAGAATGCGCAGTTTCTATATGCAAACGATTTGATGTCAATAACAACCCTAACTAGAATTGCAGGTGCGAAACCTTTAGATGAAGCTAAGATGTTAAATAACTTTTATCGCATAAATGCCTATGCCAGTGAAGATAGAAGGCGACGCATGGATTTAGGAATTGCCATGAAGGTATCACTAGGTTCAGGTAATGTTCCAGATGCGGAAACCCTGGGGGATTTTGCTGCGGAATATGTGGCGAGAGGGGGGAGTCCAAAAAGATATAATTCTTATTTTATGGATCAATACAAGAATGCTAATGTATCACAAGCTAAACAACTTTCCGAACGCTTGAACTCTCCTTATGCTAGGAATATGCAATTTCTGCTTGGCGGTACAGAAGGTCTTACATATTTAGAATGAAGCGCGTTGTCTCCGGTGATTGGAGATGCCCCCTTCCTTGGGGGCTTTTTTATTTCTGATTAACTAGAAAGATCGCTATCGCAGAAAGGGCACCTGCTGGTGTAACATACTAAAGGCTGAGGTGCGGCAGAGCAGCTGGGCTGATAAAAGTTTTCGGCTTCATAATAACTAAAATAATAATTTGATTTATATGCTATGGAAAGATTCTCAAGCCGCATACAACAATATAATTTCATACTCTGTTTCTCTTTGTCTAATACAAATGTAGCTTACTTCCTTAGCCAAGCTTCTGCCTCTTCTTTAAGTTTGCATATAGACTTGCAAGATATGCCCTGGTAATCGGCTATATACCTAAAAGCAGCCTCCTCCCCTTGGCTATAAAAAATTTGATATGCCGCATCTAGTAAACTATTGCAGAAAGTACAGCCAATTACTGAGTTTTCTTTTTCAATTATAGCAAGAAACCCAAGAGGTTTCGGGGAGGTAACCTGACTTTCCAACCGGGCTACTTCTGCTTTAGCATAAAATAGAATCTTTTTAGCATCCCGCAATTCATCACTATGAGAAGAGCTGCCATACCTGTAACAAGATCTGAAAATTTCTCCGATCTGCGCATTCATATTTCTGTGAGAAATCAGATCCTGGAGCTCTACTGCTCCGGCGGGTAATTTATAATAAGAAGCGGTTGAACCGTCGCTTTTTTCCTTGCCAGTTGGCATCTTTAAATTCCTCCATTTTTACTTGGGAATACTTCTGTTACATCTTGGAAGTAATCTGCGTAAACTCTCTGGACTCTAAATCCAGCTGCGTGCTTATGTCCACCCCCTCCGAACTTAGCTGCAATTTCTGCAACATTTAAACCCTCTGAATCTGACCTAAGACTAAACACTCTACCTTCTGGAGTGTCCCAATAACAAGCCGCAAATGGATGGCCTTTTGCCATAATATGCCCAGCATCACTGGCCAAAGTATAAGGCAAATTAGCTGCAGGAACTACATAGTTATCTATTACAAATTTACGTTGAGTTACTTTTAGAAGCTCTTCAATGTCTTTGTTTTTCTTTCTTAAGAGTGCGGTTCCTTCTACTTTTAAATTGTAAATAAGATCATCATTGTGCATATACAGATCCCAGACATTAAAATTATAGGGGTATGAAAATATCGCTTCATTTACTTCTTTAGAATCCGGTAATTGAAACCGCCACAAATCTCTATCTTCAATGTATTCTAGCAACTTAGGAACAGGTTCATCCGGGAGTAAAGTTTTCCAAGTAAGTACAGCTCCAGAATGTGCCATATCAAATACGCAGTCAAAAGTAGATCCGCTTGGAGGAGAGAAATTCTTAAATTCATTTACAGCAGATTCATGATGATCTATAATTAAAATCTCTTTGGCTTTGCACAGCATCTCCGAAATTACATCTTTTTTATAACTGAAATCTACAAGTATAACATCTCTATCAGTTACATCAGGAGGAGGATTCTGATATACTCCAGGGTAGAAATCTACATTGCTTTCTCCATAAGCCTCTCTAACTGCCATAGCTGCACCAAAGCCATCTGCGCAATTGGCATGATATATACAAAGAAGTTTGTTACTCATGTCCTAATTCCTCAGCTGTGAGATATTTAGAATCAACCGTTCCATCATTTTTAAATTTCAGTTTTCTTCTACTTGCTGTAAAGCCTTCAGCGGAATATTTTATTTTACCTGCTGTAACTAGATTGCGGGTAACTCTTGCCAGCTCATCTAAATCTGATAGATCATGGTGAACCAGTTCCCATATTGCAGCAAAATCCAAAGGACGCTCAGCTGCTTCAAGTATTTCTACCACCTTATGAGCGACCCCAGCATTTTTACCTCTGCCAAACTCACCAAAAGCTTTTGGCATATAATGCTCTGCATAAGAGAGTACAGTATTAGCATATACAACATCCTCTGGTTCTATAATATTAGAGCATCTAGCTGCTGCATGAATAGTTATTAGTTTCAATAGGTGTATGAGTCTACGACTGCTATAGTGAGCAAAACGTTCATCTTCTACAGGACTCCAAGTTTTGTAAATTTTATCCACTAAAGCTACAGCTTCTTCAGTTATATCTAATGCACCATTGCAGTTCAGTTTAATTGCTTTTAGTTTTGTTATAAAATCTTCCAACTGTTCTTCACTTGGGGCGGCAGGAAATGTTATACGCTTTTTAGTAGGCTCAGAAAATACAGCTATTATTCGGCTGAAAAACCCTTGGCCCAAAGCCTCTGGCGGAAAGGTATTAGCAAGAGTTGTTTGGGTGTTCCCTGCCAGCAACGATATTACAGGATCACGTATTTCAACTTGTGCTCCATTTTTAATCCTACTCTTATACACTCCAGAATAATCCCAAAGAACTCCAAGTGTAGCAAGAAAATCAAATATGTTGTTGCCAAAGAAATCATTGAATTCATCTGCGGTAATAAAAGACTCTGCCATATCATTATCAAAAGGGGAATCCAATAAGTCAGCTTCTTCCATACCAGCTAAGTCCATAAGAAATTTCTCTTTTGTTGTTTTCTCAGCTGCAAATGCATCATAGCCTGCTCGCATCAAAACTTTCTTTGCTCGTTTTATTGCACTAGACTTTTTTACTCCAGATGCTCCCATTAGCAGCACATACAAATTTGGGTACAGTTCCATTCCACTAAATTTAAAATAAGCATCTCGTCCAATCCAGGCTCCCATTGCAGTTATTATTGCCCATCTTCTATATATTGCAGGTACTTCAGTGCCTTCAGTCATGTGTATGTAATCTTTAAATATGTCATACATCATCCCCTCCCCAGCTATTACCCAACTTTTTTAAGTCCACTGGGATGGTCATATTTCGTAAAGTGCCAAAGCAGTCTCTAACTGGAATTGTATTTGTCATAAGCTCTTTTACTCTGTGCGCTAAATGATCGTGCCCCTTTCGTACTTGGAAAAAAATAGAATCATGAATCTGTGCCAGCAACTTAAAATCAGGATTATTGCCCAGCTCTTTAAATGCAGCCAGAAATGCTCTGTCTAGCAACATGGCAATCAGAGACTGCGTAACATGGGCTATATACATATTTAATGCACGCTTACTTTTGTAAGGATCTGAAAAGCAGTACCGAACCCAGCCAGTATCGCCAACAAGTTTTTTGGATACTCTTACCTCTTTCTTAATTGAATTATAATAATCAGTTTTTACCACTCTGAATTTCAGTTCATACAGATTAAGTAGATACGCAGCCACATCTAACACTGACATCCTTGCGGGTAAATTCAATAACTTCTTTGCTTCCAGTAGAGCAACAGTGCCCATTGTTTGTGCCAGAACAGCTGCCCCCATATTATAATTAGCCCCGTGGTTAATGCGCTTGCCAAGCTTTCTTACTGGGGCATTAACTTCTTCTACTGGCATACCAAAAAACATGGAAGCTTTAACTGTATGGCTATCCTGGCCGGATTCAAATATGCGGAGTAATTCTGGATCGCCTGATTTGTAAGCTACTCCTCTATCTTCAGCTTGTGAGTAATCAGCTTCCCATAGCTCAAAGCCGGGATCTGCAACTAAGGTACTTTTAACAGGTCCGGCTGCAGGGATATTTTGAATTTGCAAGCCGCACCAGAAATGATGAGCTGCGCTGCTATTTCTTCCAGTATCTGTGCCGTGGGGATTTATACTGTATAGTATCCTGCCCTTATACTCTGAAGCCTCTGACCCAGTTTTTAAATAAGTGCTGCTGAGTTTTCTTCTGCCCCTGTATTCTAATATAGCTTCAGCAAAATAGGCAGTAAGAGGGTGCTTAAGCATAGCCTCTTTGAGATCAGCTTCTGCACTACTTTTCAACCCTTTGTGCCCCAGTATATGAAGTAATGCAAGCACTTGTTTAGGGGAGCTGGGGTTAAATTTAGGGGTTCCTGCGGCTCTTTGTAACTTAGCTAAAATTGCGTCTTGTTCTTCTTGTTCTATCTGAGCAACTTCTCTGAGCTTAGCTTCGTCCCTAGCTATACCCCGCATCTCGCACATATGGGAAGGGAAGTTCATGGGGAATTTATGTAAGTAATTTTGCACTGCCCAATCAGGAGCTTCTTGTAACCAAGCAACTGCGCTATCTACTGTTGCCCAGGTATCTAGTGCATTGTATTTATATTGATCTTCTTTATTCCCGCTTGCTAAATCTTTCCAGTACATGCTGTTGCGGACAAAAAAAGCAGATACACTTCCCAAGTCTTTAGGCAATTCAGAATACCAAGCATGTAGCATATTAGCAGTATCAAAGTACCATCCATGCAGCGGCGCTCCGTATTTAAAAAACCAAGCAGCATCATACTTACCATTCTGCATTACCTTTGGGGGATCTAGCGTATTTAATCTACGCATTTTATATACAGCTTCCATACTATCAATTGGCAGTACAAAAGCTTTAGATGTGTTTGAAGCTAGATCAATGCCACAATATCCTACCATAGTCATAGCTAATTTGGGCTTTGAAACTGTTTCAATATCTACCCCTATAAGATCGCTATGGCGCAGCCAAGAAAGAGCTTCTTCATAATCTGCTTCAGTTTTTATGGTTTGCCAAATCAGCTTAGAGCTAGAAGGCCAAGTGGCAGGAGCAACAAATTTACTAATATACCTGCTGGCTAGGAATTCCCCATAAGGCACAGTTACCAGTTGCTTAAGAGGATGAATAAATAAAAATTCTATGCCCTCATGTTCAATGATACTGCCAGCATAGTTGTCTATTTTAGCTACCCTGCGCACCCCCGCAGGTACAAGTTTCATAAGCAAATCTGGGCGGGTACTAATTACATGTTTAATGCCAGCTTTCTGTAGGGGTAATATCAACTCGGATAACGTTGTAATGGGCTTCTTAAGAACTCTTACAGCTACACCTTGTAAGGCTGGAAATAATCTACTCACATAAGGAGTGTCATCCTCCGTAATAACTATTACTATTCCCTCTGGTCTATTCATTTGCAAACTCCCGTACCAGAAATTTGTACAATGGCGCTGTTTCTGCTGTAGCAATAACTGGCGGTAGCACCGAGTTTCCGAAAAAAAGAGAGGGCCATATAGACCCTCCCCAAGTGCTATTATTCTACTACAATAGCGGCAAGCGTGTTGTAAGCTCGGTCTTTGTCTTTTCTGTCTTTCCGAACTTTAAGGGTGCAAATTGCTTCTGCTCCTTTAGCTGCTCGCATAACATCTCGGGAGCTGTCACCGCCAAAAGATTCCCTAAGAACCCCAAGCAACTCTCGCAGTTGTCCTTGTCCTACTTCGTTGGGTTCTCCGTCACTTTTGTACAACATGTAAAGAATGCTTCCTGTCTTTCCAGGCTCAGGAGCAGTATCACTGAGATTTGCCAGCTCGATTGTCTCCCGATTTACAAAGGAGAATTCCACAGCAGGCTTACCATTGACTTCCTTCTCTGCAAAATCAATAGAGAGTCGATAAGTACCTGGAGGAAAAGGCTCAAAACCTTCAAGTTCTACCAAATCTTCTACTGATTGGTCAAGCAGATCAAAGTTTACATTGCTCATTTTAAGTTACCTTCAGTTTAGAAAACAAAAATAAAAGTTGGATTTCACAATTAACATTAAGTATCAGGTCATACTTCATCTCCTTCTTTTTCAGCGGCAGGGATTTTATACTTAATCGTGTCCATGCGCTAGTTTCCGCAAGCCATCTTTTGCAACTGCTCTGGCTTGGTACTCATCATATTTAATGTAGCGTCCATTGACTTTAACATAGCAGTCATCTGCAAATACCCACATTACTTGGTGCCCAGACATCTTGCCAAAAGAGTTACACTTGTATCTACCGCTACTATAGAATGCAAAAAGTATTAAGCTAGTTATTGAGCACGTTACTATGAGTAAGATAAGCAGAACCTGCATTAATTCTTTAATCATCCCCTGGTTCCTATTCTAACTCTTTCACAAACTTACCATTAACCATTGTACCTTTCCTATCTTTGATCTGATTCCAGGCATGAGCTAGACATTCCTGCATACTTACACCAGAAAGTCTCATTGCTTGTATAAGACAGACTAATATATCTCCAAATGCATCTATCCCTTCGCTGTGAGCTTCATATTCAAAACTTTCATAACATTCATGTTGCAGTTCGCCTCTGTGATTGATAAGAAATTCTAATGTATGCTCAGCTTGAAACCACTCAATTACTTCTTCCATGCATTTATACATTTGGGATTCAGGGGTAGCCCCACCTAGGGTGGTGATGTTTCGTTGGACTCCCCAGTTATTAATCTTCTTTACCAGCGTTTCCAAAGAATCACTCATGCACATTTTCTCCTGCGTCATTGCCTTTGATGAGTTTCTCTATCATAAGAGCGTTCTTTAATACTTCGAAAGCAGCCGCTTTTTTAATCCCTTTTGGATCATTGTCTCTGTAGGCTGGAGGGTACTTATCAATGTACCATTGCTCCCGCTCTTCCCAAGTATAATAGTCGGGTTCAGAAGTCATTGAAATATCTCCAGTAGGTTTGGAATATCTTTGGTTTCCAGCTGCACTCCAGCCCTACTACCTGTGATAATGTTTGATTTGTAAGTGGTGCTACTTCCCATTTTATGCTTTTTATTTACCACTTCGCAATATACTACTTCCCCAAAATACTTTGCTGCATTCCTAGAAAAGTTCCTTGTGCCAGCTACCGGTACCAATTTCTCAGATTTATCCGGCATATCTACTGCAACTTCATGGGATATGCAAACAATATTTCTTTCCCAATTTTGTACATGGGATAGAAATATATCAAATAACTTGCCAAGATGCCCCCAATCGTCCCAGTCTAGTTTGTAATCATCTGGCCTATTTCTGGTCATGTTGGAAATCAGGCTGTTTGTAAACTGGGTCAGGGAATCAAATACTATAATATCATTTGGCCCCATGTCCTGCATACAAACTTCAGTTATTAGTGCCCCTGCTTTGGGCTCTTTTGTTTTTATGTCCATGCAATGGGGGCAACTTATTTTACCGTGCTCCCAGCAGATCAAGCATTTATGGCCCCTGATTATTTTTAGCAGAGTTTCTGCTGCAATTGGATAGTCTCGGGTGTCTGGGATTCGTACAATATCAATATTGGCTTTCATCTCCGGGGGTAATTTGAATATGGTATCCCTGCCATTTTCTATATCAACATAAATGAGATTGTATTTTTCAGCTAGTTTTGCTGCTGCCTCAGTTTTACCTGATTTCGGTGGTCCATATAGCAGCACTTTTTTTGCCGCACTTTGCTCAACTTCTGTTGCTCTTACCATGATTCAGGTCTCCCAGTTGCTTTTTCAGTTCGTCTGCCTTGCAGAAATTTGTGCTCAACGGCACGCAAATCTTCTTTAAATTTGGCTAAGAGTTTCTCTACTTCTTGGTTATGCTCTGTAGAGCCAAGCGGGTTGCTTATAGTGCAGTAGGCTACTGTAGCTTCCAGCAGAAGCTTCTGTATAGAATGCAATGCTTGTATTGTTGCATCTTTCATTAGACGTATCTCACTTCCTTTGCTATAGCTGCTGCTATACAAGCGGAACAAATATCTACATCGAATACATTCGGCTTTTCTACATTTGTATCTGACTGTTTACTTATAGTTATATGCCTGCACACTACTTTCCACGGACCCACAGAAAACCTTATATTCGGATTTCCTTCTTTTATGTACACAGTCTCTGGCATTTCTCTTTTGCAAATATCACAATAGTATCTTTTCACTTCAGTATGTCCTCTACATTGAACTCAAACTGAGCTTCTACTGGATCCTCCAAATCAGCTTCTGTAGGAGCTGTAATTAGATTAGCTGTTTCTAGGTGACAAATATCCATGAATTCACAAACACGACCAAAAGCTGTACAGGATTCCCCTCGCATAGGCCAATGCCCATAGTTTCCCACTGTCTGTACAAAGTATTCTATCTGTGCTATGTCATGAAAGATGCTTTCAATCCAGCGGGCTTTTTGTACTTTATTTTTAACAAAAGGAAAGGTTTCCCAGCGTTTTAATTTTGTCATATAGATATTGTAAAGCACTTCATACGCACTATCTTCGGGCTCTAGCACGTCTAGGATAACAGAGTATCCAAGAGCTTGGGCGGAGTTTTTGTATGAAAAATGATTTACCCAATTACCCGAAGATGTTTTATTCTCGATAACAACCACCCGTCCGGTTTCTTCATCTCGCATTACTAGGTCCATGAATCCCCGGAAAGAATAGATCCCAAGAGTCCCAGGAATCCTTATTTTAAAACCCAATTCAATTGCCGGCTTATCATGCCAGTGCATTACCTGCAAATTTTTCAGCTCTGTATTTTCTTGCATAGCAGTCTCAAAAATCTCCAGAGCTAGTATTACATGAGGTAAAGATTTTTGCTGTTTCTCATTGCAATCTTCAAAGCCTACATCCCAAGATTGAACAGCTTTCCAAATTGCTGCATCTAAATCTTTGGTTAGAAGTAATTCAGCTACGCCATCCCCCACTGCATGACCAAAAGCAAAAGTCACATTTGTAGAGCGATCTTCTTTTTGCTGGGCTCTAAGGCGGTGTAGTTGATACTTTCTTGGACAAGCGTGTAACAGTTGGAGAGAAGAATAGGATTGAAACAAAAGGCGGGGATCTAATTGTGTGCCATCATCTACAATTTCTATTACAGGAATTTTATTTTCCTGCTCTGTAGGTGATCCATCAAGTAAATCGTCAAGAATTGAGAAGTCCATAGCTATTTCCTGTTAAGTAGTCTCAGAGCAGAAGCAAAACCCATTTCAAGCCATGAATAATGCACATTAAATTTCAGAGATAACTGTTGAATTTCATACTGCAAAGATTGTGCCATTACTGATCCTTTACATCTATAGCAGTGAGAGCGCAGACATCGACCAGTAGAGTTAAAATAGTTTGTACATATGCATATGTCAGGCCAATCTGTCCCGGTAAGGTACTCAGTGTATGCGGGGTTATTGGCATCCACACAGACAGAAAACAGTTTTATTCCAGTCTCCATGTAATTAATATAGCAAAGTTTTCGACATTTTAGATACAAGCAACAAAACAGGAATATATCATCTTCGGGAGAATCAGAATAAAATTTACAAGTCTGCTGCGGTAACCGGCTGTCTTTTAGCTTTTGCAGAAGATTGTTTAGATACTGGGATTTCGAGATTGGCATGACGTTTCAGGCCCTCAACAACAAGAGCAATTTCAGAATCTTCTAAAATGGTAACAACTTCGGGATCTTTTTTCATGTGATCATATATATCTTTTAGCACAGTTTGCATGCCCGGCAATCTATTCTCCAGGGCTTGTTGCAGGCTCAAAATTTTATCTTTAATTTGTTCAACGCTCATAGTTTACTCCTGTAGGATTCCAGGAATTTTTTTGGCATTGTATCATTGCGGGAAAACTGCAATTGTATTGTAAGGGTGTCTCGCAAAGATACAGACATAAATCTATAAGACTTCTTAAGTTCAGCACAAGCTAACCTGAAACCTCGGTCTTTATGAGATTCGTATCTGAATCTTCTCATGATACGGCGGTGTTGAGATTTGTCTATTTGTATCTCAATCTGTTTTCCGGTTTTCAATACTTCCCAGAGAGACTCAAAGTTCATCAGGAATCTACCCAAGCTAAAAACACAGAATCCCCCAACTGGTTAGGCTGAGGGATTCTGCACACTGGATTTTAAAGCGCGTCGGCTGATACTTGTACTTGCATCAAGCTTTCTACTTTATTGAGTGCCCAAGTAAGAGCTTTTTCATTTCGAGTCACTACATCATCAGGCGCATTTTCAGCAAAGGTAACCAACTGATCTTGCAGAATTGCCAAAACAGACTCATCCCCAGCAGCACGTTTGAAACGCTCTACAATAAGCTGAGCTGCTGCTTTGACCCTGGCTACGTCTTTGCCAGTGATTCCCGGCATGGTTTCAATGTAGTCAGAAGCAAAGGCTTCCAGCTCCTCTTTAGACATGGTATTGCGATCAGCTTTCGGAATGTTCGCAATGTGTTTCAGAGAGAGTTTGCCTTCTTCTGCCAGAGCATCACAAGTTTCTTGCGTGAAGTCCAGATCATTATCAACAAAGGAGCGCAGATGAGAAGTTACTACGCCATGAACTGCGTCTAGCACCAAATCTCGCACATTCGGGTCATCCCCATTTAGTGCAGCAATGATGCCATCTTTTGAAGGTGCAGGTACGTCCAGTTGTACATTAGGGCGCTTCCAATTACTGTCCTTATTTTTACGGAAGCCAAAGTTGACTGAAATTACGGTAGTGTCTGACATATCTATTTCCTTTCGTTGGTTGGGTTTATATCTGCCCTATGGGCGGCAGCGAGGACATGATCGCACGGGGCGGGCAGCATGTCAAGTGGCCGGGTGCTATAGTTTATTCAAGTCTGAAATAAATTTATTTAATGCATCTAGCGCAGCTAATTTAACTTTCTGTTTTAACTCTGCCAAATCTTCTTTTTTTAGCTCTTGACTTTGCATAGCCTCTGTTCTCCATTTGTATAAAGTAGCTTTAGAGATGTTAAATCTCTCTGACACCTTTTGTACACTTGCTCCATCTTCTAAAAGTTCTGCCAAAGCAGCTTCTTTTGTTTTTGATTTAATTGCATTCATTGCAAGGCTCCTTTTTCAGGGGGAACGACAACGTTTCCGGTCACTGGATGAATACCAAGCACCAGCTGAGCTGTTTCTATGTCCCAGATATTATAAATTTCGGGGGGAAACAGATTTGCTCTGTAATCTATGGCCTCTTTGAGAGTTTTAACCTCATATGAAACATCCGGTACCTCTAATAAGTCTTTAAAGTCTATGTATTTAGGAAGTATAATGTAGCATCTGGCTGTCATTTAATTGCCCCCGATAATAAAATGATTGCAAATAGAAGCCAAGCTAAAGCAAAACCTGTTACAATATTTAGCAACTTATTCAGCTTTTCCAGATTCTTTTCCGCTTTAGTTTTCATTGATATTACCTCTTAGAAGGAATTCAGTGCCAAGAACATCAGTTTGTGGGTTGCTCACATTTTGGGCTTTCTCCATATTAGCTAGTTTATTGAAGGCTTCTATTTTATCTTGTAGCGTGTCTCCTGGGATTCGTTGAGAGTTGATACCTTTTACAAAAGTGCTAGGCTCACAAATTATATGCAGCTCTTTTGCAGCTCTGGTAACTGCTGTATATAGGAGCTCTCTGTACCACATATTGCTTTGGGTGTGGTGGGTCACAAACAGAACCCGGTCCCACTCACTGCCAATACTTTTATGTACTGTAATTGCATAACCTAAGTCCAAAACATTTATATCCCCACTGCTGGACAAGGTTTGGTGAATATCTAAGGTAGCATTGTATATTTCTATGGTGTGGGATGCCTCTCTTGATATTTTTTCTGCTCCTTCTGTATGGGAAGCTAGGTGCTCTAGCATTCTATCTATATCTTCCTCCCCTTCCATGCCAGCATAAGCTGCTTTTTCACTGCAAGGCACCCTATCTAGGCCATTGTAATCTAAAGTTGCTGATGGTCGTCTTGGTAACTTGCCGTAATAGTTGCCGTTTCTTGATATTTTTGTAATCTGGCCTTCCATGCCTCTGTATATTATTTTATCTCCTTCTCTGAAGTATTTCTTTTGAATGCCTGAAAATACCTCCGTTACAGGAGCTTCTGCTTTCTTTGCAAGGTATGTAGCTATCTCAGCATTTATTGCCAAGGTGCCAAAACTTTTGTTAAAAGGAGTAAGTATGATGTCATTAAATGGATCATGCTCTCCTGCTTCTATCTTTTTTATTATAAAATCACACACTGTAATTACAGCTACTCGCTCATCTAGCTGCTTTTTCCATGGAGTTATTTTTACTGCTCCTTGTTCAGAAGTTACAGCAAAATCAGGTAAGTCCTTCGCTGCTAATTGTTTTCCATCTTTTATTCTGTGGGCTAAGTTGATTATGGGGGAATTTTTAGCTTGTCTATATATGTGAGTTAGTTCTACAGTGGCAATGCCAAGTTGTAGGGCTGCTACAAATATGGATTTGCCGAATACTGGGGGGAGCTGGTGAATGTCACCTACTATGATTATTTGTGGTATGTAGGCAATAGCTTCTACTAGCTGGTTCCAAAGGTCCACCTGTACGGTAGTGCCTTCATCTATTAGGATGATTGCTAGTTTTGGAAGCGGCTTGTACTGGTTGCGGGAAGGTACGAACTTCATGGATTTTTTAACATCACCTGAATTTGGATCTATTGTTTCGTAAAATTCAGGTATAAATTCTAGGAGTTTGTGAATTGTCATACAGTTTTCAGCAAGGTCTGCTGGTAGCATTCTTTTTATATTTTGGATTGCTTTGTTAGTGAAGCTGATACAGGCAATATTAGGGCTCCCACTCTGTAGGGTTTTGTGTCCATCAGCTTTTAGAGGTTCCAACTTATTAGCCTTTATCACTTCGTTTACAGCTAATTTAACAAGGGTAGTTTTGCCGCTACCTGCTGGCCCCATAATTAAAACAGATTCACCATTGACTATTTTTTGTATTCCTAATTGCTGCTGTGGGTTGTATTCATACCCGTCCTGTTCGCTTCTATTTGTTTGTGCCTGTACTTGGCCTTGAGTTTTTACACGATTTAATAAAGCTTGCAATTTGGCATTTTCCACGGGGAGTATCCTTTACTGTTTTACTATGAAGTCAATTGTTGGCCACTTACGCCGTATTACTGCAAGTTTCAGTTCCTTGTAATGAAGCAAACGAACTTTAAATAATACATCATTATATGGATTTTTATACATTGAAAAATGTTCAGGGTTTTTAAAAGTTGGCCAAGCTTCATGCATCCATATTGCATCATACTTAAATTGCCCATGTGCAATGTGTGCATAATTTGCTGTTGTTATGTTTGCAAGGTGGCGAAAATCGAATAAGACATCTTCGCAATGGGTAATGTGGCGAGTATGCTGGTTAGGTATATTTGGAAGAATCAATTCCCGAAGTAATTCTAAATCACAAATCATTTGAAGCTCTCCAGACTTTTTTAGCTGCTAGGAATTCCGCAATGTTTTTATACTGGGAAAGTTGAGGTTCCCCTTCTTTGTATTCTTTTATTTGGGTATTACCTAACAGGGCAGCAATGGTATCCCCAGAAGCTACAAGTATTTTGCCCGGTCTAAATTCTTCCAATACGCTTATAGCATCTCTTAGTTTTTTAAGCAGCAATAAAGAATGCAAGGTACCAACTTCAATAGTTTGTTCACAGTGTTCTAGCAATTCAGCAATATCCTCCTGCTGTACTGTGTCACTTAGCAAGGCTACAGGAGAATCACTACTGAACAATTTTACAATGATACTTTTCCAATATTCATGCAGTGGCATTTGTGTTCCATCAGCATCAATGGGCACAGAAGTTTTTGGGAATTTTCCTACTGAAGCTGCCCAAGCTGCCATTAATTCAGGTAATTTATTTTTATCCCTGGTGCTGGCTACTTTATTTAAAGTGTTTCTTACAATTCGCAATATGGCTTCTTCTGCTCTGTCTTTTATTACTGAGGTTTCTATGAATGCGGATTCTCGCAAATCTGTTATTGCAGAATTTAAGGCTCGCATGTAGCCTTTTATTGCAGCAGGATCATTTGTGGCTTTTGTTATTCTGAATTTTGGGAGGTCTGCAACTCTGCGGTCATCATAGCGCAAAGCTACAACTGAGAGATTTTCTACTAAAGCTCCCCAATCCTCCTGCCACAATTCTAGCGGTAAATAGGTTTCCCACATTACAGGCAATTTATTGATTAGGGCGCAACCAAATAGGTGAGATTCTTCAAGGGTAAGTCTACCTGCCATGAATGGCTCTAGCTGACCTTTTATCAGGGATTTTACAGGTAAATTAAATATTGGATGCGGCACTCTGCCATGACCATAGCCTATGTTGCAGGTGTAGGATATGCCACTTTTAGGACAGTGTAATTTCACGTTTTATTACTCCCTTTATTTTACATATCTGTTTAAAATTTTCTCAGCGGTTTTCCAGCCTTCTGGCTCATTATATATTAGATAGCTAGAGAGTATTTCTGTAGCTAGAGATATATAGTTTTTGCCTAAAGCAATTTGTATTGCCCAGAAGGTGAGAGACTTTTTCTGATATTCTGGACTTGCCATATTTGTCCCCAAATATAGGAAATTAGAAGCTATAAAGTGACCATATAATGTTGTCTTTGGGTGCAGCAATTTTTCTATCTTAGTAATTGATCTTTTTTTCTCCCATTCTGAGCAATTACTGCGATCTATAGCATGACACATATATGGTGCGCCTTTATGCCATGAAGCGTAATATGGCATTGCTTTAATCAGGACATTTGCAAACTGAGCTTGATTCATTTTTCAGCTACCCTTTCTACTTTACATAGTGGTTTAAAAGTTTTTTAGTGAGTTCCCAACCTTCAATGTCATCGTGTCTTATATAACTCCAAAGAAGTTTTTGCATGTCTAAATTAGGATTTTTACCTTCAAGTATTAGATCGGTCCAAAATGCGAGAGCTTTTCTTTGATATTCGGTTTCACGTATTTCAACATCGTAACGGATATAACCTTTTTCTATAAAATTGTCATATAAATAGGCGCAAGGGTGAAGTATATCTGCTATTTTATTTTTTGCTCTTTCGCCTTTTTTAGACCAAAAGTAGCGTCCATAATATTTATTTATTGCAAAACACATGCAATTTCTGGTTTTTGGGTGATCCTTATTTTTAATTCCAATTGCATAGCTTCTGTAGTATGGCATTGATTTAATTAACACATCAGCAAATTCTGCATTATCCATTTTAAACTCTCCTGCGTCTCAGATTTCAAGAACCAATAAAATATCTTCTGCATTCCAGAGATTTAAATTTTGGTTATGCAAAGCAAGTAGCAATCTCTGTATAATAGAAAATGGCGCTTCAGTGATGCTAGCAATATAATATGCCCAAAATTGCAGGGCCTTTTTATCATAGTTGGTGCTAGCAAATTCAATGTCTTTGCGCAGTTTGCCAGTTTCTGTTAGGTATTCTAACAAACTTGAATAGGGCCAGAGGCGTTTGTTAATTTCAAGTTTAGCCTCTTTTGCTTTTTCTTCCTCCAATAAGCCATCTTTTGCCATATATGCCAAAGTATCACACATTCTGTAAGAGTATATATTAACGCCTTTATTTGGAAACTCAAAATGGAAAGGAGCATAATATGGCATTGCCTGTCTCAATATTTCCGCCATTGTTTCTGGGTTCATACTACTGTCCCCCAATGATATATTTTCCAATGAAATTGATTTCCTCTTTGCTAAGCTCTGCTGGTTGTTTTGATTGCAGTGCTATTGCAATATCTGCTGCTTCCATTTCCTGCCTAGCTTCTTGGAAGGAATTAAAACTTGCATACTTTTCTGCTAGCATCGCAGCAAGTGCAGATTTTTTTGGCTCCGCTTTCTTGTTTTTGCTGTTGCTGCCAACTTGGGCCCGGTATAGTAGCAAATCCAGCTTTCTTATCAATGCCACCACAACTTCTGTATCTTCTGAATACTGTTGCAGAGCTTTCATAATTAGCTGTACTTCATCTTCTGTGAGTACAGGTCTGTATTTCATATTCCGTACTCCCTTAATTCTGCGGCTACAATTTGCAACTCTTGCGCCCAAGTTTTTGTCATTTCCGCAAATGCATTTGCACCTACTTTTTGGTTAATCGCACTCAGTTGCATAGCTACAAAGCCGGAAATGCCAGAATAGAAAGCACTTTTCAATGCCATTTTGCTAGCTTCTGAGCAATCTTCTGCAATCATAATGCTGCTGAAATGTTCCCATAATTCCTGAATTGTGTTTGCTTGCATTGTCATGTTTAAATCTCCCGAAATTTATTGATTCGTGTATTTTGCGCCATATAACGCTGCCACTGGTTCACTTCATTATAGAAAATATCTGGCAATTCCTTATTTGTTTTCAGCACCAGCTGAATTCTATGATGCATTTCAATTTCACTGACGCCAGATTCTATGGCGTACTTAACTGCCGCTACCACTGAAGTAGTTTTAAACATTGGTTTCTCCTCTGGAAGCTTCTACCGGACAGCCTGAAATTGCAGTTTCAGACTCCTTTGGAGCCATCTTTACTTCCACACGTGCTAGATTAATAAAGCTCAGTATTGCATTGTAAAATGTTTCTTTGTGTGCAGTTCTTTCCTGGGGCGTACAATTTGCTAGGTAATTATTGGATTCTGAAAAATCCTTCCATAGTGCTTCTATTATGTTCATGTGTTAGTTTCCTTGTTTTGAGTTGCTTGTGGCGGATGCGCCCTGACTGACTGCCTGACGGACGGACGGACCGCATGACTAGGGTACCATGCCCGCCGGCCTGGGTCCATGCCCCAGCCTGCTAGTATTGCATCTTACCTAAGTACCTATATCCTGATTGCTACCTATACCTTGCTTACCTTATCCTATACACTTGGCGTATATTTTAGGGAGGTACTTAAAATTTAAAGAAAAAATTAGAAAATAGTTAATTAATTAAAAGAGGGTATATAAGGGAATATAAGATGGTAACATGGGTATATGATAGTAGCAGGGATGCAATGTGTGATAGGTGGGGAAGTTATGGAAGTATAGTTAATTAGTGGTGGGAGGTGCATGTGTGGGGCGGTGCGTCACTCGGTCAGTCTGTCAGTCCGTCAGTCACACGGGCACTGTGTCACTGTGACATTGTGACCTGCTGACCGGCTGACGCGCCACCAGAAAATAAAAAGCCCCACCAGCCGAAACTAATGGGGCATGGATAACTAATTGAATGTATCAGAGTGCAGCGGCATCCACTGTTACATTGCGACATTCCGCCAACAATTCCAACAACTTCTCAAACACTGGCGCATGTTCTGCCAATTGTTCCATTTCCTCCGAATCTTCGCTATCTGCAACAGCAGCAACTAGTGCTTCAATGTTGTTCATCATGGCATCCGCTACTGCCGGATTACCCGCTGCCGCTTTGCATTTCTCGCGGATAATGCGGCTTCCAGCAGTAGCGGCAGCTTGGTCTTTTCCGAGTAAGCGGATTGAGGCAGAGAAGTAATAGCTTCCGGCAGCATCCAAAGTTACTTTAGTAAGTACTCTAGACCAGCCGCCCCGCTCAGCATCAAGACTCTGTACCAATGCTTCCAGATTGCAGTTTTCTGGCGTAGGCTGGAAGTCCCAGTTGTCGCCATTTTCTAGCAACAACTTTCTTCCGAACGCCTCAATAGCAGCATTGATCGCCTTTGCTTCCGGGCAGCTTGGTTCAAATCCAGCATACTGCCATTCTAGATTCTCCCGCTTTTGCCCGTAGCGAGGAGAGTTTTTGGCACTGACTTTATGAAAGTAGCTGCTAGCTTTCTGCACTTGCGGAATCAGATTGACGTTGCTCATGTCATGCACCTTCTAATCAGTTACGTTGTCCTACTGGCACCATGCCAGCAAGCACTTGCAGCCTAACATACACTGCGCTAAGCTGCAAGGGTTTGCTGACTCATCGGTTCATTTCACACCTCGTCAAGAATACGTTCTAGGCCAATATCCAACGCTCTAAGTAAATGACTCTTATGAGGAGCCAACCTAAAAATTTCCCCACCATCCAACACGACGACCATAGCACATTTATCTTCTCCCAAATCAGTAACGTCGATTTTTACGCCCATTTCCATAGCCGTCAACAGCCGGTTAAGGAATGCATCACGTTCTTTCGCTTTCATACAAGTAACCTCACCTTTCATAACATTCACCAATGGAATTCCAATAGTGCAACAACTTACAACAGAATGCAAGCTGTTGGAAAGTAAATTGTAGACTATCTTTGCTGCTGTAGTCACAGTAAATACAAATGATAATGATATGCAATTGTAAAGAAGGTAGGGGCAGGGTACCCTTTTTTACTTATTTGTGGCGGCCCTATCCTATACCACTTCAAAAATTTTTCTAAACTTTTTTACTTCCCAAGAAGTTTCAATACCCTTAAATCCTCCCCCAACATTATATAATTACCTCAATAGCGGCAAAGGGGCACCTTCATGAATACTGAGCGAGCCATACAACTATTAGGGCAGGGGCACCAGCCTAGCGTAGTAGCAGCGGCCCTTGGTGTAACGGAATCTGCTATCTCCCAATTGCTTTCCCAAGATACTTATGCAAAAGAAGTAGCAGAAAAAAGGGCTGCCGCACTTAGCCGCTACTCAGATTTAGACAGTAAGTGGAATAACTTAGAAGATAAGTTACTGGATAAATTAGAAAAAGTTGTTCCACTTCTGATGAAGCCTAGGGATATTTTGCATGCACTAGATAAAGTGAATGGAGCCAAACGTCGCGGATCTTTTGCTCCACAAGAATCTCTGCCTCAAGATAGAGTTGTAATGCTTGAATTGCCCCCCAGCGTACAGTATAATATTGTAACAAACATTAACAAGCAGGTAATAGAAATCCAAGGATCAGATGGTAAAAGTCAAAGTTTGGTGACTATTCCTACCAACCAATTGGATGGATTAGCAAATGAAAAGCGCAAAAGAGAGGCTATTGCAAGCGGATCAGCAAAGAGCTCAGAAACTGAAAATTCAAATTCTCAAGCTCTGCTCAGCAAACCGCCAGAAAGTCTCGCGGATAGCTTGTGAAAGAAGCGGTACTTAATGCCCATGAGGTAATAGAGGCAGCAAAAGAGCATTTAGATTTTCTATCTGCTCTTTCAATGCCTACTATCCATGAGTATTCTTGGCCTCCATTATACCAAGGTATCTGGGATTGGTTCCGAAAGCTAGCAAGTGCTTCTAGGGAATCTGGTTGCTCAGTAGATGAATTATTTGAAAAAGTAGCTCTGGGGCTCCCTCGCGGGTTTGCTAAATCTACTTTTATCCGCTTGTATGTATTGTACATAATTTTATTCACTGACCGCAAATTCATCATCATATTTTGCGCTACTGCAACTCACGCCAGAAACGCACTTTCTGATATTGCTGATATGCTAGATGAAAGCAACATTAAGAAAGTATTTGGGGATTGGCGGGTTGGCATGGAGCAGGATACTCAAGATGTTAAGAAATTTGGGTTCCGGGGCAGAAATGTTGTATTAGCTGGTATTGGTGCTGGTGGCGCAGTCCGGGGCCTCCTTACAAAAGGCGATCGTCCTGATGTAATGATATTTGATGATGTACAAACTAAGGAAGATTCTGAATCCAAAGTAGTAAGTGATTCTTTATATACTTGGTTGATTGGTACTGCAATGAAAGCTAAATCACCAAAAAGGTGTTTAACACTTTTCATTGCCAACATGTACCCAACTGAGAATTCAATTCTGCGCAAACTTAAAGCTAATCCGGAATGGACCAAGTTTATTGCTGGTGGCATACTATCAGATGGCACTTCTCTCTGGGAAGATTTGCAGCCAATAGAGCAGCTTTTAGCAGAATACAGAAACGATGTTGCAGCCGGTAAGCCTGAGATATTTCATGCTGAAGTTCTAAATGATGAATTTGCTGCGGTTAACAACCTACTGGACTTTTCATCTATTCCTGAATTTCCAGCAGCTGAGGGGGATATTCATCTAGGTAGTTATATAATCATTGACCCATCAAATGATAAGCACAACTCTGATTCGGTGGCTATTGGGTATTTTGAAGTTCATGGAAACCAAATACCTTGTTTGATGCAATTAGTGGAAGAGCGGTTGTCTCCTGGTGATACAATAAAAAAAGCTTTGCAGCTAGCCATAGATAATTCTTGCTCTCTTATAGCCATTGAATCCAATGCTTACCAATACTCCCTACTGTACTGGTTTAACCTATTCTGTCAGCAGCTGGGTCTCGTAGGAATCAATGTAGTGCCTATCTATTCGGGTTCTAGGTCAAAGAATTCTCGCATTCTGGATTTCTTTAAAGCCTATATGGCAGGGGAAATTTCTGTGCACCCCAAAGTAAAGGCTATACTAGAAGCCCAGATGAGATCCTTCAACCCAATGAAAACAGACAACATAGATAACACTCTGGATCTTATGACATATTCCCCTAGAGTACTTACTGAGTTTGCAGATCAGCTTAAAAACTACACAGTAGTTGGAGCCCAAGAATGGCAGGAAGATTCTAATAAAGCTTCGCTATTTTCTGATGAAACAATTTGTTCTTCTTTTTGAGGTTACATAATGCTACCTTACCTACTATCAGAAAAGTCAGCCTCAGCTGTTATAGCCTTTTACAGGGAAGCTATTCGTCTGAGTTTTGGGCAGCAAAACTTCAGAAACAGCTTTAGAAAAACAGATATGGATTACTTGCGCACTCTGGACCTAACAGAGGAGCAGTTTAAAGCTAAGTACGCGCAAGAGTTAGGGGATCCTACTAAATTTCAGAATGTTATTCTACCTGTTGTAATGCCCCAAGTTGAAGAAGCTTTGGCATTTCAGCAAGAAGTCTTTCTTTCAGGTACTCCTATTTTTGGTGCAGTAGCTCCTCCTATCCATATGAATGCTGCATCCCAAATGGACGCTATCATATTGGATCAACAAATTAAAGCCCGTTGGGTACCTGAACTCCTTAAAACTCTGCGCAACGGACTTAAATATAATTTTGGCCCAACTGAAATCGCAGATGTAACTCAAGTATCCTATTCTATTGAGGATGTACGTAAAGCTGGGAAACGGGCTAAAGAAGAAAATAAAGAGATCCTGTGGTTAGGAAATAAAATAAAATCTTTAGACCCTTACAATACCATATTTGACCCAAGAGTTAATCCTACAGATTTGCCTACCAGAGGTGAGTTTGCTGGGTACTCAGAATTGTATCCTAGAACAGCTTTTAAAGCTTTTGCTGCTTCCCTGCCTTTTCGTACTAGCATGCGGGAAGCTCTAGAATCAAGACCTCCAGCTCTCACTGCAAGTAATGCGGAAGAAGTAAATTCTTTCTATGTACCAGATTTAGATCCTTGCAGTTCTTACATAAATGATACAAACCCTCTGTATAATGCAGGTAGTATGAATTGGTTTAAATGGGTAGGGATCGCAGACCCAGAAAACCAGCCCCGTATTAATTACACTGACATGTATGTTGTCACTACTCTGTATGGCAGGATTCTACCTGAAGATTTTGGTATTAGGGATGTGCCTGGCATTAATACACCACAGATTTGGAAATTTATAATTGTAAATGGGTCTGTGGTGATTTATGCTGAGCGGTTAACTAACATGCATAACTTGATCCCTATTATTATTGGTGTTCCTAAAGATGATGGGTTAGGTTATCAATCTAAATCTGTAGCACACGATGTCCAACCTTTCCAAGCGCTCACCACAGCTTTAGCTAATAGTGTGATTGCGGCTCGTCGTAGAGCTATTAGTGATAGACTTCTTTTTGACCCCCTAAAAATTTCCCCTTCTTCTATCCGCAGTGATTCTCCAGTAGCTAGAATCCCTGTAAGATTGGGACCATTAGGTGGAACCATAAAAGACGCAGTACACCAACTGCCTTTTAATGACGCCCAATCTCAATATGCCGCGCAGAATATAAATTTGTTTCTTGGGCTCGCTGATCAAACTACAGGACTTAACCCAGCAAGGCGGGGGCAATTTGTTAAGGGCAATAAAACTCGCTTTGAATTTGCGGAGACTATGAGCGGTTCAACTTCTAGAGACCGCACTATGGCGTTAGCATTAGAAGGTAATTTATTTCAACCTATCAAACAAATTTTGAAGGCTAACATACTGCAATTCCAAGGGGCCTCTTCTATTTTCAATTCTGAGACACAAGAAGTTGTTGAAGTTGACCCTGTGCTATTGCGCAAAGCCAACATAGAGTTTAAGCTAAGTGATGGAATGCTCCCCAGTGATAAGATGATAGACGGTGAAACTCTAACAGCAGCCTTTCAAGTTCTCTCTCAATCCCCTGAGTTGGCAAGTAATTATAATTTGGGTCCAATGTTTTCATACTTAATGAATTCAAGAGGGGCTAAATTGCGCAATTTTGAGAAATCCCCAGAGCAAGTTGCGTATGAACAAGCTGTACAGGCTTGGCAACAGGCCGCACTAACATTAGCTCAGTCTCTTACACAAATGGAAAATCCTCCAACTCCAGAGGAGCTACAAAAATACTTGCCGCCTCAACCTACTCCTCAAGATTTTAATTACACTCCAGGAGTTCCCACTAATGCTATTTCTCCTATAAGTTCCAGCGTAATGCAACAGTACAAAGAATCTATAGACAAAGTAAATCAGGCCAGAGCCCAGGCAGGTAATAATGCAAATGTTCAGCAACGATGATTATAACTATTTTCAAAGAATCCCAATGACAGAGGAGGAGCAGAAGGCTGGAGCTACTTTCAACCCACTTCAAAAAGTTTTTATTCAAAATTACATATCCCAACTAGCTGGCAGTCTGTTATCTGTAGGGGCTAATTTAGAAACTCCTGCTAAGGCGGAAATAGAGCGCGGTTATTTGCGCGGTCAGATTGACGCCCTTAAATCCTTAATTGACATTGATCCCAACGAGGAAGATTAAAATGAAATTCTCCGATATTTTTCGTAGCTCTCCCGCAACCGAGCCTGTTTCTGCTCCTGCGGAATCTAATCAAGAAGAATCAACAGAACCAAAAGTTTCACCCCTGGAAGCGTTCAAAGATATATGGCAATCTGACACCACTGAAGCAGAGCAGGACGATGCTGATCTTTCCTCCCTATTCAGCATTGACCCAGAAAAAATCAATTCTACTGTCTCCAACATTGACTTTACTAAGTCTCTCGATCCGCAAGTTTTAGAATCTATAGCAGCTGGTGGAGAAGATGCCCAGAAAGCGTTTTTAACTTCTCTTAATTCAGTAGCTCGTGATGTTTTCTCTCAGTCTATGCTTGCTAACGGAATGCTAGTCAAGCAAGCCCTCACCAAAGCCCAAGACAAGATTGATACTCGCACTTCGCGGAGTTACAATCGTCTTAAAGCTTCAGAAGCACTTACCTCCTCAAACCCCCTTTTAAAAGATCCTGCTGTAGAGCCTATGATCTCTGCTATTCAGGAAAGGCTTCATAAGAAGTATCCTGATGCAGATAGTGAATCTATCAAACAGCAAGCTGAAGAATATCTACTTAAGTTTGCAGATGTGATTCGTGGCCCCTCAGAGCAGCGTAAACAAGAGGAGACTTCAGCTAAGGAGACGGATTTCAGTACCTTTTTAGACTTTTAATTAATTGGAGATAGAAATGGCAATTGTCAAGAAAGTACAAGTAGTAGCAGAAGATACGGTTGCAGGTGTAGTTGGCCTTCCTTCATACGCACCACTTCAAAGTGGTCTTGTGCAGGCGGATGCAATTACGGATGCAGCAGTACCTTTTGCAGACCTTACAGCCGCGGCCACTAAAGTAAATGAAATTTTGGCTGCTTTGCGAACTGCTGGCGTAATCGCTTCAGCTTAATAGGAGTAACTTAGATGCCCCCGACCACCCAAGGAATTTTTAATTCTAGCCGCTTTACCCAGGATCATGCGAAGAAGTCTTTCGCTGCTATGATTACTAGGCTTATGCCTAATGGGACAGCTCCGCTGTTTGCCCTTTCTTCTATGCTGTCCAGAAAAACGGCAGTACAAGTAGAGCACGGGTTTTTTACTAAAACTGCGGTTTTTCCTAACTTCACCCTGACCGCTAATATTAGTGCTGGTGACACTGTTTTCACTATTGCTGATACTTCTACTCTTATTCCTGGACAGCTCCACCGTTTGCAGGAATCTGGGGAAGTTGTGATTATCAATAGTGTTGACTCTGCTACCCAAATCACAGTAGGCCGTTCTGTTGGTACTGTAGCTGCTGCCGCTATTGATGTAGGCACAGATATTACTACTGCTTACCAAGTGGGTAATGCTTTTGAGGAAGCCTCAATTCGACCCAATGCTCTGTCTGTTCAAGTAGAGCGAGTTACCAATCTTACCCATATCTTTCGAGATACTTGGGCACTTTCTGGTAGTTCTGCTGCTACTCGGGTCATTGCAGGGGATTCCCCAATTGCAGAAAATAAAGCAGATGGTGCAGCTTTCCATGCTGGCGCAATTGAGAAAGCTTTGTTTTTCAGCCAAAAATCACAAGGTACGCGAAATGGTCAACCCTTCCGTACTATGGATGGACTGATTAACATTGTAAGCGATCTCACTTACTACCCTGATTCTTACAGTGTGCCCAATGTGTATACTGCTGGTGCTACTACTACTTATGACCAGCTGGTTGCAATGTTGGACCCTGTATTTAATCAGGTAACTGACCCAATGGGCCCACAAGAGCGGTTGCTTTTTGTAGGCGGCGGGGCTCGGAACGTACTGCACCAAATTGGCAGGCTGTCTGGACAGTACGAAATCATGAACTCCCAAACTAACTTTGGGCTGCAATTTGATTCTTTCAAGATTCCTCGTGGATCTTTTAAAATCATTGAGCACCCGCTGTTTAATACCAACCCTTACTGGAGTAAAATGGCAGTAGCCGTTGATCCTGCGAGCTTCAGCATTGCATATCTGGAAGGCCGGGATACTCAACACTTGGAATTTAATTCTAAGGGTGTTCCTGTTGATAATGGTATTGATGCTGTTGGTGGTACACTCACTACAGAATGTACCGTTGAAGTCCGCAACCCCCCAGCTAACGCAGTGGTTTGGAACCTTACTGCCGGCGCTGCTTCTTAATCCCTCCCCCTAGCGCGCAAGGATGCGCCGCTCCCTAGGAGATATAAAATGTACAGACTGTTTAAAAACAAGCAGCCCCAAGTAGCGGTTATTTTGTCTGATGCTTCTCGCGTAGAGTTCCTTAATGGTATATATATTACTAACAAGGAAGCAGAAATTGCCCAACTGGAATCTATGGCAAAGACTAAAGAATGTGGTGTATATTTTGATGCAGATGATACTAAAGTAAGCGAAGAGAATTTGCAAGAGTTGCGTTCCCGATATGTACCTGTGCGCCGCAGCAAGGCAGCAAAAAATCGCATTCGCTCCCCCGGTATTGGCAGTTCTAAATCTCTTACAGGCAGTCAATTTCAGGCAGGTGTATCAAACACTGTTACAGTTCTAGGCTCACAAGAAAATAAAATTGAAGAAGCTGTAAAAGTATCAGGAGACCCAAAAAATGTTTCAGCTGCTGAAGCTCTTAAAAACCGCCTTGCCTCTAAGTAGAGGGGCTGTATACGGAGGTCTAATAGCAGCTCTTGCAGCTTGTGTTATTTATCTGCAATTTCAACTAACCAATTTATTGAAAGCTGAATTGGAGCACAGAGAGCAAGAGCTAGAAATTCAAGCAGACATGTATGAAATGAGAGTTCAGCGCCTACTTGATTTAGACACAAAACGCCAACAACAATTAGCTGAACTGGAGCGCAAAAAGAATAAAGTTCATGTTATAGTAAAAGAGCTAGAGGTTAATCCGGAAGCTAGGGAGTGGAAAGATGCAGCGTTACCTAGTGTTGTGGTTTCTTCTATTGATGCTATTCATTCCAGCTTGCGCAACTCCTCCAGCTCCTCCGACTCCGCTAACTTGTGATATACCAGAATCTCTTTTAATGGATTGTGTTGTGGTCTATTCCAGCATCAAAACTAATGGGGACTTACTACTAGCCTATATAGCAGCTTTAGAAGAGCTAGAAAGGTGCTCTATAGATAAAGCTCTAATTAGAGGCAGCTTACAATGAACTTCTCAGAATTAGTTGACGAAGTAAAAAGTATAACAGCTAGGCCAGATTTACAAAGCAGCGCAGAATCCGCAGTCTCTGCTGCAACTTTAAAAGCCCACACTTCTGGGTTTTATTATAATGATTTAGTAGAGCTTGCTGTCCAATTTGATGAGCCCCGCAGAATTCAGACTTTTGATCCAGCGGATGTATCCAGTTATTATCGACGAGTTAAATACATCCGTATTTGGGAAGGTGATGCAGATGGGGAAGCTAAAGAGATTCTTGAGCCTATAACTACGGAAGTAGCTCTAGATTCTTACGGGTATCCGCGTTTGAATGTTTTTTATATGGCCGGAAAATTTCTGCAAATCCGTACATATGCGGAACTAGATAAAATATTGTTTGGGTTTTATCGCTACCCCGATATAACCTCTGAGAGTTTTAGTTCTTGGATTGCTGTTGAGTTGCCTTGGGCAATTATTTGGGAAGCCGCAAGAACTATATTTAACCGCATTGGCTATCAAGAACAAGCGTCCCAAATGCAAGCACTTGTACGCGAACAATATAGCCAACTTGCCTTTCAAGCTGCTGACGTGGTACCAAGCTAATGGCAGATGCAACTATTTGGGATACTGGTACTGTTGGACCTCCTGGGCCCCCTGGACCTCCGGGGCCTACTGGGCCTTCTATTGAATTGCAATCTACGCCAACTTATATCCAATGGAGAGTTTCTGGAGATGTAAGTTGGCTTAATTTAGTAGCTTTGTCACTTATTACAGGACCGCAAGGTATTCAGGGACTCCAAGGGGCTAAAGGAGACCAAGGGGTTCAAGGAATTCAAGGTATCCAAGGAGTTGCTGGGCCTCCTGGAGCTGATGGCGATTCTTCTTTTATATTCTCAGATGCGGGTGCTCCATTAGATGAAGATGGCAGCACCGGGGACTATTATATCAATCTTACTAATGGAGATTTTTACGGTCCTAAATCTGGAGGAGTTTGGGGAGCTCCTGTATCTAACATTACAGGACCCCAAGGCCCGCAAGGTATCCAAGGCCCAGCTGGTGTTAGTAATGCCACTTGGTTTGCGGCTTCTGGAGTTCCGGCCAGCGGGTTAGGTAATGACAGTGACATGTATTTAAATACTGACAATGGAGATGTTTATCAGAAGCAAGCTGGTACTTGGGTAGTTGTTGTTAATATTACTGGTCCACAAGGAATCCAAGGAGACCCTGGCCCCCAAGGCGATCCCGGACCCCCAGTATCTGACGGAGACAAAGGGGATATTATTGTATCTGGTAGCGGAGCTGTTTGGGAAATAGATGCGGATGCAGTAGGCCCAACTGAGTTGGAAGATACCACTGTAACTCCAGGTTCTTACACCAATGCAGACATTACAGTAGATGCTCAAGGCCGCTTAACTGCTGCTGCTAATGGGGTTATCAATGTATCCAGTAGCAACGCTTATATTCTAGACAACCTCACTATTGTAGCTTCTAGGTCTGCTGGAGCAGAAACTTTTGCAGTTAAAACTGAAGCTGGTACTGACCCAAGTCCAAGTGACAAGGGAAGAATTGGGTTTCTTAATACTGCAGGGGGTTACGATATTATTGAAGTAACTTCCGCTATGAGCATAACTATACCCAGTGGGGCTTCTTTAGGTTTTATATCCAATTTAAAATGGACTGTAGGTGTAGGATTCCTAAACAATGCAGGAACTGTAGAACTTGCAGTGGTAGGTAGGCCATCTGGGCTTTCTGACAACTCTGTAGTTTCCACTTCAGTTTTAGACACTGCTTCAGACTCCCCCAGGATTATATACAGTGACGCAGCCAGGGCTAGTGTCCGGTTTAGGGTTTTTTGTTATTTAGATTATACTCTTGCTACTCCCGCCACTTGGGATACTGCACCCAGCAGAATCTTGCTTACCAGAGCAGCGGTTACAGAAATTAGCGTAAGAGAGCTTTTATATGAAAAAACTCTTGCAGCTGATGGAGGATTTGATACAGATGAGTGGTGGCCCGGTGGCACCCTTCCAAACAATTATGATTCTTTTGAAATGGAGGCTGTTCTGCGAGGAGCTGGAGCTTCTGACATAAGATTAGTACACTTGTTTTTTAATGGAGACACAACAGTAGCAAATTACAAGTATGCTACTGATTACGGGGGAAACGTGTCTACTGGGGGAACAGGTGATGGCCCCAGAGTAGGATACATACCTGCTACAACTGCTGTAGCTAATGCTTTCTCTCCTATCAGAATACAAATTCTAAATCCCAGCAACACATCTTACATGAAGGTAGCACTTGCTGAGTCTTTTGACAGACGGGATTCATCTAATACATTTTTACGGCAGCATGGGTTTGTATGGGAGTCTGTATCAGCTATTAATCGTATAGTACTCGGCCCCAGCACAGGCCCCTCAGACTATTATACAGCTAGCAGTTACGCAAAATTGTACGGCCTCAAAACCATGACGGTGCTTTCATGAGATCAATTAAAAAACTAATCGT
>OBJS01000089.1_pt1 | contig 41312 bp, 36 predicted proteins | sample 1519851 | NCBI WGS metagenome assembly OBJS01 (sample SAMN03019806, study PRJEB22545) | beach sand metagenome | biome: beach; feature: sea beach; material: beach sand | place: USA: Municipal Pensacola Beach, FL | collected 2010-10-20 | depth 25-47 cm m
CAGGAGTTCACTAAGTGAATTGCTGGTAAGATCTATCATTCTGCTGGTGTCGTGCAACACAGCAAGCTGTTCAAGTGCGGCTGGTAAATTTAGATTTACGATGTAAAATCAGAGTGTTGGCTGGTGCCGCTTGCGTGACTCGAACACGCGACCCCATCATTACGAATGATGTGCTCTACCAACTGAGCTAAAGCGGCCTAACCAATTTTGGGCAATGCGGGTGCCCTATACTCACTATCCGTGCCGGCATTCTCCTGGCTGCTGGCGAGGTTTTCCCCGGAAATTCACCGAAGGAATATTTGCCGTGTCACGCGCCGGGTTCAGCCGGTCCGGTTGCGCCTTTCGAGCATTTGCCCCTGAAAGGGCGCGTGCTCGTGACCGGTGCTTCCTAGCAAAGCGTGGCCGGTCGGGCAAGTCCGTGTTTTATCCTTCAATGCCGCAAAATGCAGCTTATGACAGAATGCGGGGTTTGCCGGGCGGGGTGTCATCGGATAGCGGTCCGGGATCGTCGGCGCGGATACCGGTTACAGGCGGCATGTCGTCCACGGCGTTCCGGTCGTCGCGGTTTCCGCTGCGACGTGGCGGATGGGACGATGCGTGCTGTTGCGCAACGGCTGCCTCAATTTCGGCTTCGGTCCTGTGTTGCAGGGCAAGCAGCGGCCCTGCGGGCGGTGCCTCCTGCCGGTTCCAGTCATAACCGTCAAACGCACCGCAATGGGTGCAGACCGGCGCCCACTCGACCGCCGGGCGGCCGCAGTCGCGGCAATGCCAGCAAGGTTCGCGCGGGGCGGTTGCCGCCTCGGCAAGCCAGTGGCGGGCGGTATCGCTGTCCCCTTTTTCGCCGGCGATCATGGCAGCGAGCAGGCAGGCGCGCACGGATTCGCCGCCGGTTTCTGTAAGTGGCGCAAGATAGCCGTCCGCGGCCGGGAGGTCGGCTGCCGCGAGCGCCAGTTCGGCCCCCATCAGGCGGGTATCGCGATGATCGGGGTTCTTTGCCGCAAGCCGCGCGAACCGCTTGAGCCTGTCGGTCGCCGCCTCGCCAGGGGCAAGCGCGTAAAAAGCAGTTGCAAGCAAAGGATGCGGGGCGTGTGCCCAACCGTTTTCGAGCACCGTTTCCGCCCGCCTGCGTTTGCCCGCCTCCGCCAGCAGCCGCGCCGTGAGCGCCGCGGCCGGGGCAAGATCGGGGGCCAGCTTGACCGCATTGCCCGCATGGTCGAGCGCATCCGCATGCCATCCCATGCGCAGCGCGTCGCGCGCGCGCGCCAGCGACAGCACGGCTTGCGCGCGTTGCAGTTCGGATTTGCTGTATGTCCCTGACTTGTGAAGGGCTGTTACATGATCCTGGGCGCTTTGCCAGTCATTGGCGGCACAATCGAGGTCGAATTTCGTCTTGCGGACCCAGGGCGATTTCGGGCGCAGATGTTCGGCGCGGGCAATGAGCTCGCGCGCATGGGCGATGTTTTGCAACCGCATCGCCTGCATGATGAGCCCGCGCAGCCCGAGGAAGGCTGCGCTATTGTCTTCGCTGACCGCCATATAGCGATCCTTCGCGACATCATGATCGCCTGCGGCTTCGGCCGCTTGCGCTTCCAGCAATTGCGGCAGCGCCCGATTGTCGCCCAGCATATTGCCCGCGCGTCGCGCAAGCTCTTGCGCGCGGGCTGTATCGCCCGCCGCAAGCGCTGTCATTGCCTCCGTCAGGGCGCGCAGGCCCTGCTTCTGGCGCTTTGCCTCACGACGACGGATCAGCGAATCGATCCCGCCGCGCAGCCTGCGTAACAGGCTGAGCGCGCAGACGAGCCCCAGAAACAGTAATGCAAGACCAAGCAGCATCACTGCGAAACTGGTCTCGAACCGATAGCCCAGCCAATCGATTGCAACAGCGCCCGGATGATCGGCCATCCAGGCCGCGCCGGCGGCAATCGCGGCGATGAGTAGAAAAAGCCAGATCAAGCGTAACATGCGGTGCGTCCTGTCCTTGCGCCGATCATTCAGCAATCGCGCGGGTGAGCTGCGCGGTTAGCCCCGCCATCGCCTGTTGCGCTGCAAGCCGGGCATTTGCAGGGGCAAGCCAGTCCTGCGCCGCCGCTGCCGCCGGGCCTTGCAGCGCCGCTAATTGCTGCACGGCGGCGTAAAGATCGCCCGCCGCAAGCCGGGCTTCGGCACGCGCGACAATTGCCGCTGTGTCGTCGCCCAGCACATCGCCGGTCGGTCGCAACATGAACAGGCTGCGCAGTGACGCCCAAAGGCGGTTCAGCCAGCTTGCATCAGTTCCTGCCTTGTCCGCATTGAGAATGGCGCGGGCGGCGGCGGGAAATTGAAGCCGCAGCGTTGCTTCCGAGGGAATGCCATCTGCCGCATGCGCGCGCAGGATGGCGAATGCGGGATCATCCCCGGTCAGTTCTTCAAGTGCGGAAAGTTCGGCCGAGAATGGCGCTGAGCCCTGCAATGCACGATCAAGTTCACGCAGCCCGAGCGCGTAGGAAAGCTGCCGCGAGCGGGCAAGCGGCGCGGCGGTTTCCCGGGTTTCCAGCCGATCGACCCGGGAAGAAAGCGCGATCAGCCCGGTGCTGACTTCGGTCATGCTGTCTGTCAGGGTCAGCAGCGTTTTCTCCAAATCTGCGGGTAAGCTGGCGTCAGGGGCAGACGTCATCTGGTCGGCGGCGATCAACGTCTGTTCCAGGCTGGATTCGATGGCGCTCATCCGGGCGTTAAGCCGATCCAGCGTTTTCGTCACACGCTCAAGTTCCGGTGTGACATCTGTCGCGGGGGCCGGGGGTGCCGGTTCCTCGGGGCCGGGCTTTTGAGAAGAAGATGGCGGTTGTATCCCGCTATCGGCATCTTCTGCATTGCCGGCATTGGAAGGGCCAGTATCGGATGGTGCCGCATCGGACGGTGCCGCATCGGATGGTGCCGTATCAGATGGGAGAGCCGGTTGTGACATATCAGCTTCCGCAGTGCCGGCTGTCTCCCGGGAAAGTTCAGTCGTGGGGGGTGCGTGATCAGCGATCAATGCGGCAATCTGCGGCAGGCCGATCTGGCGTAATGTTTGGTCAAGCCGGTCCGGAGCGTAGCGGTATAAAAGAAAACCGCCTGTCGCCACCCCGATCAATATGAGCACCAGCAGTGCGACAAGCCATCGACCGATTCTGCCGCTTGTTCGGCTTTCGGCCGGTTGCGTGGGGGCGTCTTTCGTGTCGGCCTGCGCACCGGCCCCGTTTTTTCCTGCCTGCAAACGGCCTGCCTCGTCCGTCTGTGCCGTATTTGGCGCTGGTTTGGCCGGATCGCTGTCTTTGCTTTTGGGTTGCTGGGGGTCGCTCATTGAAATGCCTTAACAGAAGCCCTGAACATTTCGGTCATACGCTGTCGCATTGGCCCGATTAATTCCTTCTAACTTAGTATGATGTCCGCAACTATAAAAGCTGCGCGCGGGCAAAACGTTCCCTCACGCGCAACCCGCCCGGCATTTACAGGCCGGGCAGGCGGAGCAAATCAGCCTGTGTCGGTTGCGCCGCAACATGCACCGCGTGCCATGGCAGGCCGGCGATTGCGTCGGCTACCGCGCGGCTGAGACAATATGCGCTGATCGTTCTGCAATGTTCTTCAAGCCCGGCATCGCGCAAAAGCCGTACAAATGTCCGCGCAGTCCGTGGCGAATACAGCAGAACGCCGTCAAGTCCCCCGGCCGCGATCAAGTCCGCCGCCGTATCACTCAGCGCCGTTGCCGTTCGCGCATGGTAGATAGCGGTGCGAAATATGGTGAACCCTTCTGCTTCGAGCAGTGCTTTCAGATCGCCTGCGAGTGTACTGCCCGCGGCATGAAACAGAATGCCGTCATCAGGCGACACGCTGTTTGTGACAAGATCGGCAAGGGCGTGTACATCACCGTCTGCCGTGTGGACATTGCGATAGCCAAGTTCGCGCGCGGTTGCCGCGCTGGCGCTGCCAACCGCGTAGACGGGGACGCGCCGGTCTCCCGAAAGACGTGCCAGCGCGCGGATGCCTGCCGCACTTGTAATCAAAACGCCGCAAATGCCTTCCAGATTCAGCGCCAGATCAAGATAGTCGATGGTGAGCAACGGTTCGATAACCGCCTCATGACCGCGCGCGCGCAAGGTTTCGGCAAGCGGCAGCGCGTCGGTTTCGGGGCGGGTGATCAACAGGCGCATCGGGTCGTCCCTTCGGGGCGCGGCATTGCGCGGTGCTGTGATGCCTCGGATTTCGGGGTAGTGCGCGGCATGCTGTCCATGTTGCGAAACAGGTTGTCAGATAGCGGCGTCAAAGAAAGCCTTCCCGCCTTTCCGGCGCAGTTCCTCACCCGCGTCGCGGCCAAGCATAGCAGCCATCTCCGGCGCGCCTGTACGCACAGCCTCCAGCGTTTCACTGCCATCGGGGCGGATAATTTGCCCACGGAATAAAACTTGACCATCATCGTTCAATTCGGCAAGGGCTGCGATCGGCGTCTTGCAGGAACCGTCAAGTGCAGCGAGGAAGGCGCGTTCGGCGCTGACCCGGATTTCGGTCTCCCGATGATTGAGCGGTGCGAGCAATTCCGCCATTTCCGTATCGGCAAGCGCAATCTCGATCCCGATCGCGCCCTGCGCAACGGCGGGCAACATCTGGCTGTAGGGCACAATGCTTGTGATATGGGATTGGAGTTCCAGCCGGTGGAGGCCTGCTGCGGCAAGCAATGTTGCGTCAACCTCACCCGCGGCGAGTTTCGCAAGCCGGGTGCCGACATTGCCGCGATACATCACAACCTTGAGGTCCGGTCGTTCGCGCAGCAAGATGGCCTGCCGCCGCAGCGACGAGGAGCCGACGACCGCACCTTGCGGCAACGCATCGATGGTGGCGGCCTTGGGGCTGATAAACGCATCGCCGGGATGTTCGCGTTCAAGCAGGCAGACGATGCCAAGTCCGGCAGGAAATTCGGTTGGCATATCCTTCATCGAATGCACCGCAAGATCGAGCGTGCCCGCAAGCAGCGCGTCCTCGATCTCCTTGGTGAAAAGCCCCTTGCCGCCGATTTCCGACAGCGGGCGGTTTTGAACCTTGTCGCCGGTCGTGCGGATAACCTGTATGTCGATATCCGCTGCCGTCAAGACCGGGTGCGCATGTAGCAGCCGGTTCCGGGTTTCATGAGCCTGAGCCAGCGCCAGTTCGCTACCACGTGTTCCGATCCGGATCGGCAATTGCCGGTGAATTCGCATGGAAATATATCGCTCCTGGGCTATATCTGGCCTGTGTTTATGTATCAGCGCACAAGCGCGCATAGATGCCGCTGCCTGTATGCAGGCTGCATAGCATGTTCAACCTTCCGTGGCACGCAAGTGAGAGAAATGACAGCCACCAGTTCAATAGCGCAGCGTTACACCCTGCTGGGGATCGAAACAAGTTGTGATGAAACCGCGGCCTCGGTAGTTCGCGGGCATCCGGACGGGACGCGCGAAATTCTGTCCAATGTGGTGCTGAGCCAGCTTGATGCGCATCGTCCATATGGCGGGGTCGTTCCCGAAATCGCTGCCCGCGCCCATGTCGAGCAGCTGGACGGGATAATCGCAGCCGCAATGGCGGAGGCGGCGCTGGACTGGTCCGCGCTTGATGCCGTGGCAGCGACAGCAGGGCCCGGTCTGATCGCGGGGGTGATGGTGGGGCTTGTAACCGGAAAGGCGATTGCGGCTGCGCGAAATTTGCCGCTGCTTGCAATTAATCATCTGGAAGGACATGCGCTGAGCCCCCGATTGAGTGCGGAAGTGGCTTTTCCTTACTTGCTGCTGCTTGTGTCAGGCGGGCATTGTCAATTGCTGATCGTGCGCGGGGTCGGGGCGTATGAACGGCTTGGCACGACGCTTGACGATGCGATCGGGGAAGCGTTCGACAAAACCGCGAAAATGCTCGATCTGCCTTATCCAGGTGGGCCGTCGGTCGAAGCGGCCGCGCGCACCGGAAATGCCGGCCGTTTCGATCTGCCGCGTCCGATGGTCGGGCGCGATAATTGCGACTTTTCATTTTCCGGCCTCAAGACGGCGGTGCTGCACACGCTTGGTCGACTTGAAACGGTAACCGATCAGGATGCTGCCGATATTGCGGCGGCGTTTCAGGCTGCGGTTTGTGATGTGCTGGCTGATCGGACGGCAAAAGCGATCGCACTGTTCCGTGCGGCACATGAGGATATCTCGCCGCAGCTTGTGATTGCCGGTGGGGTTGCCGCAAACCGTGCGATTGCGGGCGCGCTGTCAGACTTGTGTGCGGAAACCGGTGTGGCGCTGACCGTGCCGCCGCTCAAGCTTTGCACCGATAATGGTGCGATGATTGCGTGGGCGGGGATCGAACGCTTTGCGCTTGGTCTTACCGATCCGCTTGATGTGGCGCCGCGCGCGCGCTGGCCATTGGCGCAATCGCCGAATTAGCGGCACAATCGCCGAATTAGCAACGCCAGACGCAAGGCCTGCCGGAAAAAAGGAGGCCGGATTGCCCGGAACCAGTGCAGGTTTTCTGCACGGTGCGGACAAGCCGGCCAGTTTTTTTGGCGCCGCTGAACTCTGCCGCGCCAGGGGAGGAAGCTTGCATTTTCGCCAATCCGCCTTACCGGTTGGATCGGCGTCTCGGCTCAGACAATCCAGCTGGCGCCATTCACGATCAGCGCGGCGGCGTAAAGCACGAGCACAGCGCCGCTGATATAGGTCAGCGCATCGGCGATCCGGTCAATTCGGGGCAGTTTACGCATTGTTTTTACTCCAGTAAGTCACCGCGGGGCGGTTAGATAATGCCGTAGGTCAGTGCTGCATTTGCACTGACAGTCAGGGCATACACCGTCAGACCAAAGCCGGTCAGCGTGGTTGCGATATTCTGCAGGCTCGCTTTGCGGAACAGGTTCTTCATCATCTTCTCCATCGACAGGGGCGCTAAAATTTGAGTGGCATGACGGGATGGCTGATCCCGTCTGCCTGATAAACCCTATATAGAACACCCTGAATAAAAAACAATGAATAAAATGAAAAATATTCATTTTTTTGCTGAAACTTCTCTCGCGTTCAACGGCACATCCGTCAACATCGATTTTATTTATTATAAATCAATGGATTACGGATTTTTCAGCGGTGCTGATCTGATATGGGAGAGTTCAGGTTTTTTCCAAGCGACAGCCCGGAAATTCACAAAACAGTGAATGTTTGTCGCCGAAATTTCTTATGCGGAGACCTGGGAACGGGTCTGTGCGGGCTGTTTGCCGGCAATGCCGCGCAACAGCAATTCAATCACGCCATCAAGTTCACGTTCCAGCGCATCCAGCGGAAGCTGGGAGAAAAGCTGGGGATATCGGAATTTCATCGTGGCGCACTGGATCATTTCCGCCGTGTCCACCACATTCGGCACATCCAGCTCGCCACTGGCATTGCCCATGGACAGGATCTCAACAAGCAATGAACGGCTACGGGCCAGATTCTCATTTGCCGCTTCAGGTCGTTCCTGTTTGATGATTTCCGCCACATCATGGATTTTTTCATCATGATGTAACTGCTCATATGTCACATGCAGTTCAGTGAACAGGAAGTCGCGCAACCGTTGTTTCGCAGAACTTTGCGGCTGCCGCACAACCGCGCGTAATGCCGCGATCGTCTCGTCAAAGGCGTTGCGGGCGATTTCAGCGGCAATATCGAGCTTGCCGGGAAAATAACGGTAGAGGTTGCCCGGCGACATGCCGCAATCGGCCGCAAGTTCCGCCATTGTCGTCTTGCAATAGCCATAGCGGCCAATGCGGCGGCGCGCAGCGTCGATAATTTTCGTGCGAATTGTGTCTGTCCTGGGCATTATTGACCCTCGCGTTTCCTTATTATCTTTATAATAGTTCTAAATAATGAATCTTCAATAAAAGATTTAGTTTTTTGTCATCCGGCGTTCACGCAGTTGACATCCTCGGGGGCGCGGATTTGCGATTATCGTTTCGCCCTGTGCGCGCGATCGGCTAAGAGAAAGACTTGTGAGCAGCCTGAAGAGGTGGTTTTGACCCAGTCGCGGCAATATCAGTCCATCGGTGTCATTGGCGGCGGTGCGTTTGGCACAGCGCTTGGCTGTGCCGCTGTGCGTGCGGGGCGCAGCGTCACCCTGTGGGCGCGCGATCGCGATATTGTCGCCGCGATCAACCAGGATCATGAAAATCCACACTATCTGCCGGGTATCGCCTTGCCTGACAGGCTGCAGGCGACCGATGATATTATGGTTGCGGCGGCCTGCGATGCGTTGATTTTAGCGGTGCCGGCGCAATTTCTGCGTCAGGTCGTCGCGCAATTGCCGGCACAGCGTTCGGCTGTAACACCACTTATTATCTGCGCAAAAGGGATCGAGAATTCGACCCTCAATCTGATGAACGACGTTGTGGCGCAAATTTTACCCGATGCGCCGCTTGCGGCGCTATCGGGGCCGAGCTTTGCCGCTGAAGTTGCGCGCGGCCTGCCGACGGCCGTGACGCTTGCGGCAGATGATGCGCAAATCGGCGCGGCACTTGTACGCGCGCTCGGGACCGCTGAATTCCGCCCGTATCTCTCCGACGATATGATCGGGGTCGAGGTATGCGGCGCGATGAAGAATGTGATTGCGATCGCTTGCGGTATCGCGGAAGGGCGCGGCTATGGCGACAGCGCGCGGGCGGCGCTGATGACGCGCGGGCTTGCCGAAATCACCCGGCTCGCCATCGCCATGGGCGGCCAGCCGCAAACCATGCTGGGTCTGGCCGGCGTTGGCGATCTGGCCTTGACCTGCAACAGCCGGCAATCGCGCAATTTCACATTGGGCTACCAGCTTGGCCAAGGCGACAGGCTCGATGATATCTTTGCAGGGTCGCGCTCGGTCTTTGAGGGGGCCCATACCGTGCATGCGGCAGCGCAACTTGCGGCGCGCGAACAGGTGGAAATGCCCATCTGCGCCGCGGTTTCGGCCATCCTTGAAGGGCAGGAAGGGGTTGCGGATGCGATTGCAGAGCTGTTGTCGCGTCCCTTCGTGCGCGAAGAGGAGTAGGGCAATTGCCCGCGCTTGTCGCCTGGCTGTTGCAAGCAGCCGCGTCAGGCTGGAAAATCAACGCATAACAAATATGGAAGGGGAGCTTGGATATGCATTTCATCGTTTACTGCAAGGATAAACCGGACAGTCTTGCCTTGCGCATGGCCAATCGCGAGGCGCATCTTGCCTATGTGCGCGGATCCGATTGTGTGCGGATCGGCGGGCCGATCACCGGCAAGGGTGACGAGATGGCTGGCAGTGTGCTGGTGCTGGAGCTTGACACGCTCGATCAGGCGCAGCAATGGTCCGATAATGACCCTTATGCGAAGGCGGGGCTTTTCCAGTCGGTGGAAATCCATCCGTTCCGCTGGAGTGTGGGCAATCCGGACCAGAAGGGATAGTGCCGCCAATGGCTTATTGGTTATTCAAGTCGGAACCGGGCACCTGGTCATGGGACGATCAGGTGAAGGCCGGCAAGAAGGGCGAACATTGGGACGGGGTGCGTAATTATCAGGCCGACAACAATATGAAGGCCATGCGCAAGGGCGATCTTGGCTTTTTCTATCACTCGGTCAATGAAAAGCGGATTGTCGGTATCGTCAAGGTGATCCGCGAGCATTATCCCGATCATACCGACCCCAAGGGGCGGTTCGGGATGGTCGATGTGGAGGCGGTGAAACCGGTGCCCAATCCCGTTACACTGGCTGATATCAAGGCTGAGCCGCGGCTGCAGGATCTGGCGTTGGTGCGGCAGTCACGCTTGTCCGTGACGCCGGTCGATCCTGAGAGCTGGGCACTGATTTGCGAAATGGGCGGGGTCAAACCTTAGGGAGGGCCTTAGGGGGCGGGCCTTAGGAGGCGGGCCGGCTCAATCAAACCGGTAATAGTCGGCCAGCGGCACATAGCCATGCTGCGATAGCAGCAATGTGGCGATCAGCCCGATGCAAAGGGCCGGGCCGAATGGAAAAAGCCGCCCTTTGCCGGATGCGCGCCAGAGTGTCGCGAAGGCAAGCCCCGCAAGCCCTGAAATCAGCATGAAGTCACCGAGCGCCAGTGCCCCGCACCACCAGCCCGCAAGGCCGAAAAATTTCACATCGCCAAGGCCCAGCCCTTCCTGCTTTTTCCAGTAGCGGATCGCAAACCGCAATCCCAGCCCCGTGCCCGCCCCGATCAGCAATCCCAGGGCGGCCATCTGCCAACTGCCCTGCGGAAAGCCCAGATGCAGGTGATGGAAAAGCCCCAATAGCGCGGCAGGCAGCAACAGCACATCCGGCAAGAGCTGAAACTCAAGATCGACCATGGCAAGCGGCAGCAGAAGTGCTGCAAGTGCAAGCAGCCACAGCGCATTGGCACCCGGTCCGGCAAGTGCGGCAATGACGACAAAGCTTACTGCGCTGACGATTTCGCTGAGTGGATAACGGTAGCTGATCGCCGCATGGCAATCGCTGCAGCGCCCTTTCAGGCAGAGAAATGAAAGAAGCGGTATCAGCATCACAGCCCGCAAATTCCGCCCGCAGGCGGGGCAACGCGACCGGCCGCGCCACACCGATTGCGCGCGCGGCCAGCGATAGGCGAAGCTGGCCGCGAAACTGCCCCAAAGAAGGCCCGCAATGCCCGCTGCGGTAAGCCACACAGGATAGGGCAGGGATGCTGTTATGCTGTCAGGAAACAAGATAAATCCGTGCCGTCACCCGCTCATGGGTGCCAGCGCGCCTTCCAGGCCTGATACATCAGCAAGTTCCAGATGAGGTAGGGGCTTTCGCTGCCATTGTTGATAAAGCCATCCCACGCGGCGCGCACGGCGGCCGGGTTCAGGATCGCATCGCGCGCCAGACTTTCGGGGGCAAGCAACGCTTCCGCCCAGTCGCGCAAGGGGCCTGACAGCCAGCTTTGCAGTGGAATGCCAAAGCCTGCCTTCGGGCGTTCCATAACGTCCTTTGGCACATATTTGTAGAGGATTTGCCGCAGGATCCATTTCCCCTGTCCGTCGCGCAATTTATAGTCCATGGGCAGTGACCAGGCGAATTCCACGACCCGGTGATCAAGCAGCGGTACCCGCGCCTCAAGCCCCACCCCCATGCTGGCGCGGTCGACCTTGGTCAGAATATCATCGGGCAGATAGGCGTTCATATCGCCATATTGCATTTGCGGGATGAAAGCCTTGCCCGTATCGGGGGCACCCGTCATAGGCAGTGAGGCAATCGCGATACCATTGAGCAGCCGTTCGGGCCTGTCGCCTTGCCGCAGCAGCCGCTCGTAAAGGGCCGCGGGATCTGGCTGGGCGATCGCGGCGGCCATTTTATGCACCTTGTCGCCAAGCTGCGGGATGCGGCGGTTGGTTGGTAGCGGCCCTTGCAGCAGGTCCCAATGCGACGCGGAAACCGCGCCCAATGCACCGCCAAGCAGCCGCCGTACAGAAAGCGGTAGCCAGCCAAGGCTGCGCCAGATCTTGTTGAACCAGAGATAGCGGTTATAGCCCGCAAACAGCTCGTCACCGCCATCGCCTGACAAGGCGACGGTGACATGTCGGCGGGTGATCAGGGAAACAAGGTGGGTCGGCAGTTGCGACGAATCGCCGAACGGCTCGTCATAGAGTTCGGGCAGTTTCGGCACCAGCGCCAGCGCATCGTCGGCGGACAGATATTCTGACAGATGATCGGTACCCAGAATGCGTGCGACCTGTTCGGCGTGGGTCGCCTCGTTGAACCGGTCTTCTGAAAAGCCGATCGTGAAGGTGCGCACGGGGCGGTCGCTTTGCGCCTGCATCAGTGCGGTGACAAGCGTTGAATCAATGCCGCCTGACAGGAATGCGCCAAGCGGCACATCGGCGACCATGCGCCGTTTCACCGCGTCCTTCAGCAACGCCTCAAGCGCCTCGGTTGCCGCGACCGCATCGCAAGGCAGTTGCGCCTTGTCCCACCCCTGTTGCGCGACATCGGAAAGCGACCAGTAGCGATGCTGGGTGATCGTGCCGTCGCGATCCAGCCGCAAGCTATGTCCTGGCTGTAGCTTGTGGTGATCGCGATAGATCGTGGCCGGCGCCGCTATATAGGAATAGGCGAGCATCTGCCCGACTGCCTGCGGGTCGGTGTCGGCCCGCCAGTCCGCCAGCGCATGAAAGGCTTTCAGTTCGGACGCAAAGATCATCCGTCCGTTCTGATAGCTCCAATAAAGCGGCTTGATACCGACCCTGTCGCGGATCAGGGTCAGGCTTTGCTCCGCGCGATCCCAGACGGCGATCGCGAACATGCCGATCAGCCGGGTTATCGTTGCGGCAATTCCCCATTCGTCAAACCCTGCGACGATCACCTCGGTATCCGAATGGCCCCGGAAGCTATGCCCCGCTGCCGCCAGTTCGCGGCGTAATTCCTGAAAATTATAGACCTCGCCATTATAGGCGATGACATAGCGGCCGCTATGGGACTGCATCGGCTGCTGTCCCTCGGGCGACAGGTCGATGATCGACAGCCGCGCATGGCCAAGCCCCACGCGCGCCGTCTCGTCGGACCAGCTGGCTTGCGCGTCCGGCCCGCGATGGGTCAGTGTTGCCGCCATCGCGCCGGCTTGCGCGGCCAGTGTCGCGGCGGGGTGGGGGACACTGGCCCGCCGAGCGACAAGGCCGGCTATGCCGCACATGAGGGGCCTCGCCGCTGAAAATGAGTGCTGGCAGTGTGATGCATGACGGCCTGATCAAAGCCCCCGGAAAGCCAAGGACGGGCGGAATGAAACCCGTTTCAAAACATTGCATATAATGCTAGGGGCAATTGGGCTAGGGCCAATTAACCGGATCGCAGTCCGGCACCGCGGTGTAAGCGGCGTCTGTGCACAGAACGGGTAGATGAGAATATGGCAGCAAACCGGATCGATCCGGCATTCTGGGCCGGCAGGCGTGTCTTTCTGACCGGCCATACAGGTTTCAAGGGAAGCTGGCTTGGTATCTGGCTCGATATGCTGGGCGCGCAGACGACAGGTTATGCGCTGCCCCCCGAACGGGCCGAGGATATGTTCGCGCATCTTCAGCTTGAACGCGCATTGGCGGGTAGCCTTGATCACCGGATCGGCGATATTGGGGATTTCGAGACGCTGCAGGAGGCGTTGCGGGCGGCGCGACCTGAAATCGTCATCCATATGGCGGCGCAGCCGCTCGTCCGCCGGTCCTATCGCGAACCGCTCGCGACATTTGCGACCAATGTCATGGGCACCGCGCATCTGCTTGAAGCAGCGCGTCATGTGCCGGGCATTCAGGCGATCCTGCTTGTCACCACCGATAAATGTTATGAAAATCTCGAACATGAGCTGCCTTACAAAGAGGGCGATCATCTGGGCGGTCACGACCCTTATAGCGCCAGCAAGGCAGGTTCGGAAATCGTCGGGGCCGCTTATCGCCGGTCGTTTCTTGCCGAACAAGGCGTGATGGTCGCCACCGCGCGGGCGGGCAATGTGATCGGCGGCGGCGACTGGAGTGAGGATCGTCTCATTCCCGATGCGGTGCGTGCCTGGCGTGACGGTGAAACGCTGGTGATCCGCTCCCCGTCGGCAACGCGTCCGTGGCAGCATGTGATCGAACCCTTGCGTGGCTATCTGATGCTGGCCGAAGCGTTATGCGGTGCAGGCGGTGCTGCGGCCGCGGAAGCATGGAATTTCGGGCCGCAACTCGACGCGGTGCAGCCGGTGCGTCATGTCATCGAAAAGATGGCGAACCGGTGGGGCCCAATGGCGGCGGAAATGCGCAGGCAGGGGGGCGAGGCCCGCTGGCGCGCGGAAAACGAGCTGCCGGCACTCCATGAAGCGCAGCGGCTGCAACTTGACTGCACGAAAGCGGCTGACAAGCTCGGCTGGACGCCCAGGCTCAGCCTCGATCAGGCGCTTGATCTGACAACTGATTGGTATCTGCGTGCAGCGCAGGAAACGGCAGGCGACGCATTACTTGCGCTGACCCGCGCCCAGATCAGCAACAATAGCTGACCGTGGCTTGACCGCGCTAGCCTGACCCAGATCTTTGGGGGTTAGCTGTTGGCCGCGGCATTATCGCGCGATCTTTGCGCGGCAATCCGCTCTATTTCCTCACGCATGCCGGGTGTCTCGTCAAGCAGGCTGTCGAAATCCCGCGCATCGAGCGTCAGCAGGTCGCAAAAACCCTGCGCTTTCACATCGGCTGTCCGTGGCGCGCCGTGCAGCAGCGACAGCTCGCCAAAAAAATCGCCATTGGCAAGCTGGATCGCCCCTTGCGGCAGGCCAACTTCAAGACAGCCCGATGAAACAAAATACATTGACCGGCCTTGCTCGCCTTTGCGTACGAGTAATTCCCCCGGCACCGCGAAATAGGGCTTGAGCATGGCGGCGATCTGGCTGATCCGTTCTGGCGGCTGCGATGCAAAGATCGGCACTTTCGCAACCAGTTGTTCCGGGTGCAGCCCGAGATCAAGCGGCGGCCGTTCCTCCAACACACGCGCGCGCTGCCGCAATGCGTCTGTTAAATTGTGGAACACTTCGGGGCTGATCACGGCATTGTGGTGAAGCTCCCTGTAACTTGTCTCTTCCAGCCTGAGCCCGGTTTGTTCGAGATAGCGTTCCTCGAGTGCGGTGGCATAATCGGGATACTGCGCCTTCAGGGCGTCAAACGCGCTGTCGACCGCATCAAGCCGTTCTGTCATCACCGTATTCAGCAGCTGTGCGGTTTCCTCCCCGACAAAATCGGCGATCGTGTCAGCCCGTTTTCGCACTTCGATCAATGCGGCGCGCATGACCCGCAAGGTCTCGAACCGGTCGGCAAGCTGTTTTGACAGCAATTGTGTCCAGTCAAATCGCCGCTGTGCCAGAAGGGCGAGCCTGAACTGCCGGTCAAACCCCAGATGCAGACGGTAGGCCGTACGATAGCCGTCAAGACCATCCGCCTTGAGCGCGTCCTTCAAATCGTCGACCACGCGCATCATATGCCGGGCCAGTTCGGAGCTGAGCACTCCGTCGCTATAGCGTTGCAGATAGATATGCCGCTCCTGCCCCAAAAGCGCGCCGAGCCCGACAGTCATCCAGGCGTCTTTGCTCAGGCCCGCATGCGCCTGTGTCTCATCATCGAGCTCGTGACGCCGCCCGGCATAATGTGCCAGCAATTGCTCGGTCGCCTTTGGGTCGGTATTCTGCTCCTCGGCAATTTCGCTGATCCTGGTGCTTACGGTTTTCAGCGCGCGCCGCATCGCCCGGTTGCGGACCGCAAGATCAACGGGGGCAAGCTTGTCCAGCCCGAAGAGCCGCATCAGCCAGGGAATGGTCGGCGCCTGCACGAACAGGGTGAACAGTACAAATCCGGTGACCATCAGCATGATGAAGCGCCGGGTGTCCGGATCGAAGGCCGGATTCTCGACCACAGCCAGGGCGAGGGCAAGCGAGACGGCCCCGCGCAACCCGCCCCAGATCATCACCGCCTGAAATTTGCGCGATACCTGTGCGGCGAGTCCAACCCGGCTGAGCAACGGGATAAAGCCCGCGATCAGCGCACCCCGCGCGACAAAGGCGGCAAGCGTCAGAACGCCCAATATGATGAAATCGCTGCTGGCCGCATCCGCAAGGATCGACGGCACGGCCATGCCCACAAGCAGGAAAATCAGCGAATTGGCCCAGAACCCGATCAGTTCCCAGGTTTCCGTCAGATTGTGCCAGGTCGATTCCGAAATGGCCGTTCGCCCGCGTCCGCCCAGTACAAGTGCTGCGGTTACCACTGCCATCACACCGGACAGATGCAGATAATGTTCGGCGATGACGAAAGAAAAATAGGCAAGCGTCACCGTCAGGGTGATTTCCACCATCGCGGAATTATGCAGCCGGGCGAATATCGCGCAGAAAATACGCGCCATGACATAACCGACGATGATCCCGCCGATAAAAACCTTGGCGAAGGCGAAAGCACCGCCCCCGATATCGACCGCCGCCGCCCCGATAATCATCGCTGCCAGAATGTTGAACATCACGATGGCGGTTGCGTCGTTGAACAGGCTTTCGCCTTCGACGAGGATTGCAAGCCGCTTGGGTGCGCCAAGTTCCTTGAAGATAGCGACCACCGCTACCGGGTCGGTTGCCGAAACGATGGCGCCAAGCAACAGGCAAACAACCAGCGCCTCACCCGATATCCAATGTACCGCGCCACCAACGACAAATGTCGAAATCAGCAAGCCGATAATTGCGAGAAACAGGATCGGCCCCACATCCTCAAGCAGGCGCCGCACATCAATCGATAGCGAGGATTCGAAAATGAGGGCCGGCAGAAAGACAAAGAAGATGATTTCGGAGGTGACATCCGCGCCGCGCAGTGCGGTCAGAATTTCGCCCGCAACGCCGTCTGTTGCAATCTTGTCGCCAAGCTGGACGATCAGCCCGAGCCCGATGCCGATCAGCGCGAGAAAGATCGTATAGGGAAAATTAAGCCGCCGCGCGACCGGCAACATCAGCACGGCCAGCGTCAACAGGCTGGTCAGCCCCAATACATCAAGCAGAACGCTTTCCACTCGCCCCTCCCGCGCTATTCAGCCCCCGCATGAATACCGCCCTGCGTCAGGATCTGATTTGTAGGTTATATCACCGCTTCGATCAGGCGCGGTCCCTTTTGTTTCATCGCGTCTGCGAATTGCATATTGAAGGCATCCTGATCTTCCGCCCGGCTGGCGGCAACGCCCATCCCTTCTGCGATTTTCACCCAGTCAAGATCGGGGTTGGACAGATCAAGCAGGTTCAATGCGCCAGGCCCGGGATTGCCCGCACCGACCCGCATCAGCTCGACCTGCAGGATGTTGTATTTACGGTTGGCGAAAATCACCACGGTGACGTCGAGCTTTTCGCGCGCCATCGTCCAAAGCGACTGCACCGTATACATCGCGCCGCCATCCCCATGCAGACAGATGACCTTCCGGTCTGGACATGCGACCGCCGCACCGGCGGCAAGTGGCAATCCCTGGCCGATGGAACCGCCGGTCAGGCACAGCCAGTCATGCGGCGGGCAGCCTTCGGTCGGGCCGTAGCAACCATTGCCCGATGTCGCCGCTTCGTCCGAAACGATGGCGTTTTCGGGCATCAGCGCGCCAACTGCCGTACCAATGGTATAGGCATTGAACGGCCCGCCTGTCGGCAGGTCGGGACGGCTCAGCGCTTGCCTTTTTTGCGCAGGCTTTGCGCCCAGGCCTTCAGCAACCGCACGCAGGGCGGCAATGCCGTCCTGTTCGGGGGTGGCAAGATGAATAATCTCGCAGCCCTCAGGGGTCATCCAGCTTGGCTTGTTCGGATAGGCAAAGAAGGAAACCGGCGGTTTCGTGCCGATCAGGATAAGGCGTTCCGTACCGGCGAGAAATTCCACGATGTCTTCGGCGAAATAGGGCATTTTCTCGATCGTCACCCGGCCAGCGCCGCGTTGCAGCCGCGCGTGGAAGGTGTCGCACATCAGCCTGGCGCCACTTGCTTCGGCAATGCCGCCGGCAAGTTCAAGCCCGTCTTCCATCAGGCAGGCGCCGCGCATCAGGATTGCCGTTTTCTTGCCGCTGCGCAGGGCGGTGACGGCGTCGGCGATTGACGATTCGCCGGGCTGGGCAAGCGGTGGCGGCGCGATCTGGCGGGCCGGCCCGCTGGCTGCGTCCCAGGCGCAATTGGCCGGCGCGATCAGGGTCGCGATCTGCCCCGGATAAGTCATTGCGGCGGCAACCGCGCGCGCGCCATCGGCCGCGAGATTCGCGGCGCTTGAACTTGAATGCACCCAGTGAGAGACCGGCCGCGCAAGCCCGGCTATGTCGGAAGCGAGCGGCGCATCATATTGCGCATGATAGGTCGCGTGGTCGCCCACCACATTGATGATCGGCGAATTGGCGCGTTTCGCATTGTGCAGATTGGCCGACGCATTCGACAGGCCCGGCCCCAGATGCAACAAGGTAAAGGCAGGCTTGCCCGCCATCCGTCCATAGCCGTCGGCCATGCCGGTCACCGCCCCTTCGAACAAGGCCAGAATACCGCGCGCGCCCTCGATCCGGTCAATTGCCGCGACGCAATGCATTTCCGATGTGCCGGGATTGGTGAAACACACATCAATTCCAGCATTCACAAAAGTCTGAATTAAGGTTTCTGCCCCATTCATGTTGCCCCTGCTCCCCTGTTTTTATGTATTGTCGTATTGCGTCCTACCTTAGCACAGGGATTTCGAATTGGCTTCCTGACAATTGCGCCGCGCTTCTGGTAAAAGGGCCGCACAAGCAAGTAACTATCCCGAATGATCCCGTCAGAAGGAACCTGATCGTGAATGTGACCGAAGCCGTCAATGCCCGCAAATCCGTGCGCGCTTTCCTGCCCAAACCCGTGCCGGAGGAAACGGTGCGCCAGATCCTGATCGATGCTGCCCGCGCGCCGTCAGGCGGCAATCTGCAACCCTGGAAGACATATGTGATGGCCGGGGCGGCGCGCGATGAATTGCTGCGCCGGGTGCGCGAGCAGTGGGAAGCAGGCAATTTCGGGGAAGGGACCGAATATGACATTTATCCCAAGGATCTGAAGGAACCCTATACCGCCCGCCGCCGGGAGGTGGGCTATATGCTTTATGAGCTTGCCGGGGTGACGCGGGACGACAAGGCGGGCCGCATCAAGCAGATGTTCCGCAATTATGAGTTGTTCGACGCGCCGGTCTGTCTGATTTTCACAATCGACCGGCAGATGGGGCTTGGCCAATGGGCCGATCTTGGCATGTACATCCAGAATGTGATGCTGCTGGCGCTGGATCACGGGCTTGCGACCTGCCCGCAGGAAGCCTGGGCCAACTGGTACAAGACACTGACCGAAATGCTGTCGATCCCCGACGAGGAAATGGTGTTCTGCGGTGTCGCGCTTGGTTATGAAGACACCGGGGCAAAGGTGAACAGCCTGCATGCGCCGCGCGCGGGACTTGAAGATGTCAAATTCTTCGGCTTTGACAGCGCCTGGGCGAAGGACTGATCTTAAGACAAACTAATGGCCGGGTGGGAAAGACGATTTGACCCGGCCGTTCATTATTGCCCGGCCGTTCATTATTGATTGCCGCACATAACTGGCGGCCAACTGGATCAGTCGTTTTTCTTGGCTAGTGTATCAAGCTGCTTTTGCATGGCGTCGATACGTTCCATCAGCGCCGAAATCTGATCGTCTTTTGCCGATGTATCGGGTGCCGGCGCGGATGGCTGTGCCTGTTCGCTTTGCCCGGTTGACCAGTTGAAGGGCGAAAAGCTCTGCATCGCCCGTTCCATCAATGCCAGATTTTGCTTGGTCAACTCATCGAGCTGTTTGAGCGGTGGCACTGCACCAAAGGCAGAGGTAATCTGTTCGCGCATCGTTTCCTGATTGCGCAAAAAGGTCTCCATCGCGGTTTCGAGATAGCTTGGCACAAACGGTTGCAGGGCATTGCCATACATCTGGATGAGTTGCCGCAGAAAATTGACTGGCAGCAGATTCTGCCCTTTATTTTCTTCCTCGAAAATAATCTGCGTCAGTACCGAGCGGGTGATATCTTCATCGGTTTTTGCATCAAGCACGCGAAACTCCTCACCTGATTTGACCATCTCGCTCAATTGCTCAAGCGTCACATATCTACTGCTTGCTGTGTTGTAGAGGCGGCGATTGGCATATTTCTTGATGATAACCGGTTCTGTGCCGTTACTGCCCCGACGATCCCCCTTACCCATATGTTCACTCCCCTTACCGCGGACATGTTGTCACTGGCCCGCTTGCATTGCCGGCCGGCCCCTCACAAAGGTGATTTTCATCATATTGTCGCCTGCCTATGTTGCAATGCGCAAGTATTGCGTTGCGCCGCGCAATGGCGAATGGGCTAACAGGGCTTGGGGTGCGGCAAAAACCCGCGCATTTTCCGCTCAGCTAGTGCTTTACCACGCGCGCTAATTATAGCATGGTCTGCGCCGCAGAAATTGTGCGGGGGCGAAGTCGCCACGCCGGGCTGCTTGTCATCTAGCCGGTGCCGACGCAGATCCATATATGTACAGAGTGAAGACGGACCGATCAGGAAAGGAATGGGCATGACCGAAGTCGTAATCGTAGGGGCGGCACGTACCCCGGTTGGATCTTTTAACGGTGCGCTGAGCACTTTGTCGGCGCATGAGCTGGGCAAGGTCGCGATTTCGGCGGCACTCGAACGGGCCGGTGTGAAGGCGGATGAAGTAACCGAAGTGATTATGGGCCAGATCCTGAGTGCAGGTGAAGGGCAAAACCCGGCGCGTCAGGCATCGATTGCCGCCGGTATTCCGGTGGACGCGCCCGCCTGGGGTGTCAATCAGCTTTGCGGATCAGGGCTGCGTTCGGTGGCGCTGGGGTTTCAGGCGATCATGAATGGCGATTCCGACATTGTGGTTGCTGGCGGACAGGAAAGCATGAGTCGCGCGCCGCATCTGGTGCATCTGCGCGAGGGCACCAAGATGGGGGCGACCGAGCTGGTCGATTCCATGCTGAAGGATGGTCTTTGGGATGCGTTCCACGGCTATCACATGGGCAACACGGCGGAGAATGTCGCCGAGAAATGGCAGATCACCCGCGAGCAGCAGGACGCATTCGCGGTCGCCTCGCAAAACAAGGCGGAAGCCGCCCAGAAGGCGGGTAAATTCAAGGATGAAATCGTCCCTGTGGTCATCAAGAACCGTAAAGGCGAGACGGTTGTCGAAGATGACGAATTTATTCGCCACGGGGTCAAGCTTGACGATCTCAGCGGATTGCGCCCCGCGTTCCAGAAAGAGAATGGGACCGTCACCGCCGGCAATGCGAGCGGCATCAATGACGGCGCCGCAGCGGTGACATTGATGAGCAAGCAGGAAGCCGATCGCCGCGGTTTGAAGCCGCTGGCGCGGATCGTTTCCTGGGCGCAGGCAGGCGTTGACCCCTCGGTCATGGGATCAGGCCCGATCCCGGCGACCAAGGCCGCGTTGAAAAAGGCGGGCTGGTCGATCGACGAGGTTGAACTTGTCGAGGCGAATGAAGCGTTTGCTGCGCAGGCATGTGCGGTCAACAAGGATCTGGGCTGGGATACCGACCGGGTCAATGTGAATGGCGGCGCGATTGCCATCGGTCATCCGATCGGCGCGTCCGGTGGCCGGGTGCTTGTCACGCTGCTGTATGAAATGCAGCGGCGCGATGCCAAGAAAGGCCTGGCGACACTGTGCATCGGCGGTGGCATGGGCATCGCCATGTGCGTCGAGCGGGACTAGTAGGTATCGGCTAAAAGCCGGACAGTCACAGCGACACAGTAAGCGCCGCAGGCGTTCGCGTATTTTGAGAGAAATCTTCTTTCGGCCGGGTCGGTTTCATGGTGGAGCCGGTCCGGTCGGGGAAGAAGTTTTTGTTTTTAACAGCATGCAGAATAAAGGGAGTTCTAGATGACACGGGTTGCACTGGTTACCGGCGGTACGCGCGGTATTGGCGCCGCGATTTGCCGGGCGCTGAAGGAAGCCGGTTATGCGGTTGCCGCGAATTATGGCGGCAATGACGAAGTTGCGGAGGCGTTCAGCAAACAAACCGGCATTCCCGTGTTCAAGTGGGACGTCAGCGATTTCGACGCCTGTGCCGACGGGATTGCAAAGGTTGAGGCTGCACTCGGCCCGATCGATGTACTTGTCAATAATGCGGGGATCACCCGTGACACCACGCTGCACCGGATGAGCAAGGAGAAATGGCACGAGGTCATTTCAACCAACCTCGATTCCATGTTCAATATGTGCCGGCATGTGATCGAAGGCATGCGCTCACGCAGCTATGGCCGGATCATCAACATTTCCTCGATCAACGGCCAGAAAGGCCAGGTCGGCCAGACCAATTATTCCGCGGCCAAGGCCGGCATCATCGGCTTCACCCGGGCGCTGGCGCAGGAAAATGCCGCCAAGGGCATCACCGTCAATGTCATCGCGCCGGGTTATGTCAATACCGACATGATGAAGGATCTGCGCGAGGATGTGTTGCAGGGGATTATCGACACGATCCCGGTTGGCCGCCTGGGCGAGCCCGAGGAAATCGCGGATAGTGTGGTCTATCTCGCCAGTGAAAAGTCAGCCTTCATCACCGGCGCGACGCTGACGGTGAATGGCGCGCAGTATATCGCAAGCTGATTTTTGGCCCGCCCGGTCAGACCGGCCAGGCGCGGAAGATCGGAAAAGGCCGTGCGGCGTCATGCGCCGTGCGGCCTTTTTTATTGCGTGCGGGATAAGTGCCTGCTGGCCTAGAAATTATCCTTCAGCCGCCGGGTTTCGGCAAAAACCTCCACCTCGCCCGCGCCCTGCATGCCGATGGTGCGCTGCAAATCCTCGCTCTGGGGGCGCAGGAAGGGGTTGGTTTCAAGCTCAAGCCCGATCGTTGTCGGCACGGTCGGAACGCCTTTTGCCCGCATGGCATCGATCTGCCTGGCGCGGTCGACCAGCGCTGCATTATCGGGTTCGACCGTCAGCGCGAATTTCGCATTCGACTGGGTATATTCATGCGCGCAATAGACGGTTGTGTCGGCTGGCAGTGCGGTCAGCTTTTGCAGTGATTGCCACATCTGCGCGGGCGAGCCTTCAAACAGCCTGCCGCAGCCCAGCGCGAACAAGGCGTCGCCGACAAAGATGATTTTATCGTCGGGAAACCAGAAGGCGATATGCCCGATCGTATGACCCGACACATCGAACACCTCGACCTTGCGGGTGCCGAAGGTAAAACTGTCGCCATCGCCGACCTGCATATCAATGCCCGGAATGCGGGCCGCGTCCGATTTCGATCCGATGATCTGGCAGCCGGTCTTGGCTTTCAGTTCCTCGTTCCCGCCCGCATGATCGAAATGGTGATGCGTGTTGAGGATATGGGTCAGTTGCCAGCCGGTATCCTCCAGCGCCTGAAGGATGGGGCCGACTTCAGGGGTATCGACGACCGCTGTGACATTCGCGTCCGGATCGTGCACGAGCCAGGAATAATTGTCGCTCAGACATTCAAACTGGTGAATCTGTAACTCGCTCATCATCCTCTCCTTCATTGATGGGTCGCGGTGAAATGCCGGTCTGTATATGATTATTGTTGATGGCAGACAGCTTGCCGGGGCACGCAAGGCAATATGTGAGGGAGTATAACGGAAGATGCATCTCGATGTCATAGATATGCATGCTTTCTATTCCAGCAGGCTCGGCCAGACCGCGGCTGCGGCGCTGCAACGGGAGGTGCGGGCCATTTGGCCGAACCTGTCGGGCTATTCTGTGCTGGGGCTGGGCTATGCCACACCCTTTCTGACCCCGTTCCTGGGGGAAGCGATACGGGTTGTCGGTGCCATGCCGGCGCGTCAGGGGGTGATCTACTGGCCCGCCGGCGGGGCGGCATTGACGATGCTTGTTGATGAGGTGGAGCTGCCTTTGCCGGATGCGGCGTTTGATCGGGTGCTGGTCGCCCATTACCTTGAGACGAGTGAGCATATCCGCCCCGCTTTACGTGAAATCTGGCGCATTCTTGCGCCGGGCGGCAAGCTGCTTCTGATCGCGCCTAACCGCAACAGTCTGTGGGCGCGCCGCGAATCGACGCCATTCGGTCACGGCCGCCCCTTCTCGCGGCTGCAGCTGACAAGTCTTTTACGCGATGCGATGTTTACCCCCGAATGCTGGCGTGGTGCCCTGCATATGCCGCCGCTTCTGCTGCCGCTGTTTTCCGGGCGGGGCGGCGGAAGGGAAATATTTGGCAGCAGCTTCTTGCCGCGGCTTGCGGGTGTGCATCTGGTCGAGGCGCGCAAGCAGATCTACGCGCCGATCCCCGCCGTCGAAGCCGCTGGTCGCCGGCGGCAGCGCAGCCCGGTTCTGCGGCCTGTACCAACTGGCCCGGCTACGGCGCGCTTTTGTCGCGCAGCAGGAACAGGGCCTGCGCCGCAAATAAGTTCGCGCAGGCCGGAAAACGATTGAACCTGTTGACCTTGCCATCACCGTCAAGTGTCACGAACCGTTCGACCAGCAGGTTCATCTGCCGCGCAAGCCGGGTGAAATCGTTGATCGCGCACAGATGTATGTTCGGCGTGTCATACCAGGCATGCGGTAATAAGCCGGTGACCGGCATCCGTCCCGTGCGCAGGACATGCAGACGCACCTGCCAATAGCCGAAATTGGGAAAGGAAACGATGGCATAGCGGCCGATCCGCACCATTTCCTCAAGCACCTTGCGGGGTTCGCGCGTGGCCTGCAGGGTCTGGCTCAGGATGACATAGTCAAAGCCGCGCGTCGGATAGTTGGCCAGATCGGTATCGGCATTGCCTTGCACAACCGAAAGCCCCTGTGCGACGCAGGCATTTACCCCTTGCTGGCTTAATTCGATCCCGCGGCAATCGACATCGCGGGTACTGCTCAAAAGGCGCAGCAGCTCGCCATCGCCGCAACCCACGTCCAGCACGCGGCTGCCCGGGGAAATCATGCCTGCGATGATTTGCAGATCGATGCGGGCCTTCTGACCGCTCGGCTGGGAGGCGTTTTGCGTCATACGTCCTCGCGCGCCGCATCGCTGGTGAGGCCGCGCTTTTCGGCGGCCGCGTTCAGAAAGCCCGTCAGGGTCTGGAAGAATTCCGGCTCATCAAGCAGGAAAGCGTCATGACCCTTGTCGGATTCGATCTCAACGAAGCTGACATTGGCGGCGGCTGCGTTCAGCGCTTGCACGATCTGTCTGCTTTCCACGGTCGGGAACAGCCAGTCGCTTGTGAATGAGACGACACAGAAACGGGTTCGGATATCGCGAAAGGCTTCGGCCAGCACGCCGTCATATTCGGCGGCAAGGTCGAAATAGTCCATGGCGCGCGTCAGATAGAGATAGGAATTCGCATCGAACCGGTCGACGAATGTCGATCCCTGATGGCGCAAATAGCTTTCCACCTGAAAATCCGCATCAAACCCGAAGCCAAGCCGGTCCCGATCCTGCAGATTGCGGCCGAATTTGCTGTGTAATGCGGGTTCGGACAGATAGGTGATATGGGCCGCCATCCGCGCCACGGCAAGCCCTTTTTCCGGCACCGCCCCGGCGGTGAAATAGCCCCCTCCATGCCAGTTCGGGTCCGCCATGATGGCCTGACGCCCGACCTCGTGAAAGGCGATATTCTGGGCCGAATGGCGCGCCGCCGTCGCAATCGGCACGGCGGAAAAGACCCGCTCGGGATAACTTGCCGCCCATTGCAGCACCTGCATGCCGCCCATCGATCCGCCAATCACGCAGAACAGCTGATCGATCCCCAGATGGTCAACCAGCCGCGCCTGCGCGCGTACCATGTCGCGGATGGTGATAACCGGAAAATCAAGCCCGTAAGGCGCGCCGGTTGCGGGGTTGATGCTTGTCGGCCCGCTGCTGCCGATGCAACCGCCGAGCACATTTGCGCAAATGACGAAATAACGATCCGTATCCACCGGACGACCGGGCCCGACGATTGTGGTCCACCAGCCGTCGCGGCCGGTCACCGGATGCCGGTTCGCGACATATTGGTCGCCTGTCAGCGCGTGACAGACAAGCACAGCATTCGATTTGTCCTGATTGAGCGTGCCATAGGTCTGATAGGCGATATCCCACGGCGCAAGCTCCGCGCCGCAGTCAAGCGGCAGCGGGGCATCCGCGTCGAAGCGGATGATTGGCGCGAAGCGGTTCGGTTCGCCTGTCGCCGCCATTTCTGAGCCGTGCTGCGTGGTCACCTGAACCGTCGCTTCCCTTCCTGTGGCTGCTTGTTGCCGTGCCGCCTGTCTTCATTAGCCTGTTTCGGTTTCGCCTGTTTGTATCGCTGTGCCTGAAAGCTTGTGCGACCAATATGGCCAAGGAAGGCTTTCTCGCGCCTCTTGCCCGCAAAATCAAGCTTTGCCGCAGATCAATCTTGGGCTTGTGCATGGAAATTGCCCGAAATTCGACCGCTTCGGCTGGCGATATTGCGTTGCGGCAGATATATAGGGGGGCTAATCGGCCCGGCGCTATTTTGAGCGGCCGGTCATGGCCGATAACCGATATTTGCAGTTTCAGGAAGTAAGCTAGATGAACCAGCCGAACGACGCCATGTCAGATAATTCACCCCTTATCGATGATCTTGTCGCCACCTGCCGCGCGGCGCTGCCCCAGATCGATGCGCTTTATGCCGCCGCGCGCGACGGGGTGCGGGCGGTGCTGGTTGCCGATGGCAAGATATCGCCTGCCCTGCTTGAACAAAATCAGTTCTCAGCCCACGGGTTTGGCTGGCTTGCGACCTATGTCGAATGTCTGCGGCAGATGGTCGAGTGGGCTGACCGGCTGAGCGATGAAGGCCGGCTTGGCGAATTTGAAATGCTGATCCTGCAGGCCGGTTTCGGCGAATATCTGGCGCAGATGGCAGGCGGCATCCCGATGAGCCAGGGCGAAGTCCTGCGCCCTGCCGATATGGGGGTAAGCGCGGAGGCGGTGCAGGCATTTCAGGCCGGTCCTGTCGCGCGGTTGATCGCGGGGGGCAATACCGCCCCGGTAAGGCAGCGGATTGCCGATCTGATCGGTGAAAACCCCGGTGCAATTACCCAGGGTGATACCGGGCTTGATGAAACCCATGCGATGATCCGGGAGCAGTTTCACCGTTTCGCCGAAGAGCAGGTCGCACCTTACGCCCATGAATGGCATCTGAAGGATGAGCTGATCCCGATCGAGGTGATCACGCAGATGGGCGAACTTGGCGTTTTCGGGCTGACGATCCCTGAACAGCTTGGCGGGCTTGGCATGGGCAAGATGGCGATGTGCGTCGTCTCCGAAGAGCTCAGCCGCGGCTATATCGGGGTCGGTTCGCTTGGTACCCGTTCGGAAATCGCGGCCGAGCTGATCATGGGAGGCGGCACGGATGCGCAGAAGGAGCATTATCTGCCAAAAATCGCATCCGCCGAAATTCTGCCGACCGCCGTCTTTACCGAACCCAATACGGGATCGGATCTGGCCTCGCTGCGTACCCGCGCGATCCGCGACGGGGACGTTTACAAGGTGACCGGCAACAAGACCTGGATCACCCATGCGGCGCGTACCGATGTGATGACGCTGCTGGCACGGACCGATCCCAACGAGCCCGGCTATAAGGGGCTGTCCATGTTCCTGGCTGAAAAGCCGCGCGGGTCGGATGCCGAACCATTCCCTGCCGACGGGATGACCGGTGGTGAGATCGAGGTGCTCGGTTATCGCGGCATGAAGGAATATGAGCTCGGCTTTGATGAATTTGAAGTGTCAGCGAAAAATCTGCTCGGCGAACAGGAAGGGCAGGGTTTCAAGGCGCTGATGAAAACCTTCGAAAGCGCGCGGATCCAGACGGCGGCACGGGCCATCGGCGTGGCGCAATGCGCGATGGAGCTGGGGCTGAAATACGCCCAGGAGCGGTTGCAGTTCGGCAAGCCGATCTACAGTTTCCCGCGCGTGTCGGGCAAGATCGCCTGGATGGCGGTTGAAATCATGCTGGCGCGTCAGCTGACCTATTATTCGGCGCGGCGCAAGGATGAGGGGCAGCGCTGCGATCTTGAAGCAGGCATGGCCAAGCTGCTGGGCGCGCGGATTGCCTGGATGTGCGCTGACAATGCGCTGCAGGTGCATGGCGGTAACGGCTTTGCAACCGAATATCCGGTCAGCCGCGTGCTGTGCGACGCCCGTATCCTGAACATCTTCGAAGGCGCGGCGGAAATTCAGGCGCAGGTCATCGCCCGCCGTCTGCTCGAGGAATAATCGTTCGCGGTGGCGGCAGGCGGTCTTGCGTGTCAGTTCTGCACGTAAAGCCGCAATGCCGCCGCCGCCGCGACCGGGCATAGCGCGATTGCCGCAAGCAGGAGCGCGGTCAGCACAAGCAATTGTGCTGACGCGCCCAGTCCGAACAACGCCGCATCCATCGCCGAAACGGCAAAGATCAGCAATGGGATGTAGAGCGGCAGCACAAGCAGGGTCAGCAGCATCCCGCCACGGCGTATGCCGACGGTAAGCGCCGCCCCCACCGCGCCAAGCAGACTGAGGCTCGGTGTGCCGAGCAGCATTGTGGCAAGTAGCGTCACAAATCCGTCCGCACCAAGATTAAGTGTCAATGCAAGTACGGGTGCGGCGATAATAAGCGGCAACCCCGTGGTCAGCCAGTGCGCGAGCGTCTTGGCAAGTATGACAAGCGGCAGTGGCAGCGGGTCGAGCAGCAGCAGATCAAGTGTGCCATCTTCGTGATCGGCCTGAAACAGTCGGTCCAGCGACAACAGACAGGCAAGCAGTGCGGACACCCAGATAATGCCCGGTGCGATCCGGCCAAGCAGGTTGAGCTCGGGCCCCAGCGCCAGCGGGTAGAGGGTTGCCGCGATGACAAAGAAGCCTACCGCCATTGCGCCACCGCCACCGATTCGCGTGGCAAGCTGCAGATCCCGGCTGACGATCAGAAGGAAGCTGCGCATGGGCTCCCCAATTCCGTGAAATCGAGTATGCGCGTATGCGCAAGGCCAAGCTCGGTATGGGTGGCCGCGATTGCGATGCCACCGCGCGCAAGATGATCGGCGGTGAGTTCGGCAAAGCGCCCGATCGCATCCTGATCAAGCGCGACAGTCGGTTCGTCGAGCAGCCAGACAGGGCGTGCAATTGCCGCAAGCCGCGCAAGGCTGAGCCGCCGCCGCTGCCCGGCTGACAGAAACCGCGCCGGTATGTCGGCGATGCCGGCAATACCCAGCTGTTTCAATGCGGGGCGTATATCGTCTGGTGATGCACCGGCCAGCTGTACCCAGAAAGTAAGATTTTCGGCAACTGTCAGCGCCGGCTTTACCGGATCGAGATGGCCGGTATAGTGCAGCTTTTCCTGGAATGCGGACCAGTCATCGCTCACGTTTGCCCCGGTATAGGTGAGCGTGCCAGCCGCCAGCGGCAGCAATCCTGCAAGTAGACGCAGCAGGCTTGACTTCCCCGCGCCGTTTGGTCCTTGCAGGCGCAGCAATTCACCGGGTGCCACGGCAAAACTCAGGTTGGAGAATACGGTGACCCCGCTGCGCTGACAGCTTAAGTCGCGCGCGGCAAGCCCTTCGTTATGTTTCCAGTCGCCCAATGTCATTGTCGGATATTTCATGAATTCCAATGTGTTTCCCTTTGGCTTAACCCAGACCTTTGTGCAGCGTCTATTCCCTTTCGCACAATCTGTTGCGCTTGCGGTGGAAGTGAGTTGGCATTTGGTAGGCGTTTCGGATTATATTGCGCGCAAACTGGGGCATGGCCGGCACCTAAAGGCGGGGCGGCCCTGACCAGACAGAATAATTTCATTGCCCGAGGAGAGTTTCTGCCGTGACACAATTTGGCCAGGACAGCCTGAAGACGCGCCGTAAACTGAAGGTCGGATCGAAAACCTACGACTATTATAGTTTGAAGGCTGCCGAGAAAGCCGGGATCGGCGACATCTCACGTTTGCCGTTTTCGCTGAAAGTGCTGCTTGAAAATCTGCTGCGTTACGAGGATGGCCGCACCGTTACGGTCAAGGATGTCGAGGCGCTCGGTAAATGGACCAAGCGCCGCCGCAGCACGCGGGAGATTTCCTATCGCCCGGCGCGGGTGCTGATGCAGGATTTCACCGGTGTGCCCGCGGTCGTCGATCTTGCCGCGATGCGGAATGCGATGGTCGAACTTGGCGGCGACCCCAAGAAGATCAACCCGCTTGCCCCGGTCGATCTTGTTATCGATCACTCTGTGATGGTCGATCATTTTGGCGACCAAAAGGCATTCAAACAGAATGTGGCGCGCGAATATGAACGCAATGGCGAACGCTATGAATTTCTGCGCTGGGGGCAGGATGCGTTCGATAATTTCCGCGTCGTGCCGCCGGGAACCGGCATCTGCCATCAGGTCAATCTCGAATATCTGGCGCAGACGGTCTGGACCCGCAAGGACAAGACCGCGAAGGGCAATGTCCAGGTTGCGTTCCCCGACACGCTGGTGGGAACCGACAGCCATACCACGATGGTGAACGGGCTTGCGGTGCTTGGCTGGGGTGTTGGCGGGATCGAGGCGGAGGCCGCGATGCTGGGGCAGCCGGTTTCAATGCTTATTCCCGAGGTTGTCGGCTTCAAGCTGACAGGCAAACTGCGCGAAGGCATGACTGCGACCGATCTGGTGCTGACGATCACGCAGATGCTGCGCGAGAAGGGCGTCGTCGGCAAATTCGTTGAATTTTACGGGCCGGGCCTCAATCAGCTGAGCCTGGCGGATCGGGCAACCGTTTCCAATATGGCGCCAGAATATGGTGCGACTTGCGGTTTCTTCCCGATTGATGCGGAAACGATCGCTTATCTCAAGGCGACCGCCCGCAAGCCTGCGCAGATCGCGTTGGTTGAAGCATATGCAAAAGCGCAGGGCATGTGGCGCGGTCCGCGCACGCCGGATCCGATTTTCACCGATACACTTGAACTTGACATGTCGTCTGTCGAGCCGAGCCTTGCGGGGCCGCGCCGGCCGCAGGACCGCGTGGCTTTATCGAATGTGGCAAAGGAATTTCGCGACGAGCTGCATAAGGGGTTTGGCAAGAAGGGCGAGGATGACAAGCGCGTTGCGGTCGCCGGCGAGACTTATGAAATCGGCCATGGCGACGTGCTGATCGCAGCGATTACAAGCTGCACCAACACCTCCAATCCGGGGGTATTGGTCGCCGCCGGGTTGCTGGCGCGGAATGCGATTGCCCGCGGGCTTAAAACCAAGCCCTGGGTGAAAACCTCGCTTGCACCGGGCTCTCAGGTCGTGACCGAATATCTCAAGCAAGCCGGACTGCAGACGCATCTCAACAAGCTTGGCTTCAACCTTGTAGGCTATGGCTGCACCACCTGTATCGGTAATTCCGGCCCGCTCGCGACGCAGATATCGGATGCGGTGCGCAAGCATGACGTCATCGCCGGGTCGGTATCGTCAGGCAACCGGAATTTCGAAGGCCGGATCAACCCCGACACCCAGGCGAACTACCTCGCCTCGCCGCCACTTGTCGTGGCTTATGCGCTGGCCGGCAATCTGGGCATCGATCTGAACAAGGATCCGCTGGGGCAGGACAAGCAGGGCAATGATGTTTATCTTGCCGATATCTGGCCATCGAATGCCGAAATCACCGAAACGGTCCGGCAGTGCGTGACCGCAAAAATGTTCCGCGAACGTTATTCCGACGTATTCCGGGGCGATGCGGGCTGGCGCAAGATCAAATCGTCGGGCGGCTTGACCTATGAATGGGATTCCAAATCGACTTACGTGCAGAATCCACCCTATTTCTCGGGGATGAGTAAGGAGCCGGGCGGTTTTTCCAATGTTGAAGGTGCGCGCGTGCTTGCCTTGCTTGGGGATTCCATCACAACCGACCATATCAGCCCGGCCGGGTCGATCAAGGCGGATGGACCGGCCGGCGAATATCTGACCAAGCACAAGGTCCGCCCGATCGACTTCAACAGCTATGGCTCGCGCCGCGGCAATCACGAAGTCATGATGCGCGGTACATTCGCCAATATCCGTATCAAGAATGAAATGGTTCCGGGTACCGAAGGTGGCGTGACCAAACATGTGCCTGGCGGCAAGCAGATGTCGATCTATGATGCGGCGATGCAGTATCAGCAGGACGGTGTGCCGCTTGTTGTTTTTGCCGGCAAGGAATATGGCACCGGCTCCTCGCGCGACTGGGCGGCGAAAGGCACGAAGCTTCTGGGCATTCGTGCGGTCATCGCTGAATCCTTCGAGCGGATCCACCGCTCGAACCTCGTTGGCATGGGGGTTCTGCCGCTGCAGTTCGAAGAGGGCACGGATCGCCACACGCTGAAGCTGACCGGTGAGGAAGTCGTCGACATTACCGGTATTGAAAAAGGCATCAAGCCGCGCATGAAAGTGCAGGCCAAGATCACCTATGCCGACGGCAAGTCACGCAATGTGCCGTTATTGTGCCGGATCGATACGCAGGATGAGGTCGAATATTACCGCCATGGCGGCATTCTGCATTACGTGCTGCGTAATCTCGCGGGCGTATAAGATACAGGCAATGCGGTGAAGGGGTGTGTTCCCTTCACCGCAAATTGACTTTCCAAAGCGTAATCCGGTTTCTATGTTGGCGGCATGGATAAGCGTGTCATATCTGTGCGCCGCCGGTGCGCAATAAGAGCGGTTTTCGCTGCAACTTTGTTGGCGATAACCGCTTCATTCCCGGCATTTGCCACTACGCAAAGCCGGTTGACGGTGGTTGAGCTTTATACCAGTCAGGGGTGCAGTTCCTGCCCCCCCGCCGACGCGTTGTTGGGCAGGTTGGCGAAACGGCAGGATATTCTGGCGCTGACCCTGCCTGTGACCTATTGGGATTATCTGGGCTGGACCGACAAGTTCGCGAAACCCGCCCATGATGCACGTCAGCGCGATTATGCGCGCAGATATAGCGGCGGGCGTGTTTATACTCCGCAAATCGTCATTGACGGGGCGCATCGTGAGATTGGCAGCCATGCAAAGGCTGTTGAAGCTGTGATTGCCATTCAGCAGGGTAGTCAGAAGCCAGTGGTGCCGGTGTTGATGACGCAACGGCAAGATACATTTTCGATCGAAATCGGGGAGGGTGTTTTGCCGGCTGGCGCGCCACATGCGACTATCTGGTTCATCCGCTTCATACCTAAGCGCGAGGTGGCTGTGCGCGGCGGCGAAAATAGTGGCAAGCACATCACCTACACCAATATTGTCGAGGAGCTTTCGCCGATCGGCATGTGGCAGGGCGACAGCTTGCAAATTCAACTGCCGCGAGAGGATATCGGGCTTGACGGGGATAAGGGTATTGCGGTTCTGGTGCAGCTTGATGGTACCGGGGAAATTATTGGTGCCGGCAGATTCCAACTCTCCTCGCTTGTTAATTGAGATGACGGTACGCTAACCTCGTCTCGGTTCAAATTTGTCGGGCCGGCGATTTTGTATCGGCCATGACGGCGTAACCGGAGGGGCACAACATGCGGATGAAACTGTTTTACCTGTTGTTTCGCATGTTGTCGGGCTTCTGGTTTTTACCTGGTGTTATCATTCTGGGTACGGTGCTCGCAGCGTTTGCCGCGGTGCAGGTTGATGCGCTCGGGCAATCATTTTTTTCCACTGCGCCGTGGCTCTTGCAGCTGTCGCCTGAGGGTGCGCGGGCGCTGCTATCGACAATCGCCGGTTCGACGATCACCATCGCCAGCCTGGTCTTTTCCCTGACACTGGTGACACTGACGATTGCCTCGTCGCAACTGGGGCCGCGCCTGTTGATGAATTTCATGCAGGACAAGCCCACACAGATTGTATTGGGGGCCTTTCTTGGCGCGTTTTGTTATACCCTGCTTGTATTGCAGGCGGTGGACACAAGCAGTGATCCACATTTCGTGCCGCAGTTCTCGATTTCTTTGGCGCTTCTTATTACAGCGGTCAATCTGGGGATTTTGATCTATTTTATCCATCATGTCGCCGACAGCATTCAGGCTGACACCGTGATTGCGCAGGTGGCGCTTGGGTTGACCAATGCGATCGAGGAAGCATTTTCAGAAATTGAACCGCCGGAACCTGCAGACCTTCCCGAGCCTGATGCGTTGCGGCACCATGGCGCGCCAGTTTGCAGCAATGCAATGGGATATATTCAAGCGATCGATTTCGGCGCATTGTTGAAACTCGCGACCGAACATAACTTGATAATCCTGCTACCGATGCGGGCGGGCCACTTTGTTGCTGCGGGGGAGGCCTTGGCCTATCTGAGCCCGGCACATTTGCTGGATGATGCCCTGCAAGTCAGGATCAACGATCAGATTGTCATTGGCGGCAAGCGAACCATGGCGCAGGATCTGGAGTTTTCCGTCCATGCGCTTGTTGATATCGGGCTGCGGGCGTTGTCACCAGGTATCAATGATCCGCATACGGCAAATTCCGTTATCGATTATTTGAGTGGCGCGCTCACAATTGCCGCTCGACGTTATGCGCCGCTTCCGGTCTATTGCGATGCGGAGGGACAAGCGCGTATCATTGTCAATCCAACAGGTTTCGCAGGCCTTGTTGCCAGCGCTTTCGACGAGATCAGACAGGCCGCAACCGGTCAGCTCGCGGTGCAGATTCAGCTCGTCAAAGGGGCGACGCGCATAGCCCGTGCCCTCACCCGTCGCGCGCAATGTCCGGTTATCGCCAAACAGGTCACGGCGTTGAAGCAAGGCGCAGATGTCGAGGCGTTGCAGCCTTGCGATGCGGCGGATCTCGACGAAGTGATTACTGAGTTCGAAACCGTCCTGAGCCGGCGTCTGGAAACGCTGGCCGCCTGACCTAGCTGGCCGAACCGATTGCCTGCGTGACCATTGCCGCCATGCGCTTGGCGAATGAGGCCGGATCTGGAAGCGGCTCGCCTTCCAAAATGCGTGCCTGATCGAGCAGCAGATGCGCGGCTTCTTCCAATTGGCTGGCCGCACCGCCTGCCTTTGCCTTTCCGGCCAGCGCCCGGATCATCGGATGCGACGGATTGAGCTCAAGTATGCGCGCGGTCTTCGGCAAGCCGCCATCCTGATTTTGACGCGCGAGAATGCGCTCAAGGTTCATGTCGATGCCCGTCTCCGAAGCGACAAGGCAGACAGCACTTTCGGTCAGCCGGTGCGAGGGGCGGACGTCGCTCACCGCTTCCCCAAGCGCTTGCTTGCAGAGTGCGATCAGTATCGCCATGTCGCCCTCGGGAACGGCATCCTGGGTGTCGGGTGTATCGCTGCTTTCGGATTTGGGCGGCAGGTCCTTCAGATCCGCATCACCTTGTGTGATGGATTTAAAGGGCTTGCCATCATACATCCGATGCGTCGTCAGCCAGAAATCATCCACCGGATCACTCAGCAGCAGAACCTCGATATCGCGCGCGACAAAGCCTTCCAGCTGCGGGCTGCGTTTGATCGCCGCCTCAGATTCACCCGCGATATAATAAATCGCCGTTTGCGTGTCGGGCATGGCCGACAGGTAATCATCGAGCGAGCGTAAGGCTTCGCCTGATTTGCTTGTGGCGAACCGCGCCAGTTTCAGAAGATCCTCGCCGCGTTCGGCATCCTCATACAGCCCTTCCTTGATGACCGCGCCGAAATTGCGCCAGAACTGTGTAAATCCTTCGGGGTCTTTCTCCGCCTTTTTCTTCAGTTCGGTCAGGATGCGATTGGTCAAAGCCTTGCGGATGCGGGCGACCATCGGATTGTTCTGCAGCATTTCGCGGCTGATATTCAGCGGCATGTCCGCTGAATCCACGACCCCGCGCACAAAGCGCAGCCAGGGCGGCAGAAGCTGCGCCTCCTCGGTAATAAACACCCGCCGGACGTAAAGCCGCAGGCGGTTTTGCCGCGCCGGATCAAACAGGTCCATCGGCGGCATGGAGGGGATGAACAGCAATACGGTGAATTCGATCTTGCCTTCCGCGCGGTAATGAATTGTCAGCCAGGGATCATCAAACATATGGCCGACAGTGTGGTAGAATTCCTTATACTGTTCTTCGGTGATCTCGCTCTTGGGGCGCGTCCACAATGCGGAGCCCGAATTCACCGGTTTTTCATCGCTTTCGGCATCCGCTTCCCCGGCAATGTGCAGGTAAATCGGATGTGCCACATGATCGGAATAGGCACTGATCACCTGACGCAGCCGCGCGGGATCAAGAAACTCGTCCTCGCCTGCGCGGATATGCAAACGGATTTCCGTGCCCGGCGCGGGCTTTTGAGCCGCTGACATCTCGAACTCGCCGGTTCCGCCCGATTGCCAGGCCCAGGCTTCCTCGCTGCCTGCGCGCCGGCTCAGAACGTCGACATGTTCAGCCACCATGAAGGCGGAATAAAAGCCGACGCCGAACTGGCCGATCAGATCGATATCAGCCGAGGCATCGCCCGTCAGCTGATCGACGAACTTGCCGGTGCCCGAATGGGCGATGGTGCCCAGATTCTCGATCAGCTCGTCATGGCTCATCCCGACGCCATTATCGGCAATCGTGATCAGCCTTGCCTGTTTGTCCAGGGTAATATCGATTCGGAAACTGTCGCCACCGCTTTGCAGCGACGGATCGGTGATCGCCAGATAGCGCAGCTTGTCGCAGGCATCTGAAGCATTCGAGATAAGTTCGCGCAGGAAAATTTCCCGTTCGGAATAAACCGAATTGATCATCATATGCAAAAGGCGGGAAACCTCTGCCTGAAAAGCATGTTTTTCGTTTGCTGATTCGCTCATAATTCGATCTGGATTTGATAAGTTTCCTTTTTGGGCGCACCCGGTTTGCAGAAGATAGGTAGAGGATGGGACAAATAAATCAAGTTATTCGCGGGGACGCCATTGGCGGTGCCGGAATCGGGTGGGTCGCAGCGCTGCTCGCTTGTCTTGTCGGATTGTCGATGGGCATTGCAACGGGGCAGGCGGGGACGTTGATGGTTGTCGACCCTGCCGCCGAACAGGTCAGCTTTATTGATACCGAATCAGGAAAAATCCGTCACCGGGCGGCAACGGGCAAGGGACCGCGCGATATTGCGGTCAGTTCCGATGGCGCGCTCGCGCTTGTCGCGAATTTTGGTGACATGGCGCAGCCGGGCAGCAGTCTGACCGTGCTTGACGTCGCCCGTGGCGAAGCTTTGGGGAATATCGATCTGGCCCCCCACAGCCGTCCTTTTGCTGTTCGCTGGTTGCCCGGGGAAATGCAAGCGGTGGTAAGCGTGCAGGGTGAGAAAATGCTGGCCCGTGTCGATGTGGCCGGGCGCAAATTACTGCCGGCGCTGGGCGATAGCGCGGCCAGTGAACGGCAATTGGCGCTGAGCAATGACGGCAGGTACGCCTTTGTCGGCGATCCGGCGGGTGGACCGCTGACCAGAATAGACTTGTCGAGCGGGCGTGAAGCCGGCACCAGCAAGCAGGTCGCCGAAGCGCAGAGCATTGCGCTGTCCCCCGATGGGGAACTGCTATGGGTCACCGATCGCGGCGCCGATCTGGTTCATGTGCTGCAAAGCGACGATCTTAGCGCCGTTGTCAGCCTGGTGGCCGGGAATATGCCGATGGGTGTGGCGCTGACACCCAATGGACGCTATGCGATGATTTCCAATGCCCTGTCGGCGGATGTGATGATTTTCAATACCCGGTCATATGAACAGGCGAAACTGATTTCGACGCGCACGGCGAGCGCCGAAGAGGCGCTTGAGGCGATGACGGGGGAAGAATTGTTCACCGGCACCCGGCTTGGCCATATTTCCATCCCGGTCGGTCTTGTGCCGGCCGAAGATGGGCTGAGCGTCTATGTCATGAATAATTTTTCCGGTGAAATCGTGCAGTACGATATTTTCACCGGCGTTCCGATCCGCTCGTTCCAGGGCAGCCGCGCGCCAGGCGGGATGGCCTATTCACCGCTGACCGGGCCCTGACCCTGGCCCTTGTTACCCCTGATTTCATCCTGGCAGAAACAGCTTTGATGCCCGGCTTATGGCGGGCCAGCGTGGCAGGTCAGCGTGGCGGGAAGGCGAACGGGTTTTCCTGCGCCGGATCCGCGTCTGACTTCGTCTTGAACAGGCTGAAATAATCGCGGGTCATATCGGCGGCTTTCATACCGGTTACCTTGAAGGCCCAGCCGTCCGTACGTTCATTGATTGCGCTGACCATCGCGCGCGCCTCCTCCGCGTCGAGCAGAGCAGTATATTTGTCAAACAGTCCGGCCTCCCGCGCGCGTTCTGCCTGCGCGTCATCGAAGCTTGCCTCGAACCGGGCCCAGCGCCCCGCCTCAGTCTCAACCGCGCGGGTTGTCAGCACCATGCCATCGAACATGCGATGAACGGAAATGAAGGGGGATTCCATTGCAATATCGCTTGCCGGGCGCACATCCTCAAGCGTCAGCAACACCACCGAATGCGCCAGATTGCGGGCGATATCAGGCAGCACCGGCTCCTTGCCCTCCGGGATTTCGGAGATTTTGAACTCGTCCTCGGGGCTGTCGCGGACAATATCGAAGCTGCGGCCGATCGGCGGTGTGACGGTAAGCGACATAATCCGCTCGGGGCGGATGTCGAACAAGGCGCGGTCGAGCCATGTGCTGACATCAAGCGAGGGGGCAATTTCCCCCGCGATCAAATAAACCTGATCTTCACCCAGACGTCGGCCGTAAGCCGTGCCAGGCTGGGCTCCCGAACCCGGGCTTTTCACTTTGCCGATGATAACAGCGGCAATTTGTGCATCATCGCTGTCATACAGGGCGAGCTGCATGCCCGCACCAGTCGGCGCTTCGGGCGGGGCCAGTTGAAGTGTGGCATGATTTTCCGCCCTGGCAGTGCGCCGTTCGACAGCTTTCAGATTGGCCATGCCCAGCACCGCCTTTCGAATCGTCTCGAAATTGGCGGGCCAGCCACCCCGATCGGGCATCACCCAGCCGCCATCTGCCGTCTGTGCAACGACAATTTCATTATCGCCCTGGCGTAAAGATATTTTCGCGATTGCGCCGACCCGTTCCTTGAGTTCGGGGAACAATAATTGCGGTTCGAAATCGATCTGGTTTGCCGATTGCCGCTGCATCACGGCGGCCGCAGCGGCAATCACCGCAATCAGGGTAATCCCGGCCAGCCAGGATAATGCGCGCGGGCTCATTGGTTTGCCTCCTCAAGCCAGGCGTTCCGTGCGCGGTGTTTGCGGCGCTGCCGCCTGATCCACCCAAACAGCAGTGCTGCAACGGCGACAATGAGGGGCATCAGGCCAATATTGATAAAGCGGAGTGTGGCAGCCAGATTGTCGACATCCTCACGCAATGAACGCTGCACTTCGCGCAATGCACTGCGGGTCTGGGCGATCTGCGCGCGGGCGCGGGCGATTTCCTGTTCCTGCTCGCTGCTCAGGAAGGATTGTCCCGCACCCCCATCGGGCGGTGGCATCCCGCCTGCATTGGGGCGTTCCATTTGCGCCAGTCTTGCTTCTGTTTGTTTGAGCTCTTGCTCTAGCCGCTGCTCTTCAGCCAGATAGCGCGATTCCGCATTCGCCAGCAACTCGGCGACGACGGTAAAGGGACGGTTTGACTTGGCGCGGCTGCGCAGCGATATCAGATCGTTCGAGCCAGCCATGTTTTCGATGGCGCCAAGCACGAAATTGCCATTGTCGGCTGTCGGCACCGTGATCCGCTGGCCACGGAAATCGGTGCTTTGCACCCACCAGCCATCATCCCACATATCGGTATCGGCAACTGCGATTACGTTGATTGGCGATTGCGACTGCGCGACATGCGCAGGCAGGGCGGCGTAGGTTTCGCGCAGGACGTCATCCGCCTCGTCTGGCAAAGGCGGCGGGCCGGCGGGAAATGCGGATGCGGCGGGCCCTGAAATCCGCGCGGCAATTGTATAGGTTTCAGCTGTCGGCTCGAAATCGCGCAGCAAATCGACCGGGTTAGGTGCGCGCCGCAGCATCAATGTGGCCTCAATCGGCCCTGAATCGGCGCTGCTGCTGATCAGCGGTGTGAAGCGCGTCGTCGCACCCTCAAGCGGGGTCAGGAAACCGGGCATCGCAAATGTCATATAGGACAGATCGGCGGTGACGGGATCTTCCGCATTGAACGCCGTCTCACCCAGCCCAAGCCAGGCAATATAAGCGACATTCTGCCGTTCCCCCAAATAATCGACAGCCACCCGCAGACCGTTCTTGCGATCACCGACAACGAGATTTTCGTCCATGGCTATACCCCAGGACTGATAGAGGTCGGCAAGTTCGGACGATGGCGAGGTTGCGTCCGGTGAGGCCAGTGGATTCTTGGTCTTTGCCGGCGGCTTGGCCACTTCCGACACCGGATCGGTAAAGGCGATGACGCGCCCGCCGCGCATCACGAACTGATCGATTGCGTAGCGGGTCAACAAATCCAGATTATCCGGATGTACGATGACCAGAACGTCAAGCCCCTTGTCCACTTGCAAAAACTGCTTTGGCAGCAGCGTCACATCGTAAAATTCGCGCATCTGCTCATACAGGACAAAGGGTTTGATATTCCCGCGCATCATGCTTTCGACCCCGCCCTTGCCGATATCGAGCGGCAGGCCGGTCAGGACGCCGACCTTTGGCAATCCGCTGGTTGAAAGCTTGGTGATCAGGCGGGTCAGGTCATATTCGAGGAATTGCTCGCGATCCTGGGCGAAGAAGGGGATGGTGTCCTGACCATCAATCATGTTGGTTGCCGCAAGCCCGAGAAAGAATTTGTCGCCGCCACCGGTTTCAAGCCCCTGAATGCCAAGTGCAAGCGCCTCGTCTTCTTCCTCGCTGAACGGTTGGGGATCGATGATTTCCAGGATCAGTTTGCCATCCGCCCTGGCCTCGAACTCCTTCAGCATGTCGCGCACGCGCTGGCTGTAGGCCTGGGCGCCCGGGATGTCATTTGCCAGTTTTTCGGAATAGAAAAATCGCAACCGAATGGGTTCATCGAGCTTTGCAAGGGTGTTCAACGTGCCCGCGCTCAGGGTGAACAGCCGGTCTTCGGTCAGGTCGAAACGGGCTGAATGCAGTGTGGCGTTGGACAGCAGATTGACCGCAAAGAACAGGGTCCCGGCCAACAACAGCGCGGCAATGGCGGAAAAGTTTCGCGTCATTGCCTCACCCCGCCTTTTTCATTTCGATGACGATGCCATTGGCAAACAGCCAAAGCGCGATGAGCGATGCAAAGAAGACAACATCGCGCAAATCGATCACCCCGTCGGTAATCGCGTCAAAATGGGTCAGAAAGCTGAAGGATGCAATGGTCGCAAGTACCGGCTGTGGCGTCCAGGCGCTGAAGAAGTCAAGCACGATCGGCAGGCCCGATACGGTAAACAGGAAACACACCACCACCGTGACGACAAAGGCGATCACCTGATTGCGTGTGGTGGCGGAAATACAGGCGCCGATAGCCAGATAGGCGCCCGCCATCAACAGACTGCCGATATAGCTGGCCAAAATCACGCCGTTATCGGGATCGCCCAGATAATTCACGGTAAGCCAGACCGGAAAGGTCAGCGCCAGCGCGACGCCGGTAAACGCCCAGGCGGCCAGATATTTGCCAAGCACCGCGGCCCAGAGCGGCACAGGCAGCGTCAGCAGTAATTCGATTGTACCCGATTTGCGTTCATCGGCCCAAAGACGCATGGCGATTGCGGGGATGAGAAACAGGTAAAGCCAGGGATGGAACAGGAAGAATACCTGCAGATGTGCTTGTCCGGCTTCGAAAAAGCCGCCGATATAAAAGGTTGTGACACCGGTCAGAAACAGAAAGATGACAATGAAGATATAGGCAAGCGGGGTCGCGAAATACCCCATGAATTCACGTTTGAAAACCGCCAGCATCCGGCTCATTGGGTATCCCCCGTCGTTACTGAACGGAACACTTCGTCCAGTCGGCCGGCCTACTGACACGGTTCACCATT
>OBJS01000090.1_pt1 | contig 40980 bp, 32 predicted proteins | sample 1519851 | NCBI WGS metagenome assembly OBJS01 (sample SAMN03019806, study PRJEB22545) | beach sand metagenome | biome: beach; feature: sea beach; material: beach sand | place: USA: Municipal Pensacola Beach, FL | collected 2010-10-20 | depth 25-47 cm m
TCCCCTGTCTGAAGCGGGCCCTCCCCTGTCAGAAGCGGCGCAGTGCGGCTGCCCTGCGCGGGCTGTGCCGTTTCGGACGGGGTGGCGGTGTCTGAGGCGATGGCGGGGTTGTTAAGGCTGTCGGCCTCCTCCACCTGAATTTCCTCGATCCGTTCAGCACGGCGGATGATCTTGCCGGTCGAGGTTTCGATCTCGCGCACATCCTTTTCCATATTGCCGAAATGACGGCGCAGATTTTCAGTGCGCTTTTCAAGCCGGACAACATCCTGCAGCAGGGTCTGCACCTCCTTCTGGATGACGCCCGCCTGCTCGCGCATCTGCGCATCCTTCAGGATCGCACGCACGGTATTGAGCGTCGCCATCAATGTGGTGGGTGACACGATCCAGACATGCGCCTGATGACTGGCCGCGACGACCTGCCCGAAATTGGCATGCAGCTCGGCATAAACCGCCTCGGAGGGCAGGAACATGATCGCCGATTCCGCCGTTTCGCCGGGCACGATATAACGCTCCGCGATATCGCGCACATGCTTCTGGATGGCGGCGGCAAAGGCGCGGCCCGCCGCGATGCGCGCCGGCTCCTCCTTCGCGTCATGCAGGGCGCGATAGGATTCCAGCGGGAATTTGGAATCGATGGCGATGGCGCCGGGCGGGTTTGGCAGGGTGATCAGGCAATCGGCCCGCTTGCCATTTCCCAAAGTCACCTGAAACGCATAGGCCGATGGCGGCAACGCGTTGCGGACAATATCGTTCAGCTGAATTTCACCGAACGCGCCGCGCGCCTGCTTGTTGGCGAGGATGTCCTGTAACGAGACCACCTGACCGCTCAGATTGGCGATATGCTTCTGCGCCTCGTCGATCACCGCCAGCCGCTTTTCAAGTCCGGTGATCGTCTGGCTGGTTTTTTCAGCCGACAGGGTCAGATTGTCACTGACCCGTTTGCCCAGCGCGTCGAGCCGGTCATTCATCGCCTTGGCGAATTCAAGCTGCACATTGTTCTGGCTTTCGGTCATCCGCTTGGAGAGTTCGTCAAGCCGGCTGTTGACGCTGCGCCCCAATTCGGCCTGCGCCACATTGCTGGCTTCGGCCAGCTGGCTCAGCCGGCCCGTCATCTCGATCTGCGTGCGTTGCAGGGTGTCAAGCGTCTGCGCATTTGCCGCCTCCCCCTGGCCTCGCCCGCGCATCTGCATCAGCAATGCAAGCCCAAGCACCAGGACCAGCGCGCCAAGCCCCGCTATCGCTGCCAATTCCCAGCCTGCCATCCGGCGTTCCGTGCCCTTCCGAAATGCGCGGCGCGGATTCGCGCCGCCTGCACACAAAGTATAGCAAATCGCAGCCCCCGCCACAGGGCGCAAGCGCGGCAGCGCGCGCCGCCGGTCTTGACGCCCGGCGGTTCAGCGAATATCTCAACAGCAATATGGCCATACGCGACATCCTCATTGCGCCCGATCCGCGCCTTAAAACCGTTTCCGACCCGGTCGATACGGTCGATGACGATTTGCGCGCGCTGATGGACGATATGCTTGAAACCATGTATGCCGCGCCGGGCATCGGGCTTGCCGCGATCCAGGTCGGGGTGCCGGTGCGGGTGATCGTGATGGATCTGGCGCGCGAGGGGGATGCGCCCGAACCACGGTTTTTCGTCAATCCCGAAATCCTCGATCAGTCCGATACACTGACCAGCTATGCGGAAGGCTGCCTGTCGGTGCCGGAATTCTATGAAGATGTCGAACGGCCCGACACGGTGCGGATCCGCTATCTCGATTATCACGGCAAGCCGTGCGAGGAAGAGGCGCGCGATCTGTTCGCGGTGTGTATCCAGCATGAGATGGATCATCTGGAGGGGATTTTGTTCGTCGATCATCTGTCGCGGCTGAAACGCGCGAGCATTCTGAAAAAACTGCAAAAAAGCCGCCGGCTCGCCACCGCCGGGTAAGGCGCGCTGCGGATCGCACACTGGTCTGAGATTTGAGGTCTGAGGTCTGAGGTCTGATCAGGCGATTGCGGGCGATGCGGCACAGAGGGGGCCCGAATGGCCAGTTTGCGTCTTGTCTTTATGGGCACACCGGATTTTGCCTGCCCGACCCTGCGCGCGCTGATTGCAGCCGGGCACGAAATCGCCGCTGTCTACACCCAGCCGCCGCGCGCCGCGGGCCGTGGCATGAAGGAACGCCGCTCCCCCGTGCATGAGCTGGCGTGCGCGCAGGGCGTGCCGGTGCGCACCCCGGCCCGGCTCAAGGATCCAGCGGCGCAGGCGGAATTCGCAGCGCTTGCCGCCGATGCGGCGATCGTCGTCGCCTACGGGCTGATCCTGCCACAGCCGGTGCTCGATGCGCCAAGGCTTGGCTGCTTCAACCTGCACGCCTCACTGCTGCCGCGCTGGCGCGGGGCGGCGCCCATTCAGCGCGCGATCATGGCCGGCGACAGCGAAACCGGGGTCTGCATCATGCAGATGGATGCAGGCCTTGATACAGGGCCGGTGCTGGCGCGCGAAAGCTGCCCGATCGGCCCGGACGATACCGCCGGCAGCCTGCATGACAAGCTGGCCGGGATCGGTGCGGCGTTGATGGCCGACACGCTGATCGCGCGCGCGGAAGGCCGCATCACGGCTGAGCCGCAACCTGACACCGGCATCACCTATGCCGACAAGATCAGCAAGCACGAAGCCCGCATCGACTGGACCCGGCCGGCGGCGGCGATCGACTGCCAGATTCGCGGGCTCACCCCCTTTCCCGGCGCCTGGTGCGAAATCATGCGCCATGACAAGCCGGTGCGGATCAAGATCCTCGCCGCGCGCCGGGCGGACGGGTCCGGCGCACCGGGCACGGCACTTGACGCGCGGTTGACCATCGCCTGCGGGGAGGGCGCGCTGCGGATCGAGCAGGTTCAGCGCGCGGGCAAAGCGCCTGCCCTGGCGGAAGATTTTCTGCGCGGCTTTCCAGTGCCCGCGGGCATGGTTCTGCCCTGATCCGCGCGCGCAAGCCGGGGGGCATTTTCATGCGACAGCGCGATGCGACATATGCAACAGTTCCGCACCACAAAACGCGACAGTTGCAACACTGAATGCAACAGAAATTGCAACAGGGAGGAATCAGATGGGCAGAGTAGCAGGAAAGGTCGCCATCGTGACGGGCGGCGGATCGGGAATCGGGCGCGCCTGCGCGGAAACGCTGGCCCGTGAAGGCGCGAAAGTCGTCGTCACGGATATCGCCACCGATGACGGGCAGGCAACCGTCGATGCGATCCGCAGCAACGGGGGAACGGCCGACTTCCTGACCCAGGATGTGGCCAGCGAACCGCGCTGGGAAGAGGTAATCGCGGAAACCCGCGCCACCTATGGTGGGCTGCATGTGCTTGTGAACAATGCAGGAATCGGGATCGGCGGCCCGGTCTGGGAATTCTCGCTCGAAGATTGGAAAAAGCAGACGGCGGTCAATCTGGACGGGGTGTTTCTGGGCACAAAGCACGCAATTCCCGCGATGCGGGATTCCGGCGGCGGGTCGATTATCATCATGTCCTCGCTTGCCGGCATGCAGGGTTCGCCCGGACTTGCGGGCTATTGCGCGACCAAGGGCGGGGTGCGGCTTTTCGCCAAGGCCTGCGCGGTGGAATGCGCCCGCGCCGGCTTCAAGGTCCGGGTCAATTCAGTGCATCCGGGCATCATTGAAACGCCGATCTGGACCAAGCTTGGCGGCAACGCGTTCGGCAGCAACCGCCCGAACGCGATTGATCCGACGGTGCTCGCCCAGGCGTCGGCACCGCTTGGCCACTCGGGCAAGCCGCAGGATATCGCCAATGGCGTGCTGTTCCTCGCATCAGACGAATCCGACTATATGACCGGCGGCGAGCTTGTCATCGATGGCGGCATCTTCGCGGGCTAAGCAACGCGAAAACGTCGCGCGCGGCTATTTTTCCGGCCGCGCGCGATTGACCGCAAAATCGGTGAAATCGAGCGGTATGCCGAGCGATTCCCCGAATTTAAGCGCAAGAATGAGATCTTTGCCCGCAAGCTTTGCGGTATTCGCCGCCCCGTGTGAAGCGCGCGAGATCAACGCCCGCATCGGCAGGATATTGCGCAATGCCCAGCTATCGCCGGTGCTGACCTTCGCGATCTCGACCATTTTTTCCTCATCGATCCCGGCAGCCTTGGCGAGATTGAGCGCCTCCTCCACGATCTGGATATTCACAAGCGACATCAGATTATTGCAGAGCTTTGCCGCCTGTCCCATTCCGACCCCGCCCATATGGAAGACATCCTCGCCGACAATGTCGAAAATCGGCCGGGCGCGGGCCACATCTTCCGCGGCGCCCCCCACAATCAGGGTCAGCGTTCCCGCGATCGAGCGGGCCTCCGCCCCGCTGACCGCCGCATCGATCAGTGCTACCTGGTGATTTTCGGCAAGTGCGGCCATCCGCTTGCAGGTATCGGGATGTACCGTACTGTGGATGACAATCAGGCTGCCCGGCGCCATCCCGGCAAGCAGCCCGTCACCTTCCCCCCGACCGGCGATGACGTCTTCCACCTGCCGGTCGGTCATCACCACGATTTCAACGATATCGCATTGCCGCCCGAGCGCAGCAGTGGAATCGGCGGCTTTTGCGCCAAGCGCCACAAGATCGGCGACGGGCGCCGGATCGCGGTCGAAAACAGTCAGATCGACCCCCGCGCGCGCCAGATTAACCGCCATCGGCTTGCCCATATTGCCAAGCCCGATAAATCCTACTTTTTCACCCATGCCGACCTCCCCTGAATTGTTCTTTTATGTCGTCCTGCCGGAGCATAAGGACACCCGTCGCCGCTTGCCAAATCATCGCGCGCCGCTATGGTGCCACCCACCCAATGACGGTGCGGAACAGACAACCGATATTTCCCATGCGCTACAAGTTAACCATAGAATATCAGGGCGAGCCATTTTCGGGTTGGCAGCGGCAGCAAGACCAGCCTTCCGTGCAGGCGGCAATCGAAACCGCCATCACCCGGTTCTGCGGTGAAACGGTCACCCTTTATGCTGCCGGGCGTACCGATGCGGGGGTCCATGCATGCGGTCAGGTGGCGCATGTCGATCTTGCGCACGCGGTGCCCGGTGACAGGCTGCGCGATGCGGTGAACGCGCATCTGCGCCCCGCCCCGATTGCCATTCTGGCCGCCGAACAGGTCCCGGCTACATTTCACGCGCGCTTTGACGCGACAAGACGGGCCTACCGCTACCGCATCGTGAACCGGCGCGCACCGCTGACGCTTGATCGCGGGCTGGCCTGGCAGGTTGCCCGCCCGCTCGATGCGGCAAAGATGCATCTGGCCGCGCAGGCGCTTGTCGGGCAGCATGATTTCACAACATTTCGCGCCGCCGGATGTCAGGCCAGATCGCCACTCAAAACCCTGAGCGAGATTTCAGTTACCCGCCATGGGGAGGAGATCGAGATCGCGGTAGCAGCCCGTTCCTTCCTGCATCATCAGGTCCGTTCGATCACCGGCAGCCTGAAACGTGTTGGGGAAGGCAAATGGCCGGTTTCGGCAATCGCTGAAATCCTGGCCGCACAAGATCGCAGCCGTTGCGGCCCGGTTGCCCCGGCGGCCGGGCTTTATCTCATGCAGGTCGATTATCCCGACGGCTAAGCCCGCTGTCAGATACCAAGCAGGCGATTACCGCTGACATCGAGCAGGATCGACAAAAGCAGATCGATAAACAAAAAGGCCAGCGCCATCCCGCCTGACACGGCAAGTGCTGTCCGCGTCAGAAACCAGCGATAGTAAAGCACCGCAATGGTCGCAAGCAGGTTGAGAAAACCCGCCGCGCCCGCACCGATCACCTGCAGCCCGAACAGAGTAAAGGGCGGCAGCAGAACCAGAATGACAATCACCGCAGACCAGTTATAGGCAATGATGAAACCAACATAATATTGCCCAAGCCCGAGCATCCGCGTGACCGGGATCATCAACAAGGGATAGGCCGCCCAGGAAATCAGAAAGAAAATTCCCTTTACGACAAAAAATCCATCAAGCGCCGGCGCATCGGGCAGCAAATTATATTCAAGCCTGAGCAACAGAAAATAAAATGGCGCAACGAGCACCGCCGCAAAGAAGGAGCGCCAGAAACCGGCAATCGAGATATCAAATTGCGCCATTGCGCCGGTATCGCGCAAGGCAAGCCGCCAGGCCGCATAAAGGGCACGCAGAATATCAGCCTGTGAAGGTATCGCGATTTCCCCCTTGCCTCGGCATAACGCGTTTATGGTTACGCCATCGCGCTGCGGATCTGATCGTCCGCACTCATTCAGTTTTTAACACCGAAATATGAGCTTAACAGCAAATCGTATATTTCGGTTAAAGCGACGACATCCTGCACCGATGCATGCTCATCGACCTTGTGCATCGACTGCCCGACAAGCCCGAATTCCACGACAGGACAATGATCCTTGATGAACCGCGCATCCGATGTGCCACCCGATGTCGACAGTTCCGGCCGGCGGCCAAGGACCGCTTCGACCGCATCGGCAAGCTGCGTGCTGAGAGTGCCGGGCGGGGTAAGAAATGCTTCCCCCGTCACGTGAAACCGCAAGGCGGGCGTCACGCCCATTTCATCGCAAACGGCTGTGCATTCGCGGCGGATCCAGTCGCTCAATCCATCGGAATCATGCGCGTCATTGAAACGGATATTCAAAATGGCGCTTGCTTCCGCCGGAATGACATTGGTTGCGGGATTACCGACATCAACCGAGGTAATTTCAAGATTGGAGGGCTGAAAATGATCGTTGCCACGGTCGAGTTCGCGCACTTCGAGCCGTCGCAAAATCTCAAGCAGCGGGGGAACCGGATTTGCCGCAAGATGCGGATAGGCGACATGCCCCTGCACACCGCGCACGGTAATCCAGGCCGACAGGCTGCCGCGCCGGCCAATCTTGATCATATCGCCAAGCTGCATCGGATTGGTCGGCTCACCAACCAGGCAATGATCGATCCGTTCGCCCTTGTCCGCCATCCATTGCAGCACTTTTCTGGTGCCGTTGATCGCGGGCCCTTCCTCGTCGCCGGTGATCAAGAAGCTGATCGAACCGGCAAGCCTGCCCGAAGCTTTGGTGATCACCCGCTGCGCGGCGGCAGCAAAGGCCGCAATCGCGCATTTCATATCCGCCGCGCCGCGGCCATAGATCAGGTCGCCATCGCGCCTTGGCTCGAACGGGTCGGAGTGCCAGGCCGCGACATCGCCGGCCGGCACCACATCTGTATGCCCGGCAAAACAGAAATTGGGGGCGCTGTCGCCAAAGCGGGCATAGAGATTGTCCACATCCTCGGTACCCGGCTCACTGAACAGCAGCCTTTCGCAACGAAAACCAAGCCCCTCAAGCGCCGTCTGCAGCACATCGAGCGCGCCGGCATCGGCCGGCGTTACGCTCGGCCGGCGGATCAGCGCCTCGGACAGGGCGATCGGATCGATCGCGTTTGATGGTGCTGCAGAGCTCGACATGGGGTGTTGACGCCCTAATCGCGCAATAATTCGTTGACGGAGGTTTTGGAGCGGGTGCTCGCATCGACCTGCTTGATGATCACCGCACAATAGAGGCTGGGGCGCGGGCCGCCGTCGCCAGCGGGCGCGGCAGGCAGGGTGCCAGGCACCACGACCGAATAGGCCGGCACCTCACCGCGGAAAATCTCACCGGTCGCGCGATCGATAATCTTGGTCGATGCGCCGATATAGACACCCATGGACAGCACCGCGCCTTCACGCACGATAACGCCTTCGGCCACCTCGGAACGCGCGCCAATGAAGCAATTATCCTCGATAATCACCGGGTTGGCCTGCAAGGGCTCAAGCACCCCGCCAATCCCCGCACCGCCCGAAATATGGCAGTTCTTGCCGATCTGCGCGCAGGAGCCCACCGTCGCCCATGTATCGACCATCGTACCCTCATCGACATAGGCGCCCAGATTGACAAAGCTCGGCATCAATACGACGCCCGGCGCGATATAAGCGGAACGGCGCACCACGCAATTGGGCACCGCGCGAAAGCCCGCTTCAGCGAATTCGGCCTGCCCCCAGCCTTCAAACTTGGAGGGCACCTTGTCATACCAGCTTGTGTCCTTGCCCGGACCGCCCGCGATAGGCGTCATGTCATTGAGCCGGAAAGACAGCAGCACAGCCTTTTTCAGCCATTGGTTGACGAGCCATTCATCCTTGAACTTTTCGGCCACCCGCGCTTTCCCGCTGTCGAGCAGCGCAAGCGCGTGCGTCACCGCCTCACGCGGGGCACCGGTCGTCTGCGCCGTTATCTCATCGCGCGCGTCCCACGCGGCTTCAATCTGCTGTTCAAGTTCCGATAAGTTCATGACCGTGCCGTTTTCCAGTTTGCTTCATAAAAGGATACGCGCCTCTCGCGCGATCCGCCAAATAGATCGGCACCGAACATAGCGGCGCGATAGGCCTTGTCAATGAGATGAAGCACTGTTGCACAGAGGGAAAGACGGCTGCCCAGGCCAGGCGGGTTTGGCAAGATTAAGGGATGCGGCCCCGAAAGACCGCATCCCCCGGGCAGGCGATGCCCCTGCCCGTTGCCGCAAAGCGTCGATGTTGAGCAAGTAACGCCGGTTTGCGGCAATAACGCCTGCGTCCGAGCTATACCGAAACGGCGAGCGGCAGTTCTTCCGCCGCATCATCGGATTCAGGTTCGGGATCGCCATGTTCGTAAGCCGCCAGGAAATCGAGCAGTTCCTGCCGGTAGCGGTAATAGTCTGGATGGGCAAGCAAGGCCTTGCGGCTGCGCGGGCGGGGCAGATCGACATTCATGATCTTGCCGATTTTCGCCTGCGGCCCGTTGGTCATCATCACCACCCGGTCGGCCAGCAGGATCGCCTCATCCACGTCATGGGTGACACAGATCGCGGTGACGCGGGTGCGGGACCAGACCTCCATCAACACTTCCTGCAACTCCCATCGCGTCAGCGAGTCGAGCATCCCGAACGGCTCGTCGAGCAGCAGTAATTTAGGCGACAAGGCAAAGGCCCGCGCGATGCCCACACGCTGCTTCATGCCGTTCGACATATCGGCAACAGGCTTGTCGAGCGCATCGCCAAGCCCCACGCGCGACAGGTAATAGGCGATAATATCCTCACGCTCGCGCTCTGTTGCATGGGGATAAACCTGCGCGACGCCCAGCGCCACATTCTCGGATGCTGACAGCCAGGGGAACAGGCTTGGCGCCTGAAACACGACACCGCGGTCAGGGCCTGCGGAATCGATTTCATTCATGTCGAGAATGATGCCGCCGCCGCTGATGTCATTGAGGCCCGCAACCATCGACAAAACGGTCGATTTGCCACAGCCTGAATGCCCGATCAGCGAAATGAACTCGCCTTTCTGCATCCGCAGATCGAATCCGTCGACCACCGTCAAGGGGCCGTTCGGGGTGGGATAGATCTTCGTCACCTCGGAAAACTCGACATAGCGTTCAGGGTGCGCGGTGTGACTTTGCGCGGCCTTGCGCGCGGCTTTCGGCATGTAATCGCGTGAGGTGACGGGCACGATGTCAGGCAGGATCAGCCCGTCATCATGCTGGTTATCGCTTTCCATCCCCACCTGCATCAGATAGGCGGTAACATCGGCGCGCAGACGGATAAATTCCGCATCGTCATTCATCGCCGCGCGGTCGCGCGGGCGCGGAATATCAACCTTGAAATCGGGCCCCAAGGTTGCATTGGGCCCGGGATTGAGCGGGATGATCCGGTCAGCCAGCAGGATCGCCTCGTCCACATCATTGGTGATGAGAATGACCGTCTTGCGTTCGCGGCGCCAGATTTCCTCGATTTCATCCTGAAGCTTGGCACGGGTCAGCGCGTCAAGCGCACTCAACGGCTCATCGAGCAGCAGCACCTCGGGCATCATGGCGAGCGCGCGGGCCACGGCCACCCGCTGGCGCATGCCGCCCGACAGTTCAGCCGGCTTGCGGTCAATCGCATGGCTCAGCCCCACCATATCGATATATTTGCGCACATGATCGGCGCGTTTGTCGCGCGGCCAGTCGGTAAATACCGCATCCACGGCCAGCGCGATATTCCCCTCGACACTCAGCCAGGGCATCAGGGAATAGCTTTGGAAGACGACGCCACGTTCAGGGCCCGCACCGTCGATCTTTTCGCCTTTGAGCAGAATCTCCCCCTGGTCGGGTTCGATAAGGCCCGCAATCGCGGAAATCAGGGTCGTCTTGCCACTGCCGGAAAATCCGACAATGGCAACAAATTCACCTTCTTCCATCGCCAGGCTGACATTGTCGAGCACATCGGTCCGGCCAGCCCCTTCACCATAGGACTTGCTGACATTGCGCAGTTCCAGGAAAGCCATGCTGTCGCTCCTATCGTTTATCGTTGATCGCCGAAGGTGAAGAAGGTCTGCAGCGCCAGCATTATCCGGTCGAGCAGAAAGCCGATAATGCCGATGGTAAAGACCGCCACCATGATCCGGCCGAGCGAATGGGAACTGCCGTTCTGGAACTCATCCCAGACGAATTTGCCAAGCCCGGGATTCTGCGCCAGCATTTCGGCCGCGATCAGCACCATCCAGCCAACCCCGAGCGACAGCCGCAGCCCGGTGAAAATAAGCGGCAGTGCGGAAGGCAGCACAAGCTTGAAGATCTTGGTCCGGGTTTTCAGCCGCAAAACCTTCCCCACATTGACAAGATCCTTGTCGATGGAGGCAACACCCAATGCGGTATTGATGAGCGTCGGCCACAGCGAGCACAGGGTCACGGTAATCGCCGATGTCAGGAAGGATTTCTCGAAAAACGGATCGGGGCTCACATAAAGCGCGCTGACAAGGATCGTCACGATCGGCAGCCAGGCAAGCGGCGATACCGGCTTGAAGATCTGTATAAGTGGATTGAACGCGGCATTTGCCGTACTGCTCAAGCCACACAGGATACCGAGCGGGACCGCCACGATAGTGGCCAGCAGAAAGCCCATGAACACCGTCTTCAGGCTTGTGAAGATCTGATCGATATAGGTCGGCTTGCCGGTATAGCCGCGGATCTTGACTTCCGCATCGGGGTTTTTGGCAAGCTTCTTGCGGTTGCGCTCCTCCTGCCGTTCATAGAAGGCGTCCGCCTTTTCGCGCTGCGCAACGTGATCGTCCCATAAACCGACGGCCTCTTTCCAGACCTGCACAGGCCCCGGAATTGTCCCCAGGCTTGTTTCGATCTGTTGCGACACCTGCCCCCAAACAACAAGAAATGCCAGGATCGCAGCCAGCGGAATGCCGATGCCACGCACTGCCGCGCGGGCCAGCGCCGCCGGGCTTTCGCGCAGCAGGGCCGGAAAAGGATTAAAACGCGCCAAACCAGCCATGAAAGAGGCATTTGACGAAATACTGCTCATGTCAATTCTCCGTTGGGGGGAATGCGGGCCGCGATGCCTGTGCATCACGGCCCGGCGTTCTTACTGACTAACCACCTCGGAGGCGGAAATAACCTCTCCGCTTTTCAGACCGATCGGGAAACTGTCGAGATAGGCATTCGGCTTGCGGCCATCGAAGGTAATCGCGTCGATGAACTCGCTTTGCGGTGCGCGGTAACCGTCCGTATCCCACGGAAAGTCCGCTTCATTCGCAAGCCCGTCATCGACCAGCGCACGCGCCGCTTTCAGGTAAAGGTCGGGACGGTAAACTTTCCTTGCGATCTCGTCATACCAGCTGTCGGGCTTGGTTTCCGCGATCTGTCCCCAGCGGCGCATCTGGGTCAGATACCAGACCGCATCACTGTAATAGGGATAAGTCGCATTGTAGCGGAAGAACACATTGAAATCGGGCAAGGGCCGCTTGTCGCCTTTTTCATATTCGAAGGTGCCGGTCATGCTGTTCGCGATCACTTCGCGATCGGCACCGACATATTCGCTGCGCGACAGGATGGTAACCGCTTCCTCGCGGTTCGCACCGTCATTCTCGTCGAGCCAGATTGCCGCCCGGATCATTGCCTTGGTCAGCGCGATCAGCGTGTTGGGGTTTTCATCCGCCCACTGCTTGCTGATACCGAATACTTTTTCGGGGTTATTCTTCCAGATTTCATAATCGGTGATAACCGGCACGCCGATCCCCTTGAACACCGCCTGCTGGTTCCACGGCTCGCCCACGCAATAGCCATAGATGGTGCCAGCTTCCATGGTGGCCGGCATCTGCGGCGGTGGCGTCACAGACAGCAGCGCCTCGGCCTTGATCTGACCTGTAATGTCGGTCGAGGAATAGAAGCCGGGGTGAATACCCCCCGCCGCAAGCCAGTAGCGCAGCTCGTAATTATGGGTGGAGACGGGGAAGACCATGCCCATATTGAAGGGCTTGCCTTCCGCGCGATACCGTTCGACCACGGGTTTGAGGTACTGCGCGCCGATGGGATGCACGGGCTTCCCGTCCGCATGCGGCACATGCTGCTTCATCTCCTCCCAGACCGCGTTGGAAACGGTGATGCCGTTGCCGTTCAGATCCATGCTGAAGGGGGTGATGATATGCGCCTGGGTACCAAACCCGATGGTCGCGCCCAGAGGCTGACCGGCAAGCATATGGGCGCCGTCAAGCTCCCCGTCGATCACCCGGTCAAGCAACACCTTCCAGTTCGCCTGCACCTCAAGCGTGACATAAAGGCCCTCATCCTCGAAATAACCTTTCTCATAGGCGATGGCGAGGGGCGCCATATCGGTGAGCTTGATGAAGCCGAATTTCAGCTCTTCCTTCTCAAGCTCCTGCGCAATCGCGAGACTGCTGGACAGCCCGATAAATGCTGTTGCCCCAAGGGCTACGGCACGAGCGCCACGCGCGGCCATGCGAACCGCACTGCCCAGTTTCAGAATTTTCTGTTTCATAATGGTTCCCTGTTCGAAAGTCGTGACTGTCAAGCGATCAGATCTTGACGATGAAGCTAAACCAGATCCTGTCCGTATCGGTCAGACCGAACACCGGACGTCCAGCCTCGTAAAACGCGCCCTTAAGCTCCGTGGTGTACCGTTTACGGAATGTTTTCTTGGCAAGCAGGTTGACCTCATCACCAAGATCGGCGCCGCCGCTATCGCCATCAAACATGTGATAGGCGCCAAGCAACTTGACCCCCATGAACTGCCCCGAAAGGGAGACATAGCTATCGGCAAGCCCCGATACGGGCGTCACCAGAAACTTGTCGGCCCAGCCATTGAATTTGTGCCCGGTGGCAAGCGGTGTTTGCAGTGCGGTGGTGCCATCGCCGCTCAGCACTTCATAACCGGCCTTGGCCGTGATCCCCTTGGCGGTTACCCCCAGTTCAGCCAGATAGTAGTCGTGATCGAAACCGGCGGGATTATTGTCAAAGTCGGACTGATGCGCATATTCACCGGTATAGTGCAGCGTGACCTCATCGTTGAGCTTGTGTTTACCGGCTGCACGCAAACCATAGGTCTGCGTGGACAGCGCAAACAAATTGTCATAGTCGAGCAGATAGGCGTAACCGGTGATCTTCGCCGGCGACCAGCCGCTATAGCTGACATTAAAAAGATGCGACGTCATCTCATGATCGCCGATCGGCGAGTCGCTGCCGAAGATGCGGTTCACATTATCGATGAAGACATAGGTCGCGCTGATATCAGTGAGTGACGTGTTATCGATCCGCAACGCATCGAATGTCTGTTCGTTCTGCCGGAAGCCGACATTGCCGATGAAGCGATCATTGTCGAGCTTTATGCGCTGCCGGCCCGCGACAATCTTGGTCCCGGGCAGTCCGGTATAGTCGATAAAAGCCTGATTGATTTCAGTTTCATCAGGATCGGCCACAACAGGAAAGCGCACTTTGCCATTCGTTGTGCTGTTATAGTCATCATCGCCGATATCGCGGATATCTTCCGCCTCGATCATCGCCGAGAAGCCCTCGAACTGACCGGTATGATACCCAAGGCGCGAGCGCAATGTTGAGGCGCGCGCATCTTCGGGCAGACCGGATTGTTCCACCATTTCGTAGCGATAGCGGAAATTCGCGGTAAATTTGCCACCGGTCAGCGCGGCTTCGAAACTGTCGATCTTGGCGCTGCCTGAATCAGCAGATGCGGCGGGCACTGCGCTCATCATGGCAAGGATTGAAAACGCGGCACAGCCCGTCAAACGGGAAATGCCGGATCGTGTCATTATTTTTTCCATACAGCATACCTCTGGTTTACCTGGTTTTGTGTGCTGCATGCCCTCCCGCACACGCAGGCGGCTCAACGCCGCTCTATTGGTCGTTTGGATGGTCATGCGACGTTTTCCGCCGCTTGTTGATTGTCAGAATTTCTGTGTGCTGATTTGATCAGCGCGTTGATTTCGGGAACACAGGACCCGCAATTGGTTCCCGCCTGCAGACAGTCGCCAACCTCGCCCGCCGATGTCAGGTCGCGCTCACGAATTGCCTTTTCGATTGCGAATTGCCCGACCCCGAAACAGGAACAGACGGTTGGCCCGATATCGTCCTGCCCGCTGATGGACCGGCCGGCCAACAGATCGCGCCGCGCCTCGGCCGGCAGCACGGGCTGGGAAAACAGCCCCGACAGCCAGGCGCGCGCGGGCAAATGATGGTCAGGCGACACGAAAAGGCACGCAACCAGCCGTTCGCCTGCAATCCGCGCAAAGCGGTACTGCTTGCGCGCGCTGTCGCAATAGCTGATCCATTCATCCCGCACATCCGTCGCCATGAGATCGCGCGCCCATCCCTCCCAGTCCTGCGGTTCACGCAGGCCGGCAAGCTCATAGCGACTGAAGGCAGCCCCGTTTGCCTGTACCCAGTAGTCCACCTGTTTGAGTGACCCCGGCACCGGCGCGGACGACAACAGGAAACCGTGCCATTGCGGCGCAAACGGAGTGACACGCGCGGGCGTTGCCTTCGATTCGGGCTGCCCCGACACAGGATCGGTAGCTGGTGCGACAAGCGCATCGGCCCGGCCCTTCGCCGCGAACTGATCGGTCCAATGGAACGGCACGAAAATATCGCCAGGGCGCTGGTCATTTGTCACCGTGACCCGCGCAATCATCCGCCCCCAGCCTGTCTCCACCTGCGCCAAGGCACCATTTTCGAGCTGAAAACGACGCGCATCCATCGGATGGATCGCAACGAATGGCTCGACCGTATGCTGGGACAGGCGCGGCGACTTCCCGGTCCGCGTCAGGCTGTGCCAGTGATCACGCACCCTGCCGGTATTCAGCGTCAGGGGAAACACGCCATCGGGCGTATAGCGCGGCCCACGCGGGCTGACAGCGATGAACTGCGCCTTGCCCGACGGTGTATAGAAGCGGCCATCGGCGAACAGCCGTTCCGTCCCCCCATACGCATCCGCACCGGAACCCGCAGCCCTATCCGCCAGCACGGGCCATTGCACCGGTTGCAGGTCGTCATAATCCTGCGCGTCGATATCACACAGACCTGACAGGTCGAAATCGCGGCTGCCGTCATTCTCGAAGGCGGACAGCACCGCATGTTCGCGGAAAATGTCAACGGCGGCCTTGTAATCAAAGGCCGCACCAAACCCCATGCGCCGCGCGACATCGGCAATGATGTCCCAGTCAGCACGCGCTTCGCCAGGGGCGGGCAGAAAGGCCCGCTGCCGTGAAATGCGGCGTTCGGAATTGGTTACCGTGCCGTCCTTCTCGCCCCAGGCCAGGGCGGGCAGCAGGACATCGGCATATTGCGTGGTATCGGTGTGACGCACGCAATCGGATACGACCACGAACACATCGCCGCCAAGCGCCGCGCGGACCGCATCGGCATTGGGCAGGCTGACCGCCGGGTTGGTTGCCATGACCCAGACCGCCTTCACCTGGCCCGCCGCCACCGCATCGAACAGCTCGACCGCACGCAGCCCGGGCTGCGTCGCCAGCTTGTCGGTTTGCCAGAAACGCCCCACCCTGTCGCCATGTTCGGGGTTCGCGAAATCCATATGCGCGGCAAGCTGATTGGCCAGGCCGCCAACTTCGCGCCCGCCCATGGCATTGGGCTGGCCGGTCAGCGAAAACGGACCGCAACCGGGTTTGCCGATCCGGCCCGTCAGCAGATGACAGTTCAGAATCGCATTGACCTTGTCGGTGCCGCTGCTCGACTGGTTGATGCCTTGCGAATACAGCGTCAGGGTCTGCGGATGATCACGGAACAGTTCAAAGAACCGGCGCACATCGCCAGCGCGCAGACCGCAAGCACGGGCAATGGCGGGAATATCCGCGTCAGCCTGGGCCAGCGCGTCGGTCAGCCCCTCGGTATGATTGTCGACAAACGCCGCATCCATGCAACCCTCGGCATGCAGCCAGGCCAGCAACCCGTTGAACAGATGCGCGTCGGTGCCCGAACGCAACGGCAGATGCAGATCGGCGATATCGCAGCTTTGCGTGCGGCGCGGATCGATCACGACGACCCTGGTGCCGTTCTCCGCCCGGGCGGCGACAATCCGCTGATACAGGACAGGATGACACCAGGCCGCGTTCGAGCCGGTGAGGATGATCAGCGATGCCTGCTCAAAATCCGCATAAGCATTGGGCACCGTGTCGCTGCCAAAGGCGCGCTTGTGCCCGGCGACGCTCGAAGACATGCACAGCCTGGAATTTGTGTCGATATTGCCGCTGCCGATGAAGCCTTTCATCAGCTTGTTGGCGACATAATAATCTTCGGTCAGCAATTGCCCGGACACATAGAAGGCAACCGAATCCGGCCCATGGGCGGCGATAAGTTCCCCGAACCGGTCTGCGACAAGATCAAGCGCCCTGTCCCAGCCGACACGTTGGCCAGCAATTTCGGGATAGAGCAACCGTCCCTCAAGATCGGTCGTTTCCCCCAACGCCGAGCCCTTGGAACATAGCCGCCCGAAATTCGCCGGGTGTGACGGATCACCGGAAATCTCTACCGCGCCCTTTGCAACCGTCGCACGAATACCGCAACCAACGCCACAATAGGGACATGTGGTTGAAATCGGTTCTGTCATCCGCCGGCTGCCCGCGACGCAGGTTTTGCCGCGATCTGCAGATAGATGTCGCCACCTTCCAGCTTAACCGGATAAGTCCTGACACAGCCTTCATCCGGGGCGGCGGCCTGCCCGGTCGACAGGCCGATCTTCCAGTTATGCAAGGGGCAGGTTACCGCCTGGCCATGCACGATGCCTTGCGACAGGGGGCCATCCTTATGCGGACACCGGTCATCAAGGGCGAAGACCTCATCCGCCTTGGTGCGGAACAGGGCGATATCTCCACGCCCTGCCCGGACAACCCGCGCGCCGAGCACAGGAATATCGTCCAGCGTGCCGACTTTCAGCCAGTCGCTCATGCGTTCTCCAATTCGATGATGGGTTGAAATTCCCGCTTGACCGTCGTGGCCTCGGGCGTATCCGCCGCCCGCTCCGCCCAGGGATCGTCCTGCGCATATTTCTGGGATTCCAGGAACCGCGCGTGAAGCGCCTTGCGGTTATCCGCATCCGCCACAACCCGGTCCTTCACATGTGCCAGACCCACCCGTTCGATCCAGGGGGCGGTACGTTCAAGATAATGCGCCTCTTCGCGGTAAAGCTGCAGGAACGCGCCGCAATATTCCTTTACCTCTTCGGCGGTGGCGACCTTGCACAGAAGGTCGGTCGCGCGCACCTTGACGCCGCCATTGCCCCCGACATGCAGCTCCCAACCGGATTCGACCGCGACCACACCGAAATCCTTGATCGTCGCTTCAGCGCAATTACGCGGGCAGCCCGAGACCGCCATTTTGAACTTGTGCGGCGTCCAGGTTCCCCAGCTCATCTTTTCAAGATCGACGCCCATGGCGGTGGAATCCTGTGTACCGAACCGGCACCATTCCGATCCGACGCAGGTCTTGACCGTCCGCAGGGCCTTGCCATAGGCGTGCCCCGAGACAAGCCCCGCCTTGTTCAGATCGCCCCAGACGGCGGGCAATTGCTCCTTGCGTACGCCAAGCAGATCGATCCGCTGCCCGCCTGTGACCTTGACGGTCGGGATCTGATATTTGTCCGCCACATCAGCAATGGCACGCAGTTCGTGAGGGGTGGTGACGCCGCCCCACATGCGCGGGACGACCGAATAGGTGCCGTCTTTCTGAATGTTGGCATGTGCGCGTTCATTGATGAAACGCGACTGCTGATCATCGACATATTCACCGGGCCAGGCGCAAATCAGATAATAATTGAGCGCGGGCCGGCATACATGGCAGCCGTCAGGGCTTTGCCAGTCGAGAAATGCGGTCACTTCGGGGATCGATTTCAACGACTGGGAGACGATGGTCTGCCGCACCTCGTCATGGGTGTGTTCCGTACACGCACAAAGCGGTTTTTTCTTGGGCGAGGTGGAATAGTCACCGACGATGCTCGCCAACAGCTGCTCAACCAGGCCGGTGCAGGAACCACAAGACGACGACGCCTTCGTATGGGCGCGGACATCTTCCAGGGTGAACAGGCTTTTCTCAACAATCGCTGACGAAATATCGCCTTTGCAAACCCCGTTGCAGCCACAGATTTCCGCATCATCGGGCAAGGCGGCAACCCGGTCTTCGCCGCCGGTGCCCGAATCCCCCAGATGCGCCTGACCGAACAGAACGGTATCGCGGAACTCTGAAATATCGCTACCGCTGCGCATCAGGTCGAAATACCAGGCGCCATCCCCGGTATCGCCGTAAAGCACCGCCCCCAGGACCTTGTCATCCTTGACCACGAGCTTCTTGTAGACGCTGTTATGCGGATCCGAGAGGATGATTTCCTCGCTGCCATCGGCACTGAGAAACTCACCGGCGGAGAACAGATCGATGCCTGTCACCTTGAGTTTGGTCGAGGTGACCGACCCCTGATAGGTGGCATAGCAGCGCCGCGCGAGGTGATTGGCGCAGACCTTGCCCTGCTCGAACAGCGGCGCAACAAGCCCATAGGTCAGGCTGCGATGCTGCACGCATTCGCCAACCGCATAAACGCGCGGATCGAAGGTCTGCATCGTATCGCTGACGACGACACCGCGTTCACAATGGATGCCGGCTTTCTGCGCCAATGCGGTATTGGGGCGAATACCCACCGCCATGACAACCAGATCGGCGGGAATTTCCTCGCCCGTCTTGAAACGCAGCTTCTCGACCCGGCCATCGCCCAGGATCGCCTCGGTCTCGGTGCTCAGCCGGAACTTCATGCCCCGCTCTTCAAGCGAACGCTGCAACATGCCGCCCGCCGTCGCGTCGAGCTGCCGTTCCATCAGGCTGTCCATGAGATGCACGACAGTCACATCCATGCCGCGCTTCATCAGCCCGTTTGCCGCCTCAAGCCCCAGCAGCCCACCGCCAATCACCACGGCATTCCTGTATTGCCCCGCCGCGTCGATCATCGTGTCGACATCATGTATGTCGCGGAATGTGATAACGCCGGGCAGATCATGGCCGGGGACCGGGATCACAAATGGATCGGAACCGGTTGCCAGCAACACCCAGTCATAAGGTTCGGCCGTCCCGTCAGAGGCGATGATCCGGTGCGTGCGACGATCGATTTCAACGACCGTCTTGTTGGTATGCAACTTGATATTGTTGTCGGCATACCAGGCCAGGTCATTGACCATGATATCGTCGACCGTCTTCTCCCCCGCCAGGACGGGCGACAGCAAAATCCGGTTGTAATTGCCGTAAGGTTCGGACCCGAAGACAGTGATGTCGTAGAGATCGGGGTTTAGTTTAAGCAGTTCCTCGACACAGCGCATTCCCGCCATGCCGTTGCCAATGACAACAAGCTTTTCGCGCATCGGTCATGTCCCTTCCACAAGGTAAAGACAACCGCATCAAACCCACCTGATCGGGCCACCAACGATGGGGCCTGACCTTGCGCAATTTGATGCGGGATTGAATTCCGATGCCCGTCATTAGGCAGTTCCGTCATTGGAGTTCGGAGCCGGCAACCCGCCGCCGGCCAGTTGGTTGCTCTCGAACGAGCGGATATAGCTTTCCGTATCCTGCGGATCGAATATCCGGCCATCGAGAAACAGATCCGGCCCCATGGCGATTTCCCGGCTTGCATCACCGAGCGTCCAGGGGGCCGAGTTTTTCCCTTCAGTCTTGTAATCGTGAAGGGGGTAATCCACGCCGACAGCTTCGGCTGCCTGGCGGTAAATATCGGGGCGATAGATTTCGCGTGCCGCCGCCGCAAGATCGCGCGCGGGGTCAAGCTGTCGCCAGCGCACCATCTGCGTCATGATCCACAGCGCGTGCGAGCGCCAGGGAAACCCGGCGGCATAGCGGTGAAATACGTTGAAATCGGCAAGCTGCACCGGCTCCGCCGCCTGGCCATAGCGGAAAGACCCCGCCATCGACATCTTGACCACATCGAAATCCGCATCGACATAGTCAGGGCGGGCGATCAGGCGTGCAACTTCCATTCTGTTCTCGGGCTGATCAGCCCATTGCCCCGCGCGGATAAGCGCGCGCAGCATCGCTTGATGCGTATTGGGGAAATTCTCCGCCCAGTCGCGGGTGACGCCCAACACCTTCTCGGGCCCGTTATTCCAGATTTCATAGCCGGTGATCACAACCTCGCCACTGCCGCGCACTACAGCCACTTCGTTCCACGGCTCGCCCACGCAATAACCATCAATGTCACCTGCTTCCAGATGCGCAACCATCTGCGACGGCGGCACCACGACAATGCGGACATCGCGATCAGGGTCAATGCCACCCGCTGCCAGCCAATAGCGAAGCTGGTAATTATGTGTCGAGACAGGAAACACCACGGCGAATGTCATCGGCCGCCGCCGCTCACTGACATAGGCGGCACTCACCTCACGCAAGACACCCGCATCAAGCGGACGCTGCGCCATTTGCCCGGGCATCTGCGCGCGCAGCCGCTCGCACAGCGCACGCGACAGGGTGATCGCATTGCCGTTCAGATCGAGGCTGAGCGCGGTCATCATGGATGTCCGGACTGCGCCGATACCGAGGCTGGCGGCAATCGGAATACCGGCGAGCATCTGTGCGCCATCCAGAACACCAAGCGCAACCTTATCGCGGATATTGGCCCAGGACGGCTCCTTTGACAGGGAAACCTCAAGCCCCTCGCGCGCGAAAAATTCCTTCTCCACCGCCACCACAAGCGGTGCGCAGTCAGTCAGCGGAATAAAGCCCAGTGAAACAAGCGTGCGTTCAGGCTTGCCGATTCCAGACCCGTCGCCGGTTTTCGCGCTGATTTGACGATCGGTGCCGGCAAGCGAAATAGACCCCGCGCCCGCTGCGGACGCAGGCATGCGCGTATCCGCCTCGACAATATTCGCGTCGCCTTCGCTCTGGTTCACCAAATCCATTCCTACACCAACAAATCCGCGGCCGCGATGATGCTCCTTGCGACATCGATCAGTTTCATATTGCGGTCCATCGCCAGGTTGCGCATCGCCTTGTAGGCGGTCTCCTCGTCATAGCCGCGTCGGCTCATCAACAATCCCTTGGCGCGCTCAATCGCCTTGCGGTCGACAAGCGATTGCTGCGCCTGACGCAGCTCGCCACGCAGATTTTCAATTTCACGGAAACGCGCAATGGCGACATCGACCACCGGGCGCACCCGGTCGGACTGCAGACCTTTGACGACATAGGCGCTGACGCCCGCCGCCACCGCATCGCGAATGGTCTCAGGCTCGCCTTCCTCGGCGAACATGACGATCGGGCGCGGGCGTTCGGCGGTGATCGTGCGCATATGCTCGATGGTGTCGCGATTGGGCGAGTCGAGATCAATAATGATGATATCGGGATTGCTCCGCTCGATCTGGCTTTGCAGGACACCGCAAAAATCAGTCGTGGAGCCGGGCCGGATATCGACCTCATACCCTTCAGAACGGAGCGCTGTCTCTACCATTTTTGCGCGCTCCTGATCATCATCGACCACTAATACCTTCATCACCGAACCACAATTACTCCCCGCAGACATAGCGGGGTAACACCCTCAAATTTGCAAGAGCCATGCCACACGCTCACGCAGCCATATTTTGTTTGGAAAAATGCTGTTTTCCGCCATTCCGGACATTGCTACCGGAAACCGGATCAGTGCTTGCCGGGAATAAACAGATCAATGTCGGAATGAAAATGCACAGAAATTATGCATGCATAAGAAGTCAGCAAATGACTGATAACAAGCGACGGCAGCCCGCGTGACAGCAGCTAACCAATAAGATTTGCAGCCAACAGGCAATCGGCATCAACATAGCGCACCGGGCAACCATGCCTGAAAAAACAAAAAAGCTTGAAAACCCGCTACTTACCGCAGCACTCCAACGCCATGCCTATTAATTGGGCACGCCTGCCATTGTGCAGTGCACAATCACTTGGTTTCCATGATCCATACGCCATCCCACTCATCCGATGGCGGGTTGGCGATCAGATGCTGTGACCGCTCAATATAGAGCTGCGAGGCCTTGTCCCCCGCATGCAGCTTCAGCGCCGCTTCAAACTCGCGGATCGCTTCGGGCCAGTTGCGCGCGCGATACAACCCGAGACCGTCCCGGAAACGATTGCAGACATCCACGACATTGGGAAATTCCTCTTTGCCATAGACATCCATCACCTCATAGATCGCAACGGGTTCGGTCTTGCCTTTCACGACAAGCCGATCGACCTCACGCATCCGATAGGTGCCTCTCAACCCGCGATAGGTAAATTCGCTGATCAGCACATGCGCGCCATATTGCTTGGTCGCACTTTCAAGACGCGCCGCAAGATTCACCGCATCGCCGATAACCGTATAGTCCATACGCTTGGGCGAGCCGACATTGCCCGACACGACATTGCCGGTATTCAGCCCGATACCAATGGAAATGCCGCGTTTGCCATTCTGCTCCTGCCGGCGATTGAATGCCTCAAGCCTCTGCATCATCTGGATCGCGCTTCGGACGGCGCGGTCCGGATCATCCTCATGCGGCAGCGGCGTTCCGAAAATCGCCATGATCGCATCGCCGATAAACTTGTCGAGCATACCGCCTTCATCGGCAATACAATCCACCATCTCCGTGAAATAATCATTCAGCAGGCTGACGATGCCTTGCGCGCCCAGCTCTTCCGACAGGGTGGTGAAGCTGCGAATATCGCTGAACATGACGGTTGCTTCACTGCTGGCACCGCCCAGAATTTCGGTCCCGCCGGCCTTCAGCAGCTGATCGGCAACGGTTGCATCCATATAGCGGGCCATGGTCGAACGCACCCGCTTCTCGCTGGAGATATCCTCCATCATCAGCATGCAGCCGAGATTATCTTCCTCATCATTGGTCAATGGCTGAATGGTGAGATTGATCGACAATGTCTCCTCGCCGAATTCAGCACTCGCATCGAGCACATTCATCGTATCCTGGTTTTCGGCAACATCCTTAAGCCCCTCGAAAATCCAGCTGTTCTCGCCGCTGAAGAAGGTTTCAGCATCGGCGCCGACAATCTCTTCTTCCGCTATTTTCATGATCCGCGTACCGGCAGAATTGCAGGTGACGACCTTTAGCTCGTCATCGAAGGTGAGCACCGCGCTCGACATGCTTTCAAGCATGCTCTCATTATAATTTTTCATGGCCTGCACGTCGGAAAACAGCTTGGCGTTTTCGAGCGCCATGGAAATCTGCGAGGTAAATGCCTTGAGCCTGGCCTCATCTTCCGCGCTGAAGGGGCCACCGCGCTTGTTCAGCACCTGTGTGACGCCGATGATCTTGCCTTCCTTATTCGCCACCGGCACACATAATATCGAGCGCGTGAAATAGCCTGTCTGCTTGTCAAAGCTCGGATTGAAGCGCAAATCGGCATAGGCATGGGGAATATTGACTGTTTTGCCGCTGGTAAAAACCGTGCCCGCAATACCAACGCTGTTGGGAATGCGGATGGTCGAGGTTTCGAGCCCCTGACCGATATGGGTGAACAGTTCCTGGGTCTTCTCGTCATTGAGGAAAAGACTTGTTCTGTCCGCTTCGAGCAGGGTGGTGATCGCATTGATGATCATCTGCAGCAACGGCCCGAGATTGATTTCCGATGCAACCCCGGCAACGATATTCAGAAAATCCGCCTCCTGCGCGCGGGCATCCTCCATCCGCTGCATATAAATCGTATTCTGGATGGTGATCGACGCCTGCTGCGAGATTGCCTCAAGCAGCCGCAGATCCGCCTGGGTGAAGGTGCCATGCCGGCTGTTCAGCGCCTGCGCAACGCCGATCGTTTCCCCGTCGAGCGTCCGCACCGGCGCGCAACAGATATTCCGGGTACGAAATCCGGTGGCCTGATCGACGGACGCGTCAAATCGCGGGTCCGAATAAGGGTCATCGATCAGCACCGACTCACCGCTTGTAAAGACGTAACCGGCAATGCCCTTGTCGCGTTCGAGCCTGATCTCACGGTTGATATTGCCCTGCGCCACATGGGAATAAAGCTCGTCATTCACCGTATCATACAGAAACAAGGTGCCGCGTTCGGCGCCCAACGCCTCGGCCAGCGCATCGACAAGCACGATCAACTGCTGGTCGAGAGACCGGAAGGTCGCGATGCGATTTGAAATTTCCAGCAGTGTCTGGGGAACGTTGCTATGCCGCTCATGATCAGGCAGCGCCGGCATCGGTTCGGCAGGGACAAGCTCTGTTATACTTCCTTCAGCCATGCTTTCGCCATATCTGTTCTTGTTTCGGCTGCCCCGAACGGGTCAGCATGCCTCGGTCAGTTCCAGCCGGTCGCGCAGCTCATGGATCGTCTGCTGCAACATCCGCACTTCCTGCCGCCACTTCAGGCGCTCTTCCTCAAGCGCGACATCCGCTGTCACCGCCTGCTTTTCCATATCGTCCCGCATGCATTGAATCTGCTCATGCAGCTGGCGGATTTCGCGGTTGGATGCGCTGGTCGCCTCCTGCATCCTGACGGTAAATTCTTCCTGCTTGGCCTCAAGCTGCTCGCGCAGGGCCGCAATCGTTCCCTGTAGCTGGCGGTTCTCCTGCTGATGCGGGCGCAATGCGTCACTTTGATTGAGCTGCTGTGCTGCCCGCTGTTCTTCGAGTTGCTCACGCAGGGCAACAATCGTCCGCCGCAGATGCCGGATTTCAGCTTCTGCCTTGGTCAGCTGGTCGCGCACGGCTTCCAGTTCTGTTTCAGCCGACATTCTCTTAATTCCCAACCGGCAGGCAAACCCGCCACGACAGCCACCGGGCCGTCATGCACACCTCAATCCACCTCCTGCGCGGCCCCACCTCCGTCGCATCGGGCAGATTCAAGGCGTATGCTTCGCCAGATTTCAGCGAAGCTATACTAAATTTTACTTAAATTAGATCAAAAACGAAAGGTTCGCGATCGGCTCATCCGCATCGACCAGCAGAATTTTCTTGCTACACAGCCGCAGATCACCCGCTTCGCGCCGCAACCGATAGATCACCCGCCCGCCCCACAAATTCATATTGCGGGTCGACTGGACCGCCAACTCCATCAGCATGAAGTTCGCCGCGGCGGCATATTCATCCTCGGAAACCTTGTCGATTTCGATGTTTGACAGGACACGGCGCATGGGCGATGCCGGTGTCTGACTATAACGCACCCCGGACTTAAGCTGCCTGATCCGCGTCGCGATACGGGTCCGGTTGTCATAAATGTGAGAAATTTCCGTGTCCGGATCCGTGTCAGGGCGCGTCGGCACCCAGTAAAGCGCGTCATCGGCCCACAACGCCTCCCATCCGTCATAATCGGATTCATCGGCAAGCCGCGCTTCCTTGAACAAAAACGCCTCGACTTCCCGATATTCATTTTCCGCCAACATACAATTTCGGCCCCTTATGCCGCTTCGGACATGACGGACAGATAATGCCGCCAGAATGCGCGATTGGTGGTTTCGTCAGAAACGACCGAACTCAGAAGGCCTGAGGCCGCATCCACATGCTCGCGGCCCATACCGCGCCGAAGGTCGAGCCATTCGGGATATTGCGCCTCAAGCCCGAGCTGATTGCGCTCGGCCATGCAGGCATCTTCAGGTAGCAGGAACGATCCCGGCCCCATCGCACCTTCTGTCTGACGGATGGCGCGGGCGTTGATTTCAGGCGCCCCCTTGAGCAGCATCGGCGTGTAATATTGCACGACCTCATTGGTGCTGACGGGATAGAAATAGGTGATATTGAGTTCCGCCAGGAACAGATTGGGGAAAATGATGGCATGCGGCGGCCCGTCCATCATCCGGTCGTTTGCCACGTCTTCGCCATAGGCCTCGCGCATCGCGGCCACATAGTTGGGCAGCTTCTTGGGCGAGGTGCCGCCAAACCATAAGAACGGCATGCCCATCATCCGGTAGCGCGGCGCGAAATCGAGCTCCGTATGCCCGCCCCCCCAATCACGGATCAGCGACGGATCGCCCTTTTCATCATTAAAGGCCAGCGAATCGGCAACACCGGTCGCGCGCAACAAGGAGGCATGGGTGGTCACCACATGATAACCATCGGTGTTGTTCTCGGGCAGCATCTTCCAGTTTGCCTTGAAGCGATGCTTGAGCCAGCCGGCGCTCAAATCCACTTCCCCCTCCGGCGACAGGTCCGCTGCCCGGTCGAGCAGTATTTTCGCATCGCCCAGATAATCGTCAAAGCTCATCCCCTCGCGCGCAAGCGAGGCAAAGATAAACCCGCGATGGATGCCGACGCGGGGCACCTCGGCCAGCGACAGGCCTTCCTTGTCGAAGTCTTCCCCCATGCCGCCGGGCATCGGCATGCCTCGCAGTTCCCCGCCGATACCAAAGCTCCAGCCATGATAGGGGCAGGTAAAACTGTTGGCGTTGCCGCGCGCGCGTGTGCACAGCAGATTGCCCCGATGGGTGCAGCGATTGAGGAACAGCTTCACCCCGTCACGCGGGGTATGCAGGATAAGCACGGGCTGGCGCCCGATCTGCCGGCGCGCGAAATCGCCGACATTGGGCACCTCGCTCACATGGCCGACAAAGACCCAGCCCTTGTGGAAGATGTTTTCCATCTCATCTTTGAAAATCGCGGGATCGATATACAGCGATCCATGCACACGGTCGGGATGGATCAGCGCATCATAGGCAATCTTGGCCGACATCGAATTCTCCCTGCTTTATAAATATTTGTTATCATGATTTTAGCTACCCGGCCGCCAAGTGCCAAGTGCCGCTTTGGCACAATATGCGTGACAGATTGACCCGCTCGTCCGCTTGGCCGATAAAAGGCCGCAATAATCCGCTTGCAGCGGCACCGCCGCGCCCATGCCAGAAAATCGTCAGATGAGCGACGCCGATACACAACCGTTACTGCCTGAACTCGCGCTGCCACGCGATGCGCAATCGGGCGTCTGGCCGGCACAACGGCTGAAGGCGGCGCTTGCACGCGGGGAAATTCAGACGATCGAGCCCCTCGATTCGCAGCAGGTTCAGCCGGCCAGTATCGATTTGCGCCTGGGTCCTGTGGCTTATGAGATCGCCGCAAGTTTCCTGCCCGGACCGCAATTGACCGTGCAGGACAAGCTGCCGCTTGTGACGCAGCGTAAAATCAGCCTGGAAAACGGCGCTGTCCTGAAGACCGGGCATGTCTACCTTGTGCCGCTGATGGAGACGCTGCAACTGCGCAAGCGCAGCTCGGGCGTCGCCAACCCGAAAAGCTCCACCGGGCGGCTTGATGTGTTTTGCCGCGTCATTACCGATTACGGGGTGGAATTCGACCAGATCCCCGAACGCTATACAGGGCCGTTATGGCTCGAAATCGCGCCACGTTCCTTCCACGTCAAGGTGCGGCAGGGCAGCCGGCTGTCGCAACTGCGCCTGAAGACCGGCACCCCGCCATCAAGCAATGCCTTCATCCGCCGGCTCGACGAGGAAGTCCGGATCGTGCGTGACGAAGACGGCCCCGCCAATGTCAAGGATGGCGCGATCGCCCTGTCGGTCGATATTTCGGCAAGCGGCGGCTCCGATCTGATCGGCTACAAAGCGCGCAAGGTCAGTGAGGAAATCGATATCGACAAGATCGGCCACTATGATGTCGACACCTTCTGGGAACGCGTCTACCGCCCCAGGGAAGGCGGGCTGATCCTGCACCCCGACGAATTTCATATCCTGGCGACGAAGGAAAAGGTAGCGGTTCCCGACTATCTGGCCGCCGATATGGTCGCTTATAACACCATGGTGGGCGAGTTCCGCGTCCATTATGCAGGCTTTTTCGACCCCGGTTTCGGCTATACCGACGGCATTGCCGAGGGCAGCAAGATCGTGCTGGAGGTGCGCGCCCATGAGGTGCCCTTCATGGTCGAACACGGGCAGATTGTCGGCCGCGTCACGGTGGAGCGGCTAACCCATCCGACCGACGCGCCCTATGGCGGCGCGATCGGTTCCAACTATCACCGGCAAAGCCTGACCCTGGGCAAGCAGTTCAAGCGCTGACACCGCAGGCTGTGTCAATCGCGATATGGCCGGGCAGTTCGCGGATCCGTGCCAGCCAGTCCCGCACATGCGGAAAACGCCGCAAGTCAAAGCCCCCCTCATCGGCAACATGGGTATAGGCGTAAAGCGCGATATCGGCGATGGAATAGCGGTCGCCCACAAGAAAGCGCTTGTCGCTGAGATGCGTGTTCATCACCCGCAGCGCCGCATTGCCCTTATCGAGCATTTGCGGCAGGCGTGCCTGCTGCGCGCGGTCGGGCCCGCCAGGAAGATGGTGCCAGAACCGCAGAACCGCGATATAGGGCTCGTGACTATATTGCTCGAAGAAAAGCCACTGATTGACCTCGGCGCGGGCAAATCTGTCGCGCGGCAATAGCGGTGTCTCTTCCGCAAAATAGAGCAGGATGGCGTTGGACTGGGATAATGTCCGCCCGTCCTCAAGCATAATCACCGGAATCTGTCCGTTCGGATTGATCGCCAGAAATTGCGGCGTGCGCGTTTCGCCGGCGACAACATCCACCGGCATATAGCGGAACGGAATGCGCAGCTGGCTGAGCATCAGCCGCACTTTATAACCATTACCCGAAATCATATCATCGTAAAGTGTGAGCACTGTGCTATATACCCTGAAATTGAAACATGATTTGGCCACCCGAACAGGCGCCTGCGCCTGTCGACACGCGTCAGGCATAACGAGCGGCAATCCCGCGCGGCAAGCAGTAAATTCCTGTTAGTTAATATCCCATAATACCCATCCATTATGAATAATCTATCCGAAGCGGTAAAACGCCGTCGCACCTTCGCCATCATCTCCCACCCGGATGCAGGCAAGACGACGCTGACAGAAAAGCTGCTGCTGTTTGGCGGCGCGATCCAGCAGGCGGGCGCGGTCAAGGCACGCGGCGATCAGCGGCGCGCGCGCTCGGACTGGATGAAGGTGGAACAGGAGCGCGGTATCTCGGTCGCCTCCTCCGTCATGACCTTCGGCTTTGAGGGACGCACCTTCAACCTGCTCGACACGCCCGGCCATGAAGATTTCTCGGAAGATACCTATCGCACGCTGACCGCCGTCGACAGCGCGGTAATGGTGCTTGATGCCGCAAAGGGCATCGAAACCCAAACCCGCAAACTGTTCGAGGTCTGCCGGCTGCGCGACATGCCGATCGCCACATTTATAAACAAGATGGACCGCGAGGCGCGCGATCCGTTCGACCTGCTCGACGAGGTGGAGCAGAATCTTGCCCTTGACGTTACCCCGGCAAGCTGGCCGATCGGAATGGGGCGGAACTTTCTTGGCTGCTACGATCTCTTGCGGGACCGGCTGCTGCTGGTGAGCCGCGGCAGCACCGATGAAGGCGAGGTTTGCGAGGGGATCGACGACCCGCGGCTTGACGCGCTTTTGCCCGATTACGCGGTCGCGCAGCTGCGTGAAGAGGTTGAAATGGTGCGCGGCCTTTGCCCGCCTTTCGACCTGACCGCCTATCGCGAGGGACATCTGACCCCGGTCTATTTCGGCAGCGCGATCAATAATTTCGGCGTGCGCGAATTGCTGCGCGGTCTGTGCGAGTTCGCCCCGCCGCCGCGCAAACAGAAAACCGCGACGCGCCAGATCGACCCGCAGGAAGACAAGGTCACAGGCTTTGTGTTCAAAATTCAGGCGAATATGGACCCCAAGCACAGGGACCGGATCGCATTCTTGCGGCTATGTTCGGGTCACTTCAAACGCGGCGCGAAACTCAAGCATACGCGCAGCGGCAAGATCATGAACCTGCATAATCCGGTCCTGTTCCTGGCGCAGGATCGCGAACTTGCAGAAGAAGCCTTCCCCGGCGACATCATCGGCATTCCCAATCACGGCCAGCTTCGGATCGGCGATGCGCTGAGCGAGGGGGAGGATATCCGCTTTACCGGCATCCCGAGTTTCGCGCCCGAAATCCTGCGCCGGGTCCGTTCCGACGATCCGATGAAGGCAAAACATCTGGGCCGCGCACTTGTGCAGCTTGCCGAAGAAGGCGCGGGCAGCGTGTTCAAACCAAATATCAGCGCAGACTGGATTGTGGGGGTCGTCGGTATCCTGCAATTCGATGTGCTGGCCGACCGCATCCGCACCGAATATGCGATCCCCGTCCGATTCGAGGAGGCACCTGTGATGACCGCCCGCTGGGTGGAAGGTGACGACCCGCAGATGCTCAAGAAATTCGCAGACGAAAACAAGGCCAGCCTGGCCGAAGATCATGACGGCTGTCTGGTATTCCTCGCCCGCAATGACTGGCACCTGAACAAGGCGATCGAGGATTGGCCGAAACTGCGGTTTCAGGCAACCCGCGAGCAAACCGTTTAGGTTTCAGCCCCCGCGCCGCATTTCGCACCCCGCAGTAATTGCCGGTTAACCGATTGCGGGCAAGATGACCGCGTTTAGTGACGGCATTTAATTCATTGCGGCAAAAGGGGAAACCGGTGCGCAGCTCACGCGTGGCCCTCTGGCGACGGGCGACAACGCCTGAATCCGAGATCGGGGCGAATTTTGAGACAATCATTTCGGGTTTTCCCGGCCCTGCCCTGATATTTGGCGCCGCGGGTATAATTCACAGCAATGCCTCGGCCAAGCGGTTGGTCTCAGCACTTGCGCAGGATCATGCGAAAGAGCTTCGCCTGCTTGCGGCCAGTATTATCGCGTCCGCCCAGCCCGCCATTGGCCAGACGCTTATTCCCGCGGGCATTGGTGGTGCGGAACGGGTTGTGTATCACTTTACCGGCCTGCCAGCGCGACAGAGTGGCGCCACGACAAGCACAAATGCCAATTTACAAGACAATATGGCGGTGATCTTCGCGCGCGATGTCAGCGTCGAACAGGCCATGCGGCTGGCGCTTGTGCAATCACGGGACCTTTATCGCGATCTTGCCCGTTGTTCGTCCGACTTCTCCTGGCAAACCGATGAAAACGGGGTGTTTTCATTCGTCAGCGCCAAAGGTGCGCTGGGCTATAGCGCGAAAGCGCTGAATGGCAAGTCCAGCATCGAGCTGATTGATCTGGGCGAGGGTCTACCCACGGCGATGCCATTTGTTACCCGCGAGCCGATTGATGAAATACCGCTGACCTTGACCGGTGCGGACGGCGAACGCCGCTATTGCGTGATTTCCGCCCTGCCCAATTTCAGCCGCGACGGTGAATGGCGTGGCGCGCGCGGCGTCTGCAAGGATATTACTGAATCTCACCTGCGGCAGCGCGCGCTCGACCGGTTGCGGCGACGCGAAGATCAGATCCGCGCCGTGGTGGATGCGACAAACCGCACCCTGGACCCCGATGTCGCCTATGCGGATGCAGCGCAAATCATTGCACATGCCAGTGACTTTGCGCAGACAACGATCCTGTCAGTTACCCCAGATGGTCAGATAACACTCCTTGGCGAATATTGCGCAACCGGACCTGACCGCGCCACCCCGCTACCCGATCCGGTGGCTGCCAAATTGCGTGCGTTATCGGCCAATAGCAACGCCTCCGAAATCATGACTATCGGGGGGCAGACACATCTACTGACCCCGACAAGCCATGGTGGCCGCGTGAATGGCGCTATCTGGGCGATCAGACCCGAACAGCCGACAATGCCCGAAATGGACTCAGACACGCCCCTGTGGGAGGCGGTCGCCGCCAATATAGGGATCGCTATCGCACATACCAATCAGCTCGCGCTGTTGGAATCACAATCACGCACGGATGAATTGACCGGCCTTCTCAACCGTCGTGCCTTTATGGGCGACCTGAGCAAGCGTCTTGCACATCAGGCACGTACCGGGCGCACAGGAGTCCTGCTTTATATCGATCTGGACAATTTCAAGACCGTCAATGACACATTCGGACATGACGCCGGTGACAGGGTGCTTTGCGATGTTGCAGGACTTTTGACATCAGGCAGCCGGATTGGCGATCTGTGCGCCCGGCTCGGCGGCGATGAATTCGCCTTGTGGCTCGAAGACGCCAGCACCCAGGGCGCGACAGCCAAAGCAGAACACCTGCTTGGCAACCTCGGACAGATTAACGCGGCCGCCGGGATCGAAGAGGAAAGCACCCTGCCACGGCTCGGGCTGTCGATCGGTATTGCGGTTGCCGACCCCGCCAACCAGGAAGCGCAGGCCGAACTGCTGAACCGCGCCGATAGCGCGATGTATCAGGCCAAGCGCGGCGGCAAGAACCGTTTCGAATTTGCCCATTTCGGCGACATCACAGATAGCTGCGACAAGGAGTGAGGAAGCGTCGATGCTTAAAAATCTGCTGAAAAAAATACCTGGCGTCAAACGACTTCCCGGCGATCTCAGCTATGAAGAGGCGCGCGAAGTTCTTGAGCGCAATGATCTGGCAGCCAGAAACGAGTTGGCAGGGCGTGAAGATGCGCGCCCTGAAATGCTGTATCACCTTGCCTCCGACGAATCGCCGAAAGTCCGCCGGAAAGTCGCAGCCAACCCGTCCACCCCGATACAGGCGGGTACTATTCTGGTCAGCGACGAAGATGACGAGGTCCGCTGCGAACTGGCGCGTAAGATCGGACGCCTGCTGCCTGATCTGCAAGGCGAGGCGCAGGAAAAGATTTGCGAAACCGCAATCGCCATCCTCGACAGGCTGGCGAGCGATCAACTGCCCCGCGTCCGTGAAATCGTCGCCGAGGAAATCAAACATTCAACTGATGTTCCCAAAAGCATTGCACTGAAACTGGCCCGCGACGTGGAAGCGGCGGTGCGGGCCCCTGTGCTGCAATATTCACCGCTGCTGTCGGATGACGATCTGCTGGAAATTCTCGCCAGCGGAATCGTCGATGGCGCGATCACCCCCATTGCCCGGCGCGCGGCGGTCAGCGAACCGGTCGCCGATGCAGTTGTTGCAAGTCTTGATATTTCGGCAATCGCCGCACTGCTTGCCAACAAGAATGCCCAGATCCGCGAAGAAACGCTCGATTCGATCATCGCACAGGCCGAGGACATCCACGACTGGCATCAACCGATCGTCATGCGGCCCGAGCTGTCGCTGCGCGCGGTCCGCCGGGTGGCAGGCTTTGTTGCGTCGGCGCTTCTCAACACATTGCTTGAACGCGACGACCTGAAACTTGATGACAGGACCACAAGCCTGCTGAAGCGGCGTATTCAGGACAAGATAAAGGAAGAAAAAGATCTGACACCCGAGCTTGATGCGGACAATGCGACCAGCAATGCACGCGCCTTGTTCGACGACGGCAAACTGGACGAGGCAACGGTATCGGCTGCAGCCAGTGCACATCGGCGCGAATTCGTCACCGAAGCCATCGCGCTGCTTGCCGGCATTCCCGAACTGGCGGCCAAACGGGTACTGGAATCGCGCAGCGGCAAAGCCATTACCGCGCTGTCCTGGAAGGCGGGGTTATCGATGCGCAGCGCGCTTACCATACAACGCGAGATCGGACAGGTGCCATCGAACGATATCTGCCTTGCGCGGAACGGCGTCGACTTCCCGATGGATGAGGAAGAAATGAACTGGCATCTGCAGTTCTTTAATATTACCGCCTGAACGGCAATTTATCTGTACCGGCTTGTCTGCTGTACCGGCCTGCTTGATTGGCGCGCGCGCATCGACGGCCCGCGCGCCATTGCTTGATTCCTGTGGCGACTATGCCGCCTCAAGCTCCTTGATCGCATCGGCAATCGCTACCGTGCGCTTGGCGATTTCGGCATGCAGCAATTCGGTCATCTTGCCATCGACGGTGACAACGCCCTTGCCGGCATTTTCGGGTTTTTCAAATTCCGCGATGATGGCCCGCGCCAGCGCAACCTCTTCCTCGCTCGGGCTGAAAATCTCGTTGCACGGTCCGACCTGGCTGGGATGGATCAGGGTCTTGCCGTCCATACCAAGCTCAACACCCTGCGTGCAGATCGCCGCGAAGCCCTGCTCATCCTTGATGTCGTTATGCACGCCGTCGATCACCGACACCCCATGGGCGCGACCTGCCAGCAGACACAGCCCAAGGCTTGTCATCATGGGCAAGCGCATCGGCGTATGCGCGCTGCGCATCTCCTTGGCGATGTCGTTTGTCCCCATCACAAATACCGCAAGCCGGGGCGTGGCGGCCGCAATTTCCTCGGCATGCAGGATACCGAGCGGGGTTTCCATCATCGCCCAGATATCCGTTTTGCGTGCATTCTGACTATCGAGAATGCCTTCCACCTTGTGCAGCATGCCCGGATCGCTGACTTTCGGCACCAGCACCGCATCGGGTTTGACAGCTGCCGCATTGACAAGATCATCCAGCCCCCAGGGGGTATCGAGCCCATTTACCCGGATCACGATCTCGCGCTTGCCATAACCGCCTTCGGCCACCGCTTTGCAAACCTGGCCACGCGCAAGCTCCTTCGCATCGGGCGCAACCGCATCTTCGAGATCGAGAATCAGCGCATCGGCGGGAATGGATTTCGCCTTCTCAAGCGCCCGGGCATTCGAGCCGGGCATGTAAAGAACGCTGCGACGGGGACGGGCACGATTGGCCATGGCTTCACCTGCTATTGCTGTTGGCGGAATGTTTTGCCGCGCAACCTATCGGCAAAGCGCCCCGTTAATCAACGGGCCTTAGCCATTGGCGGAGCGGATCGCCTGCAACTGTTCCATCCGCTCGATAAAGATATCTGTGATTTGTGCGCCGCGGCGGCGGCCCTCGCGGGCGAAATACAAGCTCCGCTCGATATTATCCGCCTTGCCATAGGCGCGTATCAGCCCGACATAAACCAGCGGTATTGTCGGGTCTTCCGCCAGAACTTCCTCATAAAGCGCGATGGCCTCATATGTGTGATTACTTTCCTCAAGCACCCGCGCATAGCTGATTTTGATGCCCAGATCGCGCGGTTCAAGCGCCCGCGCCTGCTCGAAATGCGCCCGGGCCGCCGCAAAATCATTGTCGCGCACAAATGCGACGATCCCGAAGCCCGAATGCACCCGCGCATTATTCGGGTTGAGAACCCAGCCCTGATTAAAACGCCGCATGGCAAGGCCGTAATCGGCAGTGTTGAGCGCCTCAAGTCCTTTTTGGAAGGCTGCTTCCGCACCCTGAACAAGGGTTAGCCCCTGCGCCGCGACCGACGCTTTCAGTGCCGTGTCGGCGCGCTGCATTTCCGGCGTTTTTTCGATGCCGCCATATCGGGCTTGTTCTGCAAGCGCCAGCTCAATAGCTGCACCGCCCCACAAGCTCAAAGGCATGGAAGGTGGCGAACCGGCCAGCACCAAAATTAACAGACCAACGCTGACGAAAGGACCCGTCAGCCACATCCGCTTGGTCATCTATTCCTCAACTAATGCGCTTTTTCGAAATGCGCTGTGTAAAAATAACGTGGTGCAAAACTCAACTAATACGTTTTTTCAAAATACGCTGTGTAAAAATAACGTGCTGCAAAAATACGGAACTGAAAAACGCGGCAGAAGATAAACTGAATGCAATACCGCGCATATGACGCAACTGTAAAAAAATGTAATTTAGCCTTAATGCGTAAAGAATCAATTAGAATCGACGGCAGCTATGGTGAAGGCGGTGGCCAGATCCTGCGCTCCAGTCTTGCTTTGTCGGTCATTACCGGCCGCCCCATCGCGATAACCGATATCCGTGCGAAACGTCCCAATCCAGGGCTTGCGGCAGAACATCTGACCGCCGTGCTGGCGGCGGCAGACATTTGCAACGCGGCGGTGGAAGGGGCTGAGCTTGACAGTCAGGTAGTGAATTTCACCCCCACCGGCCCGGCCCGGGCAGGCCGCTATCACTGGGATGTGGGGGCGGCGCGCCCGGAAGGCAGCGCCGGCGCCGCAACCCTGATCTTGCAGGCGGTTTATCCCCCGCTTGCACTTGCGGGCGGAACGACGCATGTGCGGATCGGCGGCGGCACCCATGTCGCGTGGAGCCCGACCGCCGACTATCTGATCAATGTCTGGACCCCGATGCAGGCGCTGATCGGTCCTGCCGCGAATGTCACCCTGACCAAATGGGGATGGTACCCCGCAGGCGGAGGAGAGATCGCTTCTGAAATCATCAGCCCCGCAAATGCCACGTTTCGCGCCCTTACACTGACCGATCGCGGGCCGCTCAAACGGGTAACCGGTCGGGCAGCCGGCCTGAACAAGGACCCCCTGTTTGCCCGGCAGATCGCAGATCACGCGGCAGCCCTTCTTGCGCCGCTCGGTGTGGACATAAGGGTTGAGCCGCTGACACTGCGCGGCGACTGCACCGCATCGGGCCTGTTTCTGACCGCCGAATATGCCAATTGCCGTGCCGGTTTCAGCGCGATTGAAAAGCCCGACAACCCACCTGCCGCCTGTGAAATCGCGGCACAGGCGGTCGATGCGCTGCGCGCCCATCATGGCTCGCAGGCGACGCTGGATCAGTATCTTGCCGATCAGCTTTTGCTGCCGCTCGCGCTGGCGGACGCGCCCTCCCGCTTCACTGTGGAGAAGATGAGCGGGCATCTGCGAACCCATGCAAAATTGCTGGAGCATTTCGGTCTTGCCACGATCACTTTTGAGGAAGGAAATGCCGGCCCGCTTGCGGTTACGATCCGACCGGGCGCGACGAAATAAGAAAGCACTGTCAAAGTCCGCGCTTCCGCTCCCGCATGCGCGGCACGACGGAGAGATCCTGTGGCCAATCCTTCCGTGCTGCAATCGGTCTGTGCCCCTGATCTTTTTTCCGCCATTGCATGCGCCTGCCCGCTCCACTAATTTGGCGCTGAATTTGTTAACAGTACATTCTTGACTAACAGGAGCGGCGACAGGCCCATGTCCTTCCTTGCTGAATCGCTTTCGCGTATCAAACCTTCCGCCACCATGGCGGTGACCCAGCTTGCCCGCGATCTTACCGCGCAGGGGCGCGACATTATCGGGCTTGGCGCGGGGGAACCGGATTTCGATACGCCGGACAATATCAAGCGGGCCGCGATCGCGGCGATCGAGCGGGGCGAGACGAAATACACACCGGTCGACGGCATTCCCGAGCTCAAGCAGGCGATCTGCGCAAAGTTCAAACGCGAAAACGGGCTGGACTATACGCCGGCGCAAATTTCGGTCGCGCCGGGCGGCAAGCCGATCATCTACAATGCGATGATGGCGACCCTCAATCCGGGCGATGAGGTGATTATCCCGACGCCCTATTGGGTTTCCTATCCCGATATCGTACTGCTTGGCGGTGGCAAGCCGGTATTTGTCGACACCAGCATCGACACCGGATTCCGGATGACCGCGGAGGCGCTGGAAGCCGCGATCACGCCGCGCACCAAATGGCTGATTTTCAACTCGCCAAGCAATCCCTCCGGGGCAGCTTACAGCGCTGCGGATCTCAAGCGTTTGACCGATGTGCTGTTGCGGCATCCCGATGTCTGGATCCTGTCCGACGATATGTATGAGCATCTGCTGTATGATGGCATGCAATTCGCCACCCCGGCGCAGGTCGAACCCAAACTTTACGACCGTACACTGACCATGAACGGTGTATCCAAGGCTTATGCGATGACGGGCTGGCGGATCGGCTATGCCGGCGGGCCTGAAATTCTGATCAAGGCGATGGCGAAAATCATGACGCAATCGACCTCGAACCCAAGCTCTGTCAGCCAGTGGGCGGCGGTTGAGGCGCTTAACGGCACCCAGGATTTCATCCCCGAACGCGCCAAGGTGTTTGAGGAGCGGCGCGACCTTGTTGTCTCGATGCTCAATCAGGCGGACGGCATCAGCTGCCCCAAACCGGAAGGCGCATTCTACGTCTATCCGAGCTGCGCAGGCTGCATCGGCAAGATGACGACAGACCGGCTGCGGATCGAATCGGACGAGGATTTCGTCAAGGCGCTGCTAGCGCAGGAAGGGGTCGCGGTGGTGCAAGGTTCCGCTTTCGGGCTTGCGCCGCATTTTCGCATTTCCTACGCAACCTCGACCGAGGCGCTGACGGAAGCTTGCACGCGTATTCAGCGCTTTTGCGCCAGCCTGAGCTAGAACCCCGTACCGATGGCCCGGTCGTAAACAGGCTGCGTCAGCCAGCTTCGCAGGGGCCGATATCAAACACCGGGTTGCGTACAGGAAATTGACGTGAAAGGCAGGGGGCGACAATGAAAATCGCGGTATTCGGCACTGGCGGCATGGGTGCCTTCTTCGGCGGAAAACTGGCGCTGGCGGGAAACGATGTCCATTTCATCGCCCGTGGCGCGCATCTTGCCGCAATGCGCGAGCGGGGCCTGACCGTGACCTCTCCCAACGGGGATTTCACCGTGACCCCGGTGCAGGCGACCGACAGGCCCGATCAGATCGGCGCGGTCGATATCGTGCTGTTCTGCGTCAAGCTATATGATGTGGAAAGCGCGGGCGCGGCGCTCGGCACCCTGCTGTCGCGCGACACAAGCTATGTCGTGACATTCCAGAACGGGGTCGAGGTGGCCGACATGCTCGCTCCCCTGATCGGCAAGGAGCGTATCTTGCCGGGCGCGGCCTATGTCTCCGCCAATATCGTGCAGCCCGGCGTAATCGGCCATGTCGGCAGCCCGGGCTATATGGATTTTGGCGAATTGGACGGCAAGCTGTCTGATAGGGCGCAGCAATTTATCGATTGTTGCGCGGGCGCCGGTTTCGAAGCGCGCTTCCAGCCAGACATCATGGCAAGCCTTTGGTCCAAATTTGTCCTGGTCGCAGCCTTCTCCGGTGTCATGGGGCTGGCGCGCGCACCGCTCGGGATCGTTCGCGCGGATACCGACGCGCGCGGCTTGCTGGAAGCCGCCCTGAATGAAGCAGAACAGGTCGGCCGCGCGCTTGGGGTCACGCTGCCCGAGCATACCGCACAATCGATTTTTCAGATGGCAAATGCCCTGCCGCACGAGTTGAAACCCTCGCTGCTTGAGGATCTGGAGCATGGCCGGCGTCTGGAGGTCGAATGGCTGTCAGGCGGCGTCCGCCGGCTGGGCCGGCAGGTTGGCGTGGCCACACCGGTTCACGATGTGATTTACAGCGTCCTGAAACTGCATGCGGACGGGCAATAGCTTCCGCAAGAGGGCCATTCCGGGGTACAGTTTGAAGTCTCTTGGGTGCGACTGACGGCAAACACTGTCAGACGTCATCTGTAATCGGGATGAATGTTGAACTCGGGACCGGCAATGATGCGGGATTTGCAAATTGAAGCCGATATTCCAGAAACTCCATAAATTCTGGGATGCGATGCGGCCGCAAAATCGAATAATCGACCGTACGGCCATCGATTCCGAGCTGCAACGGCTAGGCGGACAGACGGCAGGCAACAGGCAGGAGGATGTCAAACTGCTTGCGCCGCCGGTCTGGTACCACAAAAACGACCAGGCAAAGCCCTATCAGCCAGCGATTCTGCCCGGGGGAACCCCCGGCACCGGTTCCCCTGAATCCCGACTGGCCGAACGGATCGGCCGCGAAAAGCTGAAGTTGCCAGCATCGCATCACCGCGACGCGCTGGAAAAGCTGCGCTTTGGCGATATTACCGCACGAATCGATACGCTGCTCGCCCTCGAGGAACGAACCTGCGCGGCACCCGGCGAGGTTCGTCTGATTACCGCAACCGTTGCAGCCTACATCCTTGAGCACACGAAATCCGACACTCGGCAACGACCGGGACCCGACGTGATGGTCGGATTGGCGATTTTATGCCGGCTGCTCAATGCAAATTTTCCCAGCCAGACCACAATCAGTCTGGACCGGGCAAATTTGGCGGGGCTCGAGATGGTGGATGCGGATTTTTCGCGCCTCTCCATGGCAGAAGTGAACTTCACCGGCGCCGATCTGCGCGGCGCGAATTTTCGGGGCGTCAATCTGCGTGCCGCTGTTTTTCGCGATGCGCTGCTGGCAGGCGCCTGTTTCGACAATAGCAGCATCCGCCATACTGTTTTCGATGGCGCGGTGCTTTCGGATGCCGAATTCGGCGCGGCGCAATTTGCCATGGCGGGCAATTTCGACCCGACACAATTACTTGCGACAAGCTTCGCAGCTCACCTTCCCCCGATCCTGCCACCGGGCTATTCCCCCGGTATCATCGGCCTGTATCCGGCCCCTTCCCCAACCGGTACAACCAGCGCAAAAGAGGTTTAGCACAGGCCGGCAACATGTCCGCCGGTGCGTCGCAAAACTGTCACTTCCATTAATTCGATAATTCCAATATTTTCGAAATATGGATACCAATAAGGCAGTCACCGCACTTTCCGCACTGGCGCAGGAAACCCGGCTCACAGTCTTCCGGCTGCTTGTCGAGGCGGGGCCGCGCGGGGTTTCCGCAGGCGATATCGCAAGCCGGCTGAATTGCGCCCCCGCAACCTTGTCTTTTCATTTGAAGGAACTGCATCGCGCCGAGCTTGTGCATGCCGAACGCGATGGCCGTTCCATCATTTATTCGGCGCGGTTCGATTGCATGCAATCGCTGATCGATTATCTGACCGAAAATTGCTGTGCGCTCGACCCTGGTGCTGACTGTCAACAAACCGCTTTGCAATGTAATGAAATGGGAAACGAAGTGGAAAAAGCATGAGTAGCGATGTGAAAAATGTGCTGTTTTTATGCACGGGCAATTCCGCGCGCAGCATCATGGCAGAAGCCGCGCTGAACCTCTATGGATTTGGGCGTTTCAAGGGCTTTAGCGCAGGCAGCCATCCGACCGGCAAGG
>OBJS01000091.1_pt1 | contig 40148 bp, 34 predicted proteins | sample 1519851 | NCBI WGS metagenome assembly OBJS01 (sample SAMN03019806, study PRJEB22545) | beach sand metagenome | biome: beach; feature: sea beach; material: beach sand | place: USA: Municipal Pensacola Beach, FL | collected 2010-10-20 | depth 25-47 cm m
ATGACTCGGGCCGGGCCAGCACCACCGTCCGGTAGCGGTACTCGCTGGCCACTTCCACTTGACAGGGAATACCGGCCCAGGCCTCTAACCATTGTCGCGCGACCAACCCCGCGTGGTAGCTGGTGCCACAGGCGACGATGTGGACCGCTCGCGTCGCTGCAAGCAGATCCACCGAGGATTCCCCAAAGGCGTCCACGAGCACGCTGTCCGCAGAGAGGCGATCCTGCAATGTGGCCGCCAAAACTTCCGGTTGCTGATAGATTTCCTTCAGCATGTAATGGCGGTAACCATCTTTGTCAGTTTGTGTGCCGCTGTCGCCGTGGGTTTCGAGCGCGCGTTCGGCTAAGTCGCCTTGGGCGTCAAATATCTGGTAGCCAGCGGTATCGGCAACGACGACATCGCCGTCTTTGAGATAGATGAAGCGATCCGTTACCTGCCCAAGCGCATGGGGGTCTGAAGCGAGGAAGTTTTCTTCAATGCCCGCGCCGAGCACCAGCGGACTGCCCTTGCGCGCGCCAACGATAACACCGGGCTGGCGGGCATCGACGACCGCCAGCGCATAGGCGCCTTCCAGTCGTTTCACCGCCCGGCGCACAGCGTCGGCGATATCGGGAGTTTCAGCCCGATAGCGGTGGATCAGGTGCGCCACGGTTTCCGTATCGGTGTCCGACTGGTAACGATAGCCCGCGGCTTCCAGCTCTTCGCGCAGCACCTGGTGGTTCTCGATAATGCCATTGTGGACTACGGCGATATCCTGCGAGACGTGCGGGTGCGCATTACTTTCGCTGGGCTTGCCGTGGGTCGCCCAGCGGGTATGGGCGATACCGGTTAAGCCGGTGGGGTTTTCCCGAGCGACACCCTGTTCCAACTCGGCCACCTTGCCGGCTCTTTTCAGACACTGGAGCGTCGCGTCCCTCTCAATGAGGGCGATACCGGCGGAGTCGTAACCCCGGTATTCGAGACGCCGAAGCCCTTCCAGAAGGATTTCCGTAACGTTGCGCTGGGCAACCGCACCGACGATGCCACACATCCTAGTTTTCTCCAGGCTCGTTTTTGCCAGGCCGCGGCCATCCCTGCACATTGCGCTGTTTACCACGGCCTACCGCCAGGTGCTCGGGCGGTACTGCTTTGGTGATGGTCGAGCCGGCACCGACCGTGGCATTGGCACCAATGGTGACCGGCGCTACCAGCGCTGAATTGGAGCCGATAAAAGCACCGTCATCGATATGCGTCTCGTGCTTGTTAACACCATCGTAGTTACAAGTGATGGTACCGGCGCCAATATTGACGTTCTCGCCTACTCGCGTGTCGCCCACATAGCTCAGGTGGTTAGCCTTCGATCCCGGCCCCAGCAGGGAGTTTTTTGTCTCGACAAAATTGCCAATGCGCACGTCTGCAGATAACGTAGTACCTTCGCGAAGTCTTGCGAAAGGGCCTACCTGGGCGCGGTCGCCGATCTCGATACCGGCCTTGCCGGCGACGCCCTGAATCACCGTGTTGGCTTTGATCACAACATCTTTGCCGATGCGCGCGTCGGCTATCAGGCAATTGGGTCCGATGCGCGCGCCCTCTTCGATATGCACTGTTCCTTCGAACACGCAATTCACGTCGATAAACACGTCGCGGCAGCATGTCAGCTGTCCACGGCAGTCAAACCGACTGGGGTCGGCCAGACCGACACCCGCCGACATCAAATGCTCTGCCAGCATAAGCTGATAGCGGCGTTCCATCTGCGCCAGTTGCGCCCGCGAATTAACCCCCTCGACCTCGATTGCAGACGCCGGGCTGCAGGTACTGATACTAAAACCACTATCCCGGGCAATGGCGATCAAATCTGTCAGATAGTATTCATTTTGGACATTGTTAGGTTCGATCCGAGGCAGCCACTCACGTAAACACGCCGATGGGAGACACATCACACCGGTATTGACTTCCCGCACCGCAAGTTGCTCGGGCGAGGCATCTTTTTGCTCGACTATTGCCCGCACCACATTATTTTTATCGCGCAGTATGCGCCCATAACCTGCAGGGTTATCGAGTTCGACGGTGAGCAGGGCGAGCGAAGTTTCCGTGGTACGGGTGAGAAGGTTGTCCAGCGTTTGCCGCTGAATCAGCGGAACATCGCCATAGAGAATCAGGACTTTGCTGTCCGTTCGCAGCTGCGGTAACGCCTGGGCCACGGCGTGAGCTGTACCAAGTTGCTCCCGCTGTAGCACCCACTGAATAGTATTGTCGGGAAACCGGGCCTTAACCTGATCGACACCAAAACCTACAACCACGGATAGACTCGAACCGGGAAGACCCACCGCTGTCTCCAGCACATGAGCCAGGAGCGGTCTACCGGCCAGTTCGTGCAGTACCTTGGGCAGCGCGGAATTCATGCGGGTACCGCGGCCGGCCGCGAGCACGATAACATCAACACTCACAATCAGGCCTCTCGTTCCATTGGGGCTTGTTGTCCATTACCAGCACGATAACCTGCCATCCGGCGCTTTAATATGGCGTCCATCATACACAAGCGGAACTACTGAAATAAGACAGACAAATGTTAAAAAAAGCAGCTCGAAGCTGCTTTTTAAGAATAACCCATCAAGTGAAGCGGCGGAGAAGGCAACATCGCGCCGGGTTTGGACTCAACCGATAGAGCCCGCCCGTTTGCGCAACTCCTCAATCGTCCGTAACTGAGCAGTAGCTTCAGCTAGCCGTGCTGCAGCTAGCGAGTAGTCCATTTCGCCAGTCTGGTTTTTCATATCCTGTTCCGCCTGCTGTTTGGCTTCCAGCGCCGCAGCTTCGTCGATATTGGCCGCTCTGGCCGCAGTGTCGGCGAGAATGGTCACTATCGACGGCTGTACCTCAATGTAACCACCGGAGAGATAGAAAATCTCTTCTTCACCACCGTCCTTGATTAAACGCATCGGTCCCGGCTTCAGCCCGGTCAATAGGGGTGCGTGTCCGTAATTGATGCCCAGCTCACCAAGTGTGCCCGTCGCTACGATCATTTCCACCAGCCCGGAGAACAGAGATTCCTCGGCGCTTACGATGTCACAATGTATTGTCATTGCCATAATTTATGCCTGCGGCGCTATAGAACGACCTGGTTTCTACATGTTTTTGGCGTTTTCAACTGCTTCTTCAATTGAACCTACCATGTAGAAGGCCTGCTCGGGCAGGTCGTCATATTCGCCGTCGAGGATACCGCGGAAGCTGGCAATGGTGTCCTGCATGGAGACATATTTACCCGGGCTACCGGTAAAGACCTCGGCGACGAAGAAAGGTTGAGACAGGAAGCGCTGGATTTTCCGTGCCCGAGCTACGATCAACTTATCCTCTTCAGACAGTTCATCCATGCCCAAAATCGCGATGATATCTCGCAGCTCCTTGTATCGCTGCAACACCGACTGTACGCCACGCGCCACTTCGTAGTGTTCCTGACCGATTACCAGTGGGTCGAGCAGGCGCGACGTTGAATCGAGCGGGTCCACCGCTGGGTATATACCCAGTTCGGCAATCTGCCGCGACAGTACCAGCGTTGCATCAAGGTGGGCAAAGGTCGTGGCCGGGGAGGGGTCGGTCAGGTCATCCGCGGGTACATAAACCGCCTGGAAAGAGGTGATCGAACCGGTTTTGGTTGAGGTGATACGTTCCTGCAGCACACCCATTTCCTCGGCGAGGGTCGGCTGGTAACCCACCGCGGAAGGCATGCGGCCCAACAGTGCCGATACTTCCGTTCCCGCGAGGGTGTAACGATAAATGTTGTCGACGAACATCAGTACGTCGCGGCCCTCGTCGCGGAAATACTCAGCCATAGTCAGGCCGCTCAGGGCAACGCGCAAACGGTTACCAGGCGGTTCATTCATCTGACCGTAGACCAGAGCCACCTTGTCGAGAACGTTCGACTCTTTCATTTCGTGGTAGAAATCGTTCCCCTCCCGTGTGCGCTCACCGACACCGGCAAACACGGAAAAGCCGGAGTGCTCCATAGCGATATTTCGAATAAGCTCCATCAGGGTCACGGTCTTGCCCACCCCGGCACCACCAAACAGACCGATCTTGCCACCCTTGGCAATCGGCATGATCAGGTCGATAACCTTGATACCGGTTTCCAGCAACTCGACCGCGGAAGACTGTTCGGCATAAAGCGGCGCCTTGCGGTGGATCGGCATGTGCTTGTCAGCTTCTATCGCGCCCGCCTCGTCGATGGGGTTACCCAGCACATCCATGATCCGACCCAGGGTGCCCTGACCCACCGGAACGGAGACCGCTGCACCGGTATTGGTCACGCTCAAGCCCCGGCTGACGCCCTCTGAAGAACCCATGGCGATGGTTCTCACCACACCATCACCCAACTGTTGCTGAACTTCCAACGTCAGGCCTTTACCGTCGACCTTCAATGCGTCGTAGATACTTGGAACCTGGTCCCGTGGAAACTCCACATCGATCACCGCGCCAATGATTTGTACAATCTGTCCGCTACTCATCTAAGGTTCCTCATCGCATACTTGTTGCTGTCTAATTCAGCGCTTGTAGTGGGTAACTGCTGTATCGCGCAGCGACTTAAACCGCTGCGGCACCGCTTACGATCTCCGACAGTTCCTGGGTAATGGCTGCCTGTCGCGCCTTGTTGTAGACCAGCTCGAGATCCTCGATCAGCTGGCCGGCATTGTCTGTCGCGTTCTTCATGGCGATCATTCGCGCCGCCTGTTCACAGGCCTTGTTCTCGACCACGCCCTGATACACCTGGGACTCGATGTATCTTGCCAATAGCCCGTCCAGCAAATCCTTGGCGTCGGGCTCATAGATATAATCCCAGTGATGCTTCAAGGTGTCGTCATCACCAGCCTCCAGCGGTAAGAGTTGCGACAACTGTGGCTGCTGCGTCATGGTGTTAACGAAATCGTTGGCAACCAGGTAAAGACGGTCGATGCGACCCTCGGCAAAAGCATCGATCATGACCTTTACACTGCCGATGAGCTCTGATGCCGCCGGCTCGTCACCCATATCCCTGACAGTGGCGATCAGGTTGGCGCCGACGCCACCAAAGAAGCCAGCAGCCTTGCCGCCAATCGTACACAGGTCGATCTCGATACCCTGTTGATCCCACTCCTGCATGGCTTTCAAAACCTGCTTGAACAGGTTGATGTTCAACCCTCCGCAAAGACCGCGGTCTGTAGATACCACGATAAAGCCAACGCGCTTGACCTCGCGTTCATCGAAGTATTTGTGTCGATACTCCGGCGCCGAGTTGGCAATGTGGCTGATGACAGCACGCATGCGGTGGGCGTAGGGCTTACCCAGCGCCATCTGATCTTGGGCACGGCGCATTTTACTGGCCGCCACCATCTCCATTGCGCTGGTGATCTTCTGCGTACTTTTGACGCTGTTGATCTTGGTTTTAATTTCCTTGCCGATCGCCATAGGTCGTTTCCCTTAAGGCCTGTTTACCAGCTCTGGCTGGCGGCAAATTTATCGAGAGCCGCTTTGTAACTGGCTTCGATGTCATCGTTCCAGTCACCGGCCTCGTTGACTTTGTCCAGCAAATCACCGTGATCGGTTTTCATGTAGGACAGCAGGGCCGATTCGAAATCGCCGATTTTGGGCACGGGTACTTCCTTCAGGTAACCCTCGTTCGCGGCAAACAACACAACGCCCATCTCAGCAACGCTGAGCGGAGAATACTGCGCCTGTTTCATCAACTCAGTGACGCGTTCGCCGTGCTCGAGTTGTTCGCGGGTGGCGTCATCGAGATCCGAAGCAAACTGCGAGAAAGCTGCGAGTTCACGATATTGCGCCAGGGCCAGGCGGACACCACCGCCCAGCTTTTTAATGATCTTGGTTTGGGCGGAACCACCAACGCGAGAGACCGACAGGCCGGCGTTCATGGCGGGTCGGACACCCGCGTTAAACAGATCAGTCTCGACAAAAATCTGTCCGTCGGTAATGGAAATTACGTTAGTTGGTACGAAGGCCGATACGTCGCCGGCCTGGGTTTCAATGATCGGCAATGCCGTCAATGAACCGGTGCGGCCCTTGACTTCGCCATTGGTAAATTTTTCTACATACTCAGCGTTGACCCGGGCCGCGCGTTCGAGGAGGCGGGAGTGCAGGTAAAACACATCTCCGGGATAAGCCTCACGACCTGGGGGTCGACGCAGCAAGAGGGAAATCTGCCGATAGGCCCAGGCCTGTTTGGTCAGATCATCGTAGACGATGAGCGCGTCCTGTCCGCGGTCCCGATAGTATTCACCCATGGAGCAACCGGAATAGGGTGCCAGAAACTGCATTGAGGCCGGATCCGAGGCCGTAGCGGCGACGACAATCGTGTGCTCCATGGCGCCGTGTTCTTCCAGCTTGCGCACAATGTTGGCCACAGTGGAAGCCTTTTGGCCCACCGCGACATATACACACTTAATACCCGTGCCTTTCTGGTTAATAATGGCGTCGATGGCTATCGCGGTTTTACCGATCTGGCGATCGCCGATGATCAATTCCCGCTGGCCGCGACCCACCGGCACCATGGAATCGATGGCCTTCAGCCCGGTCTGTACGGGCTGATCTACCGATTGGCGTTCGATTACGCCAGGCGCCACTTTTTCGATGGCATCGGTAAGTTTGGCGTTAATGGGTCCCTTGCCATCGATTGGGTTACCCAGGGCATCGACCACGCGACCTTCAAGTTCCGGCCCTATGGGCACTTCTAGAATCCGTCCGGTACAACGGGCCTTCTGACCTTCGGCCAGGGTCTGGTAGTCACCAAGCACGACCGCTCCCACAGAATCGCGCTCCAGGTTGAGCGCCATTCCGTAAAGACCACCGTCAAATTCAATCATCTCTCCGTACATCACGTCCGCAAGACCGTGGATACGCACAATGCCGTCAGACAGCGAAACAATAGTGCCTTCGTTCTGGGCTTCTGTTGAAACATCAAGGCTGTCTATGCGCTGCTTGATGATTTCGCTGATTTCGGATGGATTCAGTTGCTGCATTCTCGATTCCTCGATCCTACGAATTTATGACTTCTGAGAGTTTGGCCAGACGCCCGCGAACCGAGCCGTCAATCACGGTGTCGCCCGCTCGAATCACGGCACCGCCGAGCAGGGAGGGATCTATCGACACATTTATACTGATTGCGCGCTCGAGGCGCTGCTGCAAGGCGTTTGCCAGCGCATTTTGCTGGTCTTCGGAGAGTTCGCGAGCAGCGATAACATCCACCTGCACACTTTTTTCGCGCTCTGCCTTCAACTCGTCGAACTGTTGACTGATGGCCGATAACAAGCCGAGCCGGCGATTTTCCGACAACACCTGTAAAAAGTTTTTTACCGGCTCCGACAACTGGTCTCCACCAATAGCAATCAGGCTATCTGCCTTGGCTTTGGGCGTGGCGCCAGGCGCACTTATCAGCTTGGCGACGGCATCCTGCTCGCCGACCGCTGCCAGCAAAGCCAGCGCTGAAGACCACTGCTCCAGGTTACCGGTTTGATCAGCGTACTCGAAAGCGGCTTTGGCGTAGGGCCGCGCCAGGGTATTGAGTTCGGCCATAATCTACTCTTAGAGCTGTGCCGCGAGTTGGTCGATGAGATCACGATTGGCAGCCTCGTCGACCGAACGCTCCAGTACTTTTTCAGCGCCGGCCAGGGCCAAAGCGGCGACCCGGCCACGGAGTTCCTCGCGCGCGCGGTTTGCCTCCTGCTCTATCTCTGCTCTAGCGGCGGCAACCAGGCGGTCGCCTTCTTCGCGTGCCTTGTCCTTGGACTCTTCGATAATCTGATTGGCACGCTTCTTCGCGTCTTCAATAAGGGCGGCCGCTTCCTGCTTGGCTTCCTTCATTTGATCGGTAGCTTTTTCCTGCGCCAGTTGCAGATCACGCATGGCGCGATCGGCAGCATCGAGGCCATCCGCGATTTTCTTTTTCCGCTCTTCCATGGCCTCGGTTAACGCCGGCCACACAAACTTCATGCAGAACCAGACGAAGATGGCAAAGGAGATGACCTGGCCAAGAATGGTTAAATTGATGTTCACAGAAACACCTCTTTTAATTAACTGCTTTGCGGGCTTCCGGTTTTAACCACCAGCGGCGACAGCAAACAGGAGGTAGAGGCCGATACCAACACCAATCATAGGCACCGCGTCCACCAGACCCATGACGATAAAGAATTGGGTCCGCAGCATGGGAATAAGCTCGGGCTGGCGTGCACCACCCTCGAGGAACTTGCCTCCGAGAATGCCTACGCCGATAGCTGCGCCCACGGCGCCAAGACCCATCAAAATCGCGCCGGCGAGATAGATTAATGAAGTTTCCATGTGTGCTCCCGTTGTGTCGTCGAACGTTGGATGTTAAGCGAAAGGTTTAGTGATCATCGTAGGCCATGGACAAATACACGATGGTAAGGACCATGAAAATAAAAGCCTGCAAAACGATGATTAGAATATGGAAGATCGCCCAGGGCACAGACAAGGCCCATTGCGCCCAGAAAGGCAGCAGTGCGATCAGAATAAAAATCATTTCCCCCGCGTACAGGTTGCCGAACAGCCGTAGCCCGAGAGATATGGGTTTAGCCAGTAGATTGACCACTTCCAAAAACAGGTTGACGGGTAGACCGGCCTTGCCAAAGGGGTGAAAGGCCAGCTCCGCGGCAAAGCCGCCCAGACCTTTCTGTTTGATACTGTAGTAAATGACCAGAGCGAATACGCTTAAGGCCATACCCATGGTGATATTGACATCCGTCGACGGCACCACTTTGAGAAAATGCAGACCAAACAATTCACCCAGCTTGGGTAGAAAATCGATGGGCACCAGATCCATGATGTTCATCAGGAGCACCCAGACAAAAATGGTCAGGCCCAGTGGCGCTATCATCTTGTTTTCGTGGTGGAACATGCTTTTAACGTTGTCATCGACAAACTCGACGACCATTTCCACCATGTTTTGTAGACCCCCGGGGACACCGGTTGTCGGGTTCTTTGCCACTTTGCGGAAAAAGAACAAAAACAGAAAACCCAGGACTACGGAGAAACCGAGTGTATCGACGTTGACAGCCCAAAAACCCATCGCGGCCGCTTCTTCGGCATTGTGGGCAAAACCCAGGTGGCCGTCCGGGTGCAATCCATAAGTCAGGTTGGTGAGGTGGTGAGCGATATACTCTTCGGAGGTAATGGTTTCGCTGGCCATTAAGAATTTCCGTTACTTTCCAAAAATACTTGCTTAACTAACGTACATTTAAAGGTCAGCCAATGCGCCCTTACCTGGTAAACCGCGGTGCCACGATATACGTCATCTGTGTGGCAAACAAGGTTCCCAGCAATGCCAGCACATTGAGCCCTTCGCCGGCTTCGGGTACATAAACAAACACCGCTACCAGACACAAGATGAGTATCGCGACCTTCACCGCCTGACCCAGATAAAAGCCTGTTAATATCCGGCCCGCGGAGGCAGTCTTGGCAACTCGCAGCGAAAGCACCGCAAAACAGCCATTCGCCAGCATTCCAGTCCAGCCACCGAACAGTGCCATCCAGGCTAACGTCGCCCCCCCTGCCACTAACAGGAAACCGGCTATAAGCAGACTGATCGCCAGCTGCATCAGAGCCAATTTCGCGGCCAGCCGTAGATCTGCATGCCGCTCCGTCAATTTTCAGACCAGCTATCAATCATTCGGCAGAGGTTTGTCCGGCACGCCGTCACAGTGCGGCCATACGTTCAAATCGCGACCGGAAAGATCACAACACCGGAGTGCAAATAAAGGGCCTTGGACTGAGTCACGCACAAGCGCGGCGCATTATAGTCAGGTTGTTATAGTGAAGCAACAAACCATGCTGGCAAAGTAATGCTTGAGCACAGGGACGGGAAACATTCTAGTTAATGTGCTCGAGAATGCCCTCTAGTTCTTCCAAGCTGTTGTAACTGATAGTCAATTTACCTTTCCCGTTGGTTCGATGGCTGATTTTGACCGCCGCACCGAGCACATTCGAAACGCGATCTTCTAGAGCTGAAACATCCGCATCAGCAGCCAAAGGAGTCTCGACCTGCTCATTCTGCTTGTGTTTTAGTGTGCGCCGCACCAGAGCTTCGGTTTCACGCACCGATAATCCCTTGCCAGCGACGATGCGGGCGGTTTCAATTTGCTGGATGCCCGCCAGGCCAAGGAGCGCACGACCGTGGCCCATTTCCAAATCGCCCCGTTCCAGCAAGACGGCGACCTCCGGCTGCAGCGTCGTCAAACGCATGAGATTAGCCACCGCCGAACGGGATTTACCGACCGCCTGTGCGACTTCCTGCTGGCTGTAATCAAACTCTTCCTGTAAGCGCACCAACGCTCGAGCCTCTTCGATGGCATTCAGGTCTTCGCGTTGAATGTTTTCGATCAATGCCAGCGCCAGCGTCTGGCGGTCGGACAGATCTTTGATGATCACCGGAATGCTATCGAGCTGCGCCATCTGCGCGGCGCGCCATCTGCGTTCGCCGGCGACTATTTCGTAACGCTCGTGACCCAGAGCACGCACCACGATGGGTTGCATAATGCCCTGTTCGCGAATCGAGGCAGCCAGTTCCTCGAGTGCCTCGGGATTCATATCCTTGCGCGGCTGATACTGTCCCCGCTGCAGCCATTCGACCGGCATTTCTCTAATTCGCTGCCCGGCACCTTCTTCGCCGGCACTTTCCGGCACGTCAGTCGGCTCCGATAGCGCCGCCTGGGAGCCGAGCAGCGCGTCTAATCCCTTACCAAGGCCTTTTCGCGTACTGTTCATAACCTTTCTTCCGGTGTTTTCTGGTTATCGCCGTTTCTGCGCTGCGCTCGGCGCAACAATTCTTCCGCCATACCGAGATAGGCGACAGCACCTTTTGAATAACGATCGTAGAGCAAGGCCGGTTGTCCGTAGCTCGGCGCTTCCGCGAGCCGTACATTGCGCGGAATCACTGTTTGATAAACCCGGTCACCGAAGTGCTCGTGCAGTTGATTGGAAACTTCATTGGTAAGGCTGCTGCGTGGATCGTACATGGTCCTCAGAATACCCTCGACACGCAACCTGGGATTAATCGATTTGCCGATACTGGCGATGGTACTGATTAGAGCTGAAAGCCCCTCCAGCGCATAGTACTCGCATTGCATCGGTACAATGACGTTTTCGCTTGCCGACAGTGCATTGACCGTTAACATGTTGAGCGCGGGCGGGCAGTCGATGATGGCAAAATCGTACCGGTCGGACACCTTTTTCAGGGCCCCATACAAATTTCTCTCGCCGCTTTGCGTGCGAACCAGATGCACCTCCGCCGCGGTAAGGTCACCGTTGGCCGGCAACAAATCGTAACCAGCCGCCAACTTGGGGATAGTTGCTTCGGCAATATCAACTTCACCGGTCAGCACTTCGCCACTGGTGACATCCAGCCCGGTTTTATCGATGCCACTGCCCGTCGTAGCGTTGCCCTGTGGATCCAGATCAATCAACAAAACGCGTTTGCCATGATGCGCCAAAGACGCCGCCAGATTAATGCTGGTGGTGGTTTTACCCACACCGCCTTTCTGATTCGTTATGGAATATATCGAAATCAAGTTTTGAATTTACTTTAGTTTAAGCGTGACCAGGTGACGCGCCTCACCTAGTCCTGGAACTGTGAGACGGACAGTATTCTCCACTTTTACCTTCTCGGGCAACTGTCCTATTTCCTCTAGGGGCTCCTTGCCTTTCATCGCATAAATTAAAGCGCCTGATTGCATGAGGTGGAACACATCCTGGCATAGTGCAGAGAGGCTAGCATAAGCGCGGCAAATTATGCCATCCAAGACGGTCTCGGGCTGCCATATCTGCACCCGGGTATTCACTGTCTCGATATTATCCAACCCGAGTTCGGCTTTGGCTTGAAATTGAAAACGGGTTTTTTTTCCGTTGCTATCGACCAGCGTAAAACGCCGTTCCGGATTGGCAATCGCCAACGGGATACCGGGCAGGCCGGCACCACTACCAATATCGGCAAAATGTTGCCCCTGTAAATGGTAAGACAGGGAGAGGCTATCGAAAATATGCCGTGTCACCACGGTCGCCGGATCCCTGATGGCGGTGAGATTGAACTTGCTGTTCCAGCGATCTAGAAGGCTAACATACGCAGTCAGTTGATCGATTTGCACTCCGGATAGCGGCAGCCCGAGCGCTTTCAATCCCCTTCGAATCTGCCGATCGACAGACCAGGCAAATTCCCGACCCGCTTCATCAGGCAATTTTCCGGTCCTTTGCCCCTAGTTTTTTTAAATGAATCAGCAAAAGGGACAAAGCAGCCGGCGTCACGCCCGGTAGACGCGACGCCTGCGCGAGAGTAGCCGGCTGGACCTCTGTTAGCTTTTGTCTGACTTCGTTAGATAAACCGGGGACCGAGCTAAAGTCTATGGTCTCGGGAATCGCGGTATTCTCGTGTCGTTGCAGACGCTCGATATCAGCCTGTTGACGCTCGATATAGCCTGAGTAGCGGGCGTCGACATCAATCTGTAATGCCACCGAAGCGTCGATGGTTTCGCCATCGGGCAGGAAATCCCGCAATGCCGCAAAATCTATTTCGGGACGCTTGATCAAATCCGCCAGACTGTACTCCCGGCGCAGGTTAATGCCGCCGTTACGCTCTAGTATCTGCGCTTGGGGAGAACCTGGTTGCACCCAAGTTGAAGCGAGGCGTTGGCGGGTTTCTTCGATGATATTTATCTTAGCCTGAAATCTAGCCCAGCGACTCTCGTCTATCAGCCCCAGTTTCCGGCCTCTAGGAGTCAAACGGGCATCCGCATTGTCTTCGCGCAGCAACAAGCGATATTCGGCGCGACTGGTAAACATACGATAGGGTTCCAGGGTGCCCTTGGTGATCAGGTCGTCGATCATCACGCCTATGTAGGCCTCATCGCGGCGCGGGCACCACTTATCCTCTCCCCGGACCAGCAACGCAGCGTTTAAACCCGCTATGAGCCCCTGCGCCGCGGCCTCTTCGTAACCAGTGGTGCCGTTGATCTGACCGGCGAAGAACAAACCGGCCATGTGTTTGGTCTCGAGGGAATAGTGCAAGTCCCTCGGATCAAAATAATCGTATTCAATGGCATAGCCTGGCCGCGTCACGTGGGCCTTGGCAAAGCCCCTTATCGACTGAACCAGGGCGATCTGAACATCGTAAGGCAAACTGGTGGATATACCATTGGGGTATAACTCGGAGGTTGTCAGCCCTTCCGGCTCGATAAATATCTGGTGACTGGGTTTATCGGCAAAGCGCACAATCTTGTCTTCGATCGACGGGCAATAGCGCGGCCCGACACCATCGATCACTCCGGTATACAGGGGCGATCTATCGAGAGCTCCGCGAATTATGTCGTGGGTCTCGCCGTTTGTATGGGTCACCCAACAACACACCTGACGGGGATGTTGCGAGGTATCGCCAAGGAATGACATCACCGGCCGCGGCTCGTCACCCCACTGCTCAGAGAGACCGTTGAAGTCGACAGTTCTGGCATCGATCCTTGGCGGCGTACCGGTTTTTAACCGCCCGACTCTGAAGGGTAGCTCGCGCAGGCGTTGAGCAAGGGCATTAGCTGGCGGATCTCCGGCCCGGCCACCGGCGTGGTTGTCAAACCCGACATGGATTTTGCCGCCGAGAAAGGTGCCCGTCGTCAGCACTACTGCCGGTGCAAAAAAATCAACGCCCGCACGCGTTCTCACACCACAAACGCGATAGTTCTCGACAATCAAATCAACAACTTCCTGCTGGAAGATATGCAGATTTTTCTGGTTTTCCAAGTGCTGCCGCACTGCCTGACGGTACAGGGAGCGGTCAGCCTGAGCCCGTGTGGCCCTGACAGCCGGCCCTTTCCTGGCGTTCAGCACTCGAAACTGGATACCGGCACGATCAGTAGCCTCGGCCATAAGGCCGCCAAGAGCATCGATTTCTTTCACCAGTTGACTTTTTCCTATGCCACCGATGGCTGGATTGCAGGACATCTGACCGAGCGTGTCGATGTTGTGGCTAATCAGTAATGTCCGACATCCTGTTCTCGATGAAGCCAGGCATGCTTCGGTGCCGGCGTGTCCGCCACCGACGACGATCACGTCGTAATGATTTTGCTGCGCCATATTGAGTTGTGTAGGAAACCCGGAGAGTGTCAATTATAAAGGATTGAGACCATCGCGAGAAATGCAAGAATGCGCATAGCAGCCAAACTGTTATTTTTTCTGTTTGTATTAATAAATAAGTAATTATTTAAAGTATAAGAAAAGATATTGTTGTTATAGAGGCATAGCGGAACTGGGGGGAAGTAAGTTAAGTGCATGCTTTGATTTGAAAAACTCCCACTTTTAAGGTGTCGATAAAGAACTTATAGGATGCGCGTACTCCGGGGATAAAAACAGGCTGTTTTTTTTCCAGGTGATGATCAGTGCGGATAATGTGAGTAAAGGTCCAATTTATACACCGGCCTCCACAGACATTTCCTGCTTGTGCGATATATGTCGGTAATCTGTGTCTATGTCTAGAATATCCCGGGTAGCCTGTGAGTAAATTGTGGGTAATCTATAGCGATTGCTAGCAACCGTGTTTTTCTTTAAAATCTGTCGCCTTTTTTGCCGGATCCCTCCTAGACCTACGCTGCTTCTTATGGCGCTATTGTTCTATAGGTGCACCGGTGGGGTTGTCTGTTTAGCAGTCTGTGCGGTTACCAAAAGGGGTAGAGGATCATGAAAAGAACTTTCCAGCCGAGTCAATTGAAACGCCATCGAACGCATGGATTCAGAGCGCGCATGGCGACCAAAAATGGCCGCCAGGTGATCAACCGACGCCGCGCAAAGGGCCGTAAGCGGTTGGCTGCCTGACTTCCCGTTGCCAATACGTTACCGATTACGAGTCGACAGTGCCCGATCGGGCATTTGGTCGCGACCGGCGACTGCGAAAATCGGGAGAGTTTCAATCTGTATTTGACAGGGCGGACTGTCGAGTATCGCACAAGTACTTTATTTTATTGGCTCGTGCTCAATCACCTGTTGAAGCTGTTTGTAGTAGTCGGCCCCGCCTGGGGCTGGTTGTCGGCAAGAAGAATGTGAAGTTGGCCGTGGGGCGTAATCGGGTAAAGCGACTGGTGCGGGAAAGTTTCAGGCAGAACCAGCATTCTCTGCCGTCGATAGATATCATTTTTGTGGCGCGCCGCGGTGTCGACCAGGTACCGGGCAGGAAGCTTGGTCACTTACTTCAGCAATCGTGGTTAGATTTGGCGGAGAAACAGAAGCGTGGTAAATCGAATCCTGACAGGAATGCTGGTTAAGGTAATCCGGGCGTATCAATTTGTTTTGAGCCCCATGCTTGGCAGTCACTGCAGGTTTCACCCTTCCTGTTCTCAATATGCGCTGGAAAGCCTCGAAACCCACGGGCTTTTCAAAGGGCTGGCGTTAGCGCTACGGCGCCTGGTGAAATGTCAGCCGTTCCATACTGGAGGTTTCGATCCGGTACCGCCGGCTAGCCATTCGTCCCTCGACAACAGGCCTTTATAAGTGGACTGGCTACGCAGCGGATTAATTGCCGCGATCATCGTTGTAATGGGCCTGTTGGTAATTCAATGGACGGAGTTCAAGGCTTCAAGGCAGCCCGAGCCACTCCAGGAGGCAACTCAACCTCTCGTTTTACCCGAGGCGCCGAGGGTAAGCACGGATACAACTGATACCGCGTCTGACATTCCCTCTATTACTGAACTGCAGGGAGCTTCGTCGCCACCGGATTCAGCCCAGGCGATGATCTCTGGAGACGACAATCGTCTCGTCGTGGTAACGACCGATGTAATAGAGGTGACCATCGATACTCTCGGGGGCGACATCGTCAAAGTCGCGCTGTTGGAGCATCGCTTAACTCAGGAAACCGGCGCACCGCCATTTGTTTTGCTAAACCGCACGGGTAACCAGACCTATATTGCTCAAAGTGGGCTGATCGGCCCGGACGGTACTGACAAGAGCGAATCCAGACCGCGCTTTAACGCCGAATATTCCACCCTGAAGCTGGCCGATGGGCAGGACAATCTTCGCCTCGATCTTCACCTGAATACAGAAAAAGCTACTATTACTAAAACGTTTTTCTTTGAAGCCGGCGAATATTTGATCGACGTCGAGTATCAAGTTGTCAATAGAAGCCCCTCGGCCTGGCGTGGCCACCTGTTTGGGCAAATCAAGCGCGATACTTACAATCCGGTGACCGGCAATACCATGGGGCCGAATCCTTATCTGGGCATGGCGGTGACCACGGATGAAGAAAATTATAAGAAGATTGATTTCGACGACCTGGATGACAAACCGTTTAAGCTGGAGAAGTCGGGCGGCTGGTTAGCCATGATTCAGCACTACTTTGTGAGCGCCTGGATACCCGATGCCGAGACCCGGAACTTTTACAGTTTGCGTAAGCTCGGAGACAAGGATTTGTACGTGGGTGGTTTCACTGGGCCCGTACTGGAGATCGAGCCGGGTGCAACCGGCCGGGCCGGAGCCTCTTTCTATGCTGGTCCAAAGGATCAGCACCGCTTAGCCGAAATATCGCCCTACCTTGATCTGACTATCGATTACGGGTGGCTTTGGTGGGTTGCGAAGCCCCTGTTCTACGGACTGGAATTGATAAACACGTTGATGAAAAACTGGGGTTGGTCGATCGTCATTTTGACAGTTTTCGTCAAGCTCATTTTTTATCCCCTGTCCGCTGCCAGCTACCGTTCTATGGCGCGGATGCGTAACCTGCAACCCGAAATGCTGCGGCTGCGCGAATTGTATGGCGATGACCGGCAGAAGCTTTCTCAGGAAATGATGGGGCTTTACAAGAAAGAAAAAGTTAATCCCCTGGGCGGTTGTTTTCCTATGCTGATCCAAATGCCCGTGTTTATTGCACTCTATTGGGTCTTGAACGAGAGCGTAGAGCTGCGCCACGCGCCATGGGTGTTATGGATTACAGATCTATCGGTTAAAGATCCCTATTATGTGTTGCCCATACTCAACGGCATTAGCATGTATGTTTTGCAAACATTGCAACCCGCGCCTCCGGATCCAATGCAGGCCAAGGTTATGAAGTTCATGCCGGTGGCGTTTGGTTTCTTTTTCATGTTTTTTCCCGCCGGGTTGGTGCTCTACTGGACGGTTAACAGCGTCCTGTCGATAGCTCAGCAATGGGCAATTACCCGTAAAATAGAAGCGGGCAACTGAGGGCGCGGGCGAATGCCCGCGATCTTTCCTGAAAAACCATTCCGATACGATAGCAGCTATCGCGACCCCGCCAGGCGTGGGCGGAGTCGGTATCGTACGGGTCAGTGGTAGCCAATTGACGGCCCTGATTAAAGATGTCGCCGTGGCGGATTTGAAACCGAGAATAGCCACAGTGTGTCTGTTCCGGGATTTCGACGGTAGCGCGATCGATCAGGGACTGGCGATTTACTTTCCCGGACCCCATTCTTTTACTGGGGAAGACGTGCTGGAATTGCATGGACACGGCGGTCCAGTCGTGCTGGACCGACTGCTCAATAGAATAATCCAGTCGGGCGCACGACTAGCCGAACCCGGCGAATTTACCGAAAGAGCATTTCTCAACGGTAAGATCGATCTGACTCAAGCTGAAGCCATTGCAGATCTGATAGCAGCCCGTAGCGAGCAGGCAACACGTGGCGCCATGCGTGTGCTCAACGGGGAACTGTCGGGACGGATAGAGCCTATATCGAGCGGGCTGGTCCATATGCGAGTCCAAATCGAAGCCAGTATCGATTTTCCAGACGAAGAGATAGAAGTTCATACCATAGACGCGTTAGATAGGGATCTGCGACAGCTCAGCGCGCAGCTCGAATCCCTGATAGATCTCACGCAGGAAGGCGTGGCTTTGGCTCAGGGTATGCGAGTTGCCATTGTGGGGCGGCCTAATGCCGGCAAATCGAGTTTACTGAATGCCTTGACCGGTGAGGATAGGGCGATCGTCACAGCGACTCCCGGCACGACTCGAGACATTGTGAAAGAACATATAAACATTGACGGGTTGCCGGTACAGTTGCTCGATACGGCGGGTTTGCGGGATACGCGAGATCCAGTGGAGCGCGAGGGTGTTAAACGGGCGCGTCTCCAGATAGAGGAAGCCGACAGCGTATTCTGGGTCGTCGATAGCACAGCGCAGAATCTCGATGACGCACTTGAGGATGCCAGGCGGTATTTGCCGGATCTCGAACGGGTCACCCTCGTGTTTAACAAGGTAGACTTGTTGGCCAACCGTCGGGAGATTCAGCAAAGCAGAGTCGAGGCGCACTCGGTGATTTATATATCTGCCAAAACTGGCGCTGGATTGTCGACACTCAAGGCGCATCTTTTGAAAATAGCGGGAATCAGCGGGGCGTTCGACGGGCGCATAGTCGCTCGTCGCCGCCATGTGGTGGCACTGCAACAGGCATTGGATTACTTGGTACTAGCTAAGGCCAGGCTTCCGAACAGCGAAGAATGGGAGCTGGTGGCGGAAGACTTGCGGCAGGCGCAAGGCGTTTTGGGCACGATTACCGGGGTAGTCACCACTGACGATCTCCTGGGAGAGATTTTTTCCAGTTTTTGTATCGGTAAGTGACGAGACAAGTTTACTCGGTCACGATCAACGAAAGCATAAATAGACTTACCGGCTCGCTCGAAATTCGTTAGCAAAGTTTCGCTAATTCCCTGCGTAGTCACGTGTTAACCACAGGTTATCCACATCATGTGGTTATATTTTGTCCAGCCGAACACCTCGACACTGTGCATATACCCAGTGGTTTAATAACTATTAACCCTTTGATTTATAAATAAAATTTTATTTGCAAAAAAGCGAAATTTTTTCAGCGTTTTTGTGGATAAGAAGTATTTTTGCTTTTAGACTACGTGTCCCCGAAACGCCGATCCATAATAACAAGGTCTTATCGAAATGGCTGAGCTATTGCGTTTCCGGACAGTCTTTTAATCTGAGAAGAAAAATATCCGCGGTATAACGGAGACCACATTGACTGATTTTATTTGGCAAGCCTGTCTGGGGAGATTAAGGCAACAGTTGCCACTTCAACAGTTTGATACCTGGATTAAACCCCTACAATACAATAGCGGGGACAACGGCGAAAATATTTGCCTGGTGGCGCCCAATCGGTTTGTTATGGGCTGGGTGCGAGACAAATTTTTAGCGGACATAAAAGCCATTTACCGGCAAGTTAATGGCGGCGAAGCCGAAATTCAGGTGACAATTGCAGCAGCGACCGAAACCAGGCATTCGGTTTGTTCTGGGCAGTCTGGAAGACGATCGTCGGTACAGCCGCTACAAGTGAAAGCACGTTCCGAAAAACGCGCCGAGGGCGACTATTCACAGCCGGGGAGCGCTCCCTTGCTGACCATCGGTTCGCGGGGTATTGCTGATAATAGCGGCCTTTCGAAGAACGCCAAAACTGTGACTTTCTCCGCGTCTGAGCAAGCATCACCGGTCGAAAGTAACCTGAAGAAAGAATTTCTGTTTGATACCTTCGTCGAAGGTAAATCCAATGAAATCGCGCACGCCGCTGCCCAGCAGGTCGTTACCAACCCAGGAGGTTCCTATAACCCACTATTTATTTACGGGGGTGTAGGGCTCGGCAAAACACATTTGATGCACGCGGTAGGTAACGCCCTGAAAGCCCGCAAACCCCAGGCGAAAATCATTTATCTCCATTCCGAGCGTTTCGTTGCGGATATGGTAAAGGCATTGCAACTTAATGCCATTAGTGAATTTAAGCGTTTTTACCGGTCTGTCGACGCGCTTTTAATTGACGATATCCAGTTTTTTGCCAAAAAGGAACGCAGTCAGGAGGAGTTTTTTCATACTTTCAACGCTTTATTAGATGGGCGTCAACAGATGATCATCACCAGTGATCGCTACCCTAAGGAAATCGATGATGTTGAAGAACGTCTAAAATCCCGGTTTGAATGGGGCATGACGGCGGCGGTCGAACCGCCGGAGCTGGAAACCCGTGTCGCTATATTGATCAAAAGGGCGCAAAGCGAAAACATGGAACTGCCCCACGAAGCAGCTTTTTTCCTCGCCAAACGGGTCAGCTCGAACGTGCGGGAGCTAGAAGGCGCACTCAAGAGGGTAATTGCGGGGGCCCGGTTTACTGGCCGCCCTATCGATATCGAATTAATACGTGATTGCCTTAAGGATTTGTTGGCTCTGCAAGACAAGCTGGTTACTATTGACAATATTCAACGTACTGTAGCCGACCACTACCAGATCAAGTTATCCGAAATGTTGTCGAAGCGGCGCAGCCGTACCATTGCCCGGCCGCGCCAGGTAGCCATGGCGCTAGCCAAGGAAATGACTAACTACAGCTTACCGGAAATTGGCGAAGCCTTCGGCGGGCGAGACCACACCACGGTGCTCCACGCGTGTCGAAAAGTGAAGGAATTGCAGGCGAGCAATAGTGAGATATGCAACGATATAAAGCTAATTAATAGAAAGCTTAAAACGTAAGTAAGTGTTTACTAATACAGCCCTATCAATGGAACATTAAATGAAGTTCAGCGTATCTCGAGAAGACCTCCTGAAGCAGTTGCAATTGGTTGCTGGAGTCGTTGAGCGGCGGCAGACACTGCCCATTCTCTCCAATGTATTGATCAAGTTTGACGGTAGTCAGCTGGCTGTGGTCGGTACTGACCTCGAGGTTGAAATTGTCAGTCAGTCGACCCTCGATGCTGGCGACGGTGTTGCGGGTGAAGTCACGGCACCGGCCCGCAAACTTCTCGATATCTGTCGCTCTCTACCTGAAGAAGCGAAGATCAATCTCAGTACCAAGGAAGCGCGTCTGGCTATTACCAGTGGACGCAGCAGGTTTTCCTTGTCGACACTGCCTGCGAACGAATTTCCCAGTGTGGACAAAGGCCCCGGTAACCTGGAGTTCAAGTGTCCCGCATCGGGGCTGAAACACCTTATTGATAGTACAGCCTTTGCCATGGCGCACCAGGATGTTCGGTACTACCTAAACGGCATGCTTTGGGAGGCGACGAACGAACAGTTGCGCGCGGTAGCCACAGATGGCCACCGTCTGGCCATGACTTCGCTGGCTGTGCCAGTGCAGGTTGAGAACAAGGTTCAGGCTATTATTCCGCGAAAAGGTGTACTGGAGCTGTCGAGGCTGCTCGGCGATGAAGATCAGGTAACAGTTTCTCTAGGTTCGAATCACGTTCATGTCTCTGGAGAGGCCTTCGTTTTTACTTCTAAGCTCGTCGATGCCGCCTACCCGGACTACGATCGTGTGCTGCCAAAAGGTGGAGACAAAAAGATTTCCGGCGATCGTGCAGCCTTGAAACAGGCCTTTAGTCGGGCAGCCATTTTGTCGAATGAAAAATATCGGGGCGTTCGTCTGGCTCTCGCTAAAAACTTTTTGCTCATTTCAGCCACGAACCCGGAGCAGGAAGAGGCAGAAGAGCAAGTCGAAGTGGACTACGAGGGTGAGGAGTTTGAAATCGGTTTCAATGTTAATTACGTTCTCGATGTCTTGAATACCCTGGATGGAGACGAGGCCCTGTTTACGCTGTCCGATGCCAATAGTAGTGGCCTGGTAGAAGGTTCCAGCAACAGGGATTCTGTTTATGTCATCATGCCAATGCGGCTATAAACCTAACTGAAGCTACTTTCTCTACCCCTCCGCGCCTGGACCCATCGTATTGTTGGGGCAAAGGATAAAGACAAAACAGGCGCCGGCTAATTATCCGGAGTGCGCGTCAGGGTAATCCCTATACATGCGTATTAAAAAGCTCGCTGTAAAAAACGTCAGGAATATTGACAGTATAGAAATCGAACCTGCTCCGGGGCTTAATTTTATTTTCGGTGAAAACGGCAGTGGTAAGACCAGCCTGCTCGAAGCTATTTACCTCTTAAGCCGAGGCCGCTCTTTCAGAACTCGGCGTTTACAATCGATCATTTCTGCGGATTCGAAAGACTGCACGGTCTTTGCCAAGTTGCTTGAAGAGGAGAGCACGGCTCCCAGGGAAATTCCTCTTGGTGTGTCGCGGAGAGCTGGGGGCGGCTTTGTCTTTAAGATAGACGGGAGATCGGTCCAATCCGCGGCCAAACTATCCGAAACCCTGCCCCTCATACTCTTGAACAGTGAGAGCTTTGCTTTGGTAGAGGCTGGACCCGCCTACCGCAGGAAATTCCTGGATTGGGGCGTGTTTCACGTGGAACCAGCCTTTCAGATGCTGTGGCGGGATTTCAGGCGGTGTCTGAAACAACGCAATTCGTTGCTTCGTCATGATAAAATGTCCCGTTCGCAACTACTTGTTTGGGATCAAGAATTCGTCCGGGTATCCGAACAAATGTCTGCATTGCGGCGAGATTATTTCGAGCAGTTGAGACCAATATTCAGCCAGTTATTGGAGCCCCTATCTGCTGTAGAAGGCCTCGAATTGACCTTCAAGCCGGGCTGGGAAGAGAGTAAGCCTCTCGAAGAAGCGCTTAAAGATAGCTTCAATCGTGACCGCCGCCAGGGCCAGACTCATGTCGGTGCTCACAGAAGTGACATTGAAATTATAGCCAATGGGCGGCCGGCATTGGAAACGCTGTCCCGGGGTCAAATAAAAGTGGTGTTGTTGGCCTTGCAAATTGCCCAGGGACAAACATTGAAGAATATATCTCAACGAAGCTGCTTGTACTTATTGGATGATTTGGCGGCGGAGCTAGATCAGGAACATTTGCAGCGGGGTTTATACCTGCTGGCGGACATGGGAATACAAGCCTTCGTTACAGGAACAAATTCGACTCAGCTTGAGTCAGCTGTGCCCAAGGACGGGGTTAATATGGCCGCGTTGTTTCACGTGAAACAGGGCGCCCTGGTCGCTTAGGCGGCTATATGTTGGAGAGTAATGTATGACAGAACAAAACGCCTACGATTCCTCTAATATCAAGGTGTTAAAGGGCCTGGATGCCGTCCGCAAGAGACCCGGTATGTATATCGGAGATACTGATGATGGCACCGGTCTCCATCACATGGTCTTTGAGTTGGTCGATAATTCGATCGACGAGGCGCTGGCCGGCTTCTGTCGCGAAATTAAAGTAACAATTCACTCCGATGAGTCGGTTTCGGTAGCTGACGATGGCCGAGGCATGCCTACTGATGTACATGAAGAAGGCGTGTCGGCGGCCGAAGTAATCATGACCGTGCTTCACGCCGGGGGAAAATTTGACGACAACAGCTACAAGGTGTCAGGTGGATTGCATGGGGTGGGGGTTTCGGTTGTCAACGCCCTTTCGGAGAAGTTGCGGCTTAGGATTCGTAGAAATGGGCAGGTCCATGAGCAAACTTATCGGCACGGCGTGCCCGGGGAGGCCTTAAAGGTCGTGGGTTCTACTACTTCCACGGGTACGGAAGTGCATTTTTGGCCTTCTCGAGACACTTTTTCGGATATTAGCTTTCACTACGATATCTTGGCGACGCGTTTGCGTGAACTGTCTTTTCTGAATTCCGGCGTGCGTATTGTGCTGAGCGACGAGCGTTCGGCCAAACAGGATATATATGAATATGAGGGCGGCCTAAAGGCCTTTGTGGAACATCTCAACTTACATAAGAACCCGATTAATAAAGTCTTCTATTTTGATAGTAAGGAGACTGAGGATGTGGCTGTAGAGGTCGCCCTGCAATGGAACGACGGGTTTCAGGAGAATATTTTTTGCTATACCAACAATATTCCCCAGCGGGATGGGGGTGCCCACCTAGCGGGCTTCCGTTCTGCTTTAACTCGCTCCTTGAATGCCTACATCGAACGGGAGGGTATCGCCAGCAAGGCGAAAATTTCTACCACTGGTGACGATGCTAGAGAAGGGCTGACAGCGATCGTCTCAGTGAAGGTGCCCGATCCTAAGTTTTCTTCACAAACTAAGGACAAGCTAGTCAGTTCTGAAGTAAAAACCGTTGTGGAACAAGAGCTTGGCGCAAGGTTGTCCGATTATTTACTGGAGAATCCCCAAGAGGCGAAGAGCATCGTCGGTAAAATGCTTGATGCTGCCCGAGCTCGAGAGGCGGCACGGAAAGCTCGGGAAATGACTCGACGCAAAGGAGCGCTCGATGTCGCCGGGCTGCCTGGAAAGCTTGCTGATTGTCAGGAAAAGGACCCTGGTTTATCAGAATTGTTCCTGGTAGAGGGTGATTCCGCCGGGGGCTCGGCCAAACAGGGAAGGGATCGCCGGATTCAGGCGATTCTGCCTTTAAAGGGTAAGATACTGAATGTCGAAAAAGCCCGTTTCGACAAGATGCTGTCTAGCGCCGAAGTAGGTACGCTGATCACTGCATTGGGGTGTGGCATTGGCGCCCAGGAGTTTGATGCGGAAAAACTTCGCTATCACACTATAGTGATTATGACCGACGCCGATGTCGACGGCTCCCATATACGGACCTTGCTGCTGACGTTTTTCTTTCGTCAAATGAGAGAGCTTGTTGATCGCGGCCACATTTATATTGCCCAGCCGCCGCTTTACAAAATTAGTAAGGGCAAACGAGAAGAGTACCTCAAAGATGACGACGCGTTGGAGGCTTTTCTAACCGCAGCCGCGTTGGAAGATGCCAGCCTGCACGTAAATGCCGATGCGCCGGGTATTTCTGGAGAGGCACTCGCTACGCTGGTAGAGTCTTATGGGCGTGTTAGCGGCATTATTGAAAGACTGTCTTTGTCTTATCCCGTCATGGTATTGAAACAGTTACTTTCGATGCCGACGGTGTCAGTAAGCATGTTGCGTGACGCGCAAGCGATGTCAATTTGGTGTGAGGCACTGGCGGACGGTCTGCGAGACATCGCCGATACCGAGCAATACACGATAGAAGTCGGAAAAGATGCCGAGCGCGATTATTTCCTGCCAAAAGTGACCAGGCTGGCCCACAGGGTTTGCTCTAACTTTTTGTTTGCTATAGAGTTTTTTGAGTCGGCAGAGTACCTGGAAATTTCCCGTCTGGCTGAACAGCTACTTGACTTGCTTGAACCTGGGGCGGTTGTCAGAAAAGGGGACAAGGATTTAGCCATTAAATCTTTTGGTGAAGCAGTTGCTTGGCTGATGGGTCTGGCTAGAAAGGCTTATGACATCCAGCGCTACAAGGGCTTGGGGGAAATGAACCCTCAGCAATTGTGGGACACAACAATGAATCCGGACACGCGCCGTTTACTGAAGGTCACAGTCGAAGATGCTATTGCTGCCGATCAGATGTTTAATACGCTGATGGGGGATCACGTGGAACCCCGAAGAGACTTTATTGAAAGCAATGCTTTGGCGGTTGTGAACCTGGATGTGTAGTGATGGGCTGAGTCGAGAGGACGTCGGCTGTATTTGGCGCTAGTGGCTGAAGCTTATATTGTGTAAACCAGTAGCGTGTAGCGTGACGGAATGCGAGATAGAAAATCGTTACTCGCTATCGACAATGTCAGTCGCACGACGACCAATACTCCGCCGGCGATCGTCATTGATGCTGTCGAAACGGATTTCTTGACGCCTGTCAGCAATCTTCCGTCGCTGTTCTTTCCGTCTTTCCGGCCCCTGGTAAGACGCGTCTACCATTTTATCGATCCAACAGGTGTAATGGTCAGGGTAGCGCAAGTTTATCAGATATTGTTATCAATTCACTTGTTTTTTAACACGCAATTGAAAAAAGTCTGAGCTTACACTAAATCTAGTAATGAGTAACAACGTGCTAATTATTATAGAGTTTTAAAAGTTTAATTTTTCGCCTGACGGCGTCTATTATGAAGACTTATCCGAGCTCCATATATCCTTGTCGGTTTTTCTCCGGCCACGGGTTTTTCGGCGGTCCTCTCGGTCCGGCTCAAAGCGGATCGCGCTACGTCGATCAGTTACTTTTCGGCGCTGCTCGCGCCGTTTGTCATTGCCTGAATAGTTGGTGGTCATAAAGAAGGCCGATTCTATTCCCCGCAATGTATCAAAAAACTTTCAGTTTTTATGTGAAGTTTTTGGCAGAGACGCGAGCGTATCCTCGATCCAGGCTTCGACGCGCGCGTTCAGGGACTTGCTTTGTAAACCTTTGGTATAAATAGGCTCACCAAATACTACCGTAACCGTACCGGGATGCTTGAGAAATTTATGGGCGGGCCAGCAAGCTCCGGCGTTATGGCTGATGGGTAAAACCGGTACTTGAGCGGCGATGGCGAGCGCAGCTCCACTGCGTCCGTAGTTGCCGGTTTTGCCATACTCAATTCGTGTTCCTTCCGGGTAAATCAACACGTTGTTGCCTTCGGCCAGTCTTAACTGACCCTTGCTTAACACCTCTTTCAACGCCGTTTTAGGGCTGGAACGGTCTATAGCGATAGGGCGGGTCATGGCCAGGCCCCAGCCGAAAAAGGGGATTCGTAGTAACTCCCTTTTTAGTATCGTACTGACAGGCCGCAACTTGCGTTGTAAATAATATGTTTCCCAGCTCGACTGGTGCTTGCTAAGTGCCACAAAGGGCTGCTGCGGGATATTGGTTTCGCCAATAACCCTGACTTCCACGCCACAGGTTACCTTGAGCCACCATATAATAATGCTATTAGCGTAAGTAAGTACTTCCTGACGGAGGCGGTGGGGACACAATAAGCCGAGGGTGAAGCCAAAAGTGGAAAACAGTGCAACCGTCGGAACATAGCCCAGGTAAAAAGCCAGCGAGCGTAAAACAACGAGAACATTCATGGTGCTTATTCTGTCAGCAGGTGCGTAACAACGTCTGCCAAATTATCGAAAACGTGGGTATGACCTAGTGATACATTGCTTTTAAAGCGAAGTTGGTCTTCACTTTCCCTGCCCTTGCCCGTGCGCACCAAGATGGGCTCTCCGCCGACGCTAATGCAAGCCTGCAAGTCACGAATGCTGTCGCCGATGATGGGTACACCAGCCAGGTCGGCAGCGAATTCCTGGGCAATCGCCCGGTATAATCCGGGTTCAGGTTTCCGGCAGTTGCAGCCTTCCTCGGGTAAGTGCGGACAGTAATAAACGGCGTCGATATGACCTCCGGCTTCGGCGACCAGGGAGCGCATTTTGTCGTGCATACTTTCCAGTTCATCGAGCCCGAACAAGCCCCGCGACAACCCCGACTGATTGGTGGCCACGGCAATGGTATATCCGGAACGACTTAGGCGCGCGATTGCATCGACGCTTCCGGGGATGGGTTGCCATTCCTGGGCGGACTTGATGTAGTCGGGCGAATCCTGGTTGATGACACCATCTCGATCCAGAATGATCAGCTTCACGCTAGTGACTCACGGCGAGCAAAGAGATATCGGCGATTTGTAGAAACTGTTTGCGCAATAGCCACAACAATGCCAGACGGTTGTTTCGTAGTGCGGTGTCGTCGACCATTACCATCACATCGTCAAAAAACCTATCGACCGGCTCATGCAGACTGGCCAGTTGCGTCAGTGCCTGTGCGTAGCATCCTTCCTGTACCAGCTTGTCAGTTTCAAGGGACAAGTCAGCCAGGCGACCCGCCAATGCCTGTTCGGCTTCAGCAACCAGTAACGAGCGGTTGAGCTCGGCACCGGTGTTGTTGCTACTTTGTTTGTCCAGGATATTGGCAACCCGCTTGTTGGCTGCGGCCAGCGCGCTCGATTCGGGGCGCTGGGTGAAATCAGCCACAGCGCGAATTCGAGTCGAGATATCCAGGGGATTACTCAGATCACTGGCCAATACCGCCAGGACGACATTCGTTGCGACGCCTTCTTCAACATACCAGCTGTGAAAACGCTCGAGCATATAAGTAAGTACTTGCTTCGGTATTGAGTCAATGGAATCGACAATGTCTTGATATTGTGCCGCTGATTGTCTCAGCAGGCACAAGAGGTCAAGGTCGATTTCATGTTCGACCAGAATACGCAATACGGCGAGGCTGGCCCGGCGCAGGGCAAAGGGGTCGCTGGAGCCGGTGGGTCGCTCACCGATAGCAAAAATACCGACCAGGGTGTCGATGCGATCAGCGATCGCCAATGTCTTGCCAATTGGGCTCTGCGGTAAGACATCGCCACTGAAGCGGGGCAGATACTGCTCAGCCAGGGCGTTGCCCAGAGCTGGATCCAGCCCCTCGGCTCGGGCGTAATGTGCGCCCATAACGCCTTGCAGGGTTTCAAATTCATTGACCATCTCGGAGACGAGATCTGACTTTGCCAGTTCCGCGGCCTGTCCGGCCAGTTCCGGGTCGGCGCCGCAGTGGGGCGCTAGCGTTCGGGCCAGTAGCGCCACACGTTCAGTTTTGTCATAGATCGAGCCGAGTTTTTCCTGGAAGACGACTTGACGAAGCTTTTCCCGCTGTTGCACCAACGGCGTTTTTAAATCGGTCTGGTAAAAAAATTCAGCGTCGGCCAGACGCGGTAGGATCACCCTTTCGTTACCAGCGATGATGCGATCCGGATCCCGGCTGTCGATGTTCGCCACCGTAATAAAGACCGGTATCAAAGCGCCTTTTTTATCCACCACATGGAAATACTTTTGGTGTTCCTTCATCGAGGAAATCAAGGCCTCGGAGGGCATGGCGAGAAAACGTTCGTCAAACCGACCGGGAAGCACTACAGGCCATTCGACGAGCGCCGTCACTTCGCTGAGCAGATCTTCGTCGATGACGGCAGAGCCGCCTTGCCGTGTCGCGACCTCTGTGACACTGTTGCGTATCAGCTCGCGGCGTTCGGAAAAGTCGGCGACGACATAGGCCTGGCGCAAGAATTCGGCATATTTGCCGGCGCTGCTGATAGTGACTGGACCGGGCCGGTGGAAGCGATGTCCGTAACTGATATTGCCCGCGGCCAGACCGAGTACCGTGCCGGGCACGACTTCCTTGCCGAAAATCATAAGGAGCCAATGCACCGGCCGCACAAATTCCGTTCTCGAGGCACCCCAGCGCATGCGCCGCTCGATCGGTAATTCGGCAAGCGAGCGCTCGACGATGTCGGGCAGCAAGTCAATCGTTGGTCTGCCGGTTTCTACCTGTCGAAAAGCCAGTCGTTTGCCCTTTGGCGTGTTCGATGTTTCGAGTTCCGCGACCGTCACGCCGCAGCTGCGCGCAAAGCCCTCCGCCGCAGGCGTGGCAACCCCGTCTTCGCCAAAGGCGGCGCTTACCGCCGGTCCCAAGCGTTCGCTCTGGGTTGCCGGTTGCTGGGTATCGAGGGCCGTGACCAACACCGCCAGTCGCCGCGGTGTGGCGTAACCCTTGATTGCGGTGTGCTGAAGGCCGGCCAGGCGAAGCTGGCTTTCCATGGCGACCACGAGAGCCGTCATCAACTTGTTTAACGACTTGGGCGGCAGCTCTTCTGTGCCGAGTTCTAACAGAAAATCCTTGCTCATCGCTGTGCCTCAAGCGTGGCCATGACTTCGGTCGCCAGCGGCGCTGGTGCGAGTGGAAACCCGAGTGATCGACGCGATTCAAAATATGCCTCGGCGACCGCACGCGCGATACGACGCACCCTCAGAATAAAGCGTTGACGCTCGGTGACGGACACCGCGTGCCGGGCATCCAGCAGATTAAAGGCGTGGGAGGCCTTCATCACCATTTCGTACGCGGGTAATGGCAGATCCTGGGCTATCAAGCGATCGCTTTCCTTTTCATAGCGGTCAAAGGCCGTGAATAAAAAGTCAACGTCTGCCTGCTCGAAATTATAGGTCGACATCTCTACCTCGTTCTGATGGAAAACGTCGCCGTAAGTTACCGTGCTTCCCGATGGGCTCTTGTTCCAGACCAGGTCGTAGATATTGTCGACGCCCTGCAGATACATTGCGATGCGTTCGAGGCCGTAGGTAATTTCGCCGGTAACGGGATAGCACTCGAGCCCACCCACTTGCTGGAAGTAGGTAAACTGTGTCACCTCCATGCCATTGAGCCAGACTTCCCAGCCCAGGCCCCAGGCGCCCAACGTCGGTGACTCCCAGTTGTCCTCTACAAACCTGATATCGTGTATCAGCGGGTCAATGCCCAATGTGCGCAGTGAAGCCAGATACTGGTCCTGAATATCCCCTGGCGAGGGTTTCAGTACAACCTGAAACTGATAATAGTGTTGCAAGCGGTTGGGGTTTTCCCCGTAACGTCCGTCGGTCGGCCTCCGACAGGGCTGCACATAGGCGCTATTCCACGTTTCCGGGCCGATCGCCCGTAAAAATGTAGCCGGGTGAAATGTGCCGGCGCCAACTTCCATGTCCAGAGGCTGTAACACCACGCAACCGGCGTTCGCCCAGAATTGCTGCAAAGCCAGAATCAAGCCCTGGAATGTCGAAACATCCGGTTTGTCTGCGACCACGACATGCCCTCGAGTAAAATCAGGCGGCGATTATATCGTCTGGAGAAAACAGTGACGAGCGAGGTCGCCATGCATTATGGTGAAGCTTGCACAAACATAACGTGGGCATAATTAAGGCGAGGAGTGAAAATATGAAACAGTTAATCAAGGGCTTGATGGTCTTGCTGATAGTGGTGTCGTGGCAACCGGCGATGGCGACGGATCATTGGGCATCAGTGGAGGTGACTAACGTCGAGGTCGCGGACGGAATTTACATGTTGCAGGGCGAGGGTGGCAATGTCGGTGTCTCTGTCGGAGAAGATGGCACATTTATCATCGACGATCAGTACGCAGAGATGACGGCCAAACTGTTAACGGCAATCAAATCCCTGTCCGGTGAAGCCCCCAAATTTCTCATCAACACCCACTGGCATGGCGATCATGCCGGTGGTAATGAAAATTTCGGTCGAAAGGGTGCCATCATCGTCGCTCATGAGAACGTCCGGGAAAGCCTCAAGGTGGAAAAATCCATACCGGCATTCAACATGCACAAACCACCATCACCCAAGGAGGCTTTACCCGTGGTGACCTTCCGCCAGCAAATGAGTCTCCATTTTAATGGCGACGACGTCCGCCTGTTTCATGTCGCCAATGCCCACACGGATGGTGATGCAGTGGTTTATTTTGAGCGGGCTAACGTCATTCACACTGGCGATACCTTCTTCAATGGTTTCTATCCCTTTATCGATACCGCCTCGGGCGGCAGTCTGGCCGGCATGATCGCCGCGAGCGCAGCCATACTGGAAATGGCAAATGAGCAGACCAGAATCATACCCGGGCATGGGCCGCTGGCTTCCCGCGCTGATTTGCAAACCTATCACGACATGCTGGTGCAGGCAGAAACAGCAATTGGCTCGTTGGTTAAAGCCGGGAAAAGTGCCGACGAAGTGGTTGCAGCCAAGCCGACCGCAGCCCTCGATGGGGTGTGGGGTGATGGGTTTCTGCAGCCGGATATGTGGGTGCGTATCGTCTATAGCGGCATGAAAAAATAAGGCGGTGGGGCGGAGGCATGCGCCGGGGCATGGATACCCCGGGACAGCTTATTTCTGAGCGGTCAGTACAATTGTTCCGGGAGCCAGGTCACCAGGGAGGGCCATAGGGAGAGTAACAATAACAAGCAGATCTGGATCAGGACAAAGGGCGCGACGCCGCGATATATATCGCTAGTAAGTACTTCCTTCGGCGCCACTCCGCGGAGGTAAAAGAGGGCAAAGCCAAAGGGCGGTGTCAAGAAAGACGTTTGCAGGTTGACCGCGATCATGACGCCAAGCCAGATGGGGTCCAGGCCCATCGTCAGCAACACAGGGCCGACGATGGGTACGACGACAAACGTGATCTCGATGAAATCGAGAATAAAGCCCAGGACAAAAATCAACAGCATCACAGTCAATGTCGCGCCGATCAATCCTCCTGGCAGGGCTTCAAACAGGGAAGCGACCAGGTCATCGCCTCCAAATCCGCGGAACACGAGTGAAAAAACTGTCGCGCCGATCAAAATCATAAAGACCATCGCCGTGGTCTGCGTCGTCGAATCCATTACGTTGCGCAAGACCGCGATCTTAAGCTGGCCCCGAACCAGGGCGAGCAGCAGTGCACCGAAAGCGCCGACACCTGCGGCTTCCGTCGGCGTGGCGATACCGCTCAGAATTGAACCCAGTACCGCAACGATCAACAAGAGTGGCGGTAGCAGGCTGCGCGCCAGTTCAAAGGCAGAAACGTCCTTGCCAGGTGTCGAAAGGGCCGGTGCGAAATCGGAAATGCTGTCGCGGGCACGCCAGCCCATATAAAGGCAATAAAAGGCAACTAACAACAGACCGGGAATCAGGGCCCCGACAAAAAGGTCGCCGACCGAAACGGTTTTAGGCGTGAAGATGCCCTGGCTTAACTGGGCCTGCGCGTAGGCGCTGGACAAAGTGTCACCGAGAAGCACCAGGGCAATAGACGGCGGGATTATTTGTCCCAGCGTCCCGGTGGCGCAGATTGTGCCGCTCGCTAATGCCGGGCTGTAACCCCGTTGCAGCAACGTCGGCAGTGACATCAGCCCCATGGTGACGACTGTGGCACCGACGATACCGGTGCTCGCGGCAAGTAACATTCCGACCAGGACAACAGAGATACCCAGACCGCCGCGCAGACCGCCGAAAGCTTTAGCCATATTGTCCAGGAGGTCTTCTGCCAGCCGGGATTTCTCCAACATGACGCCCATAAAGACAAATAAAGGTACAGCGACCAGTGTCTGATTGACCATCGTGCCGTAGAGCCGGTTGGGCAGCGCGTGAAGAAAGGCCGCGTCGAAGGTGCCGGTTGCCAGACCGATGGCGGCGAACGCGAGCGCTGTGCCCGCCAGGGAGAACGCCACCGGATAGCCCAATAGAATGACCAGGCACACCGCAAGAAACATCCACAGGGGCATGAGCTCGATCATCACTTGCTTCGTCCGGCGCGAATCAGTGGTCAGAGCGTTGGGTCGAGGCGTGGGCAGAGTCCCGGCCCACGGGTGCATCGCGAAAAACCCCGGCCAGGGATTTCAATAATTCCGCCAAACCTTGCAGAAGCAATAACAGCGGCATAATCAACAACAGGGTCTTTAATAGATAGACGAAAGGCAAACCCGCCGATTCGCTGGAAGTTTCTCGGATGGCCCAACTATTGGCGACGTAATCCAAAGACAAGAAAAAGATGACTGCCGCCAGGGGCAGCAGGAAAAAGACAGTACCCAGGGCGTTGACCAAGCATTGGGCTTTTGTCGTTAACCGTCGGTAGACAATGTCCACCCGCACATGGCCGCCCTGCTTGAGGGTATGGGCGATGCCCAGCATAAAGACGCAGGCGTGCATGTAGTTGACGGCTTCCTGAAGCGCAATCGACCCGGCAGAGAGTACATATCTCCCGATAACGACCAGGCAGGTGAGCAACACCATCAACAGGGTGAGCCACGAAACCGCCCTCCCGCAGCCGGTTGCAACGCTATCGAGCGATTGGGTGAATGTCTTCATCGGGTTGGAATACGGAATAGAGGGGGCGGCTAACTGACTGAAAAAACGGGAATAAGTAGGATTAAACCGAAAAACCGCATTGTCACATTTCTGTCACATAACGTACATAAGCTTGTCATTCACCCTCCCTACGATACGCGGCACTGATCCTTCAAACCAGGAGAAAAGCGTGAAACATAATGCGAAATTAATGGCTATTGGTCTGGCTACGGCGATAAGCGTAGGCAGCAGTAATAGTCACGCCGAAGCCAGAGATTATATCAGCATCGTCGGTTCGTCGACGGTGTACCCATTTGCTACGGTGGTTGCCGAGCGTTTTGGCAAGAGCGGCAGGGGAGCGACACCTAAGGTAGAATCGACTGGTTCAGGCGGCGGCATGAAATTGTTTTGCGCAGGCGTAGGGACTAGCCATCCCGACATCACCAATGCCTCGCGGCGTATGAAGAAATCGGAATTTGAGACTTGCCAGAAAAATGGCGTCAAGGATGTTGTCGAAGTGCTTATCGGCTTTGACGGCATTGTCCTCGCCAATTCAAAGACCGCGAAACAAATGAACTTATCGCGGAAGGACATTTTCCTGGCGCTGGCTAAAAAAGTCCCCGCACCCAAGGGCATGCAGGATAGTTTCACAACGGCAACAACGTTGGTAGACAACCCCTACAAAACCTGGAAGGAAGTCAACCCGGCATTGCCCGATGCGAAAATCGAAGTACTCGGGCCGCCACCCACATCCGGGACGCGTGACGCTTTTGCCGAACTGGCACTCGAGGGTGGCTGTAAATCTTTTGACTGGATCAAGGCCATCAAAAAGCAGGACAAAAGCCAGTACAAGAAGATCTGCCATACCGTGCGTGAAGATGGGCACTACATCGAAGCCGGCGAGAACGACAATCTGATCGTCCAGAAACTTGTCGCCAACCCCAAAGCACTGGGCGTATTTGGCTTCAGCTTCCTCGACCAAAACAGCGACAAGGTTCAGGGATCTAAAATAGAAGGCGTTCCGCCGACTTTCGATAGCATCGCTGATAAATCCTATCCGGTTTCCCGTCCACTCTACTTTTACGTGAAGAAAGCCCATATCGGAGTGGTGCCCGGCATCAAGGGTTACCTGACGGAATTCACCAGTGAGAAAGCCTGGGGACCAGAAGGGTATCTGGCTGAGAAAGGCATGATTCCTCTGCCCGACGATTCTCGGTCCACCTTCGCCAGCAATGTGAAATCACTTAAAGTGATGACTGGCAAAGAGGATTTACACTAATAAACCCTGATCGAAGCGCTGATAAAACGTTAATATGCCGATAAGACGTTTAATAGAATAGATTCTCCCTGATCTTAAGATCAAAGCAACTTGAACGGCCCGGCGTAAGACGGGCCATTTTTTTCACCGCTAATCGGGACTTGATATTTGCGCTATGGACATGCCCAACCTATTGGCTTTCATGGCCGTCATTATTTGTTTCTTTTACTATCTGGGTAAAAGGAAATCCCTGGCCATGGCGGAACCCCTGGGTGGCACTCACCATCTTCACTCTTTACCTTTCTATTACGGGATGCGCGCGGCTATATGGTGTGGATTGCCAGCGCTTGCCTTACTCGTTATCTGGTTGATGTTCGATGAACCACTGATCAGTGCGCTGGTTTTGTCATCGTTACCGGAAGCCCTGCAGCCGACCACGGTGGCGGAGCATAACCTGACAGTTAATCAAATCGAAAACCTGGCGTCGGGCGCGCTTTCCAGCGACAGTGTGAACCCCGCCTTGGTGGCCGCTGCCGATACCTTGATCAGGTTGAATCAAACCACGCAGTGGGTCGTTACGGTGTTAGTGCTTGTTTTGACGGTTATCGGCGGTGCGTTGGCCTGGTACCGAATGTCTCCCGCGCTGCGGGCGCGCCAGCAGGTCGAAATGGTATTTAAAGGTGCGTTACTGGTGTGTGCCAGCATCGCCGTTTTTGCCACTGTTGGTATCGCGCTTTCCGTGTTGTTTGAATCGTTGCGGTTTTTTCAAATGGTGCCGCCCGCGGAATTTCTATTTGGTCTGGAATGGAGTCCGCAGACGGCGATTCGAGCCGATCAGGTCGGGGGCTCGGGAAGCTTTGGCGCCGTTCCGCTGTTTACGGGAACGCTTCTGATCTCTTTTATCGCGATGCTGGTGGCGGTGCCGGCGGGTTTGATGTCAGCGATATATCTCGCCGAGTACGCCGGGCCCCGTGTGCGCAGTTATGCCAAACCGGCACTCGAAATTCTGGCAGGAATACCCACGGTGGTATATGGGTTTTTCGCCGCGCTTACCGTGGCGCCTTTCGTTCGTGACGTCGGCACGCAGATTGGCTTGTCCGTCACGTCGGAAAGCGCACTTGCAGCCGGTTTGGTGATGGGTGTCATGATTATCCCCTTCGTATCGTCCCTCGCTGATGACGTTATCAATGCAGTGCCGCAGGCCATGCGCGACGGCTCGTTGGCCCTGGGAGCCACGCATTCCGAAACGGTTAAAAAAGTGATTTTCCCGGCCGCGTTGCCGGGTATAGTGGGCGGCATTCTGCTTGCTGTATCGCGCGCCATCGGCGAGACCATGATCGTGGTCATGGCCGCGGGCCTGGCGGCAAACCTGACGGCTAATCCCTTGGATACGGTAACTACCGTAACGGTTCAGATTGTTACGCTGTTGGTCGGCGACCAGGAATTCGACAGCGCTAAAACGCTGTCTGCCTTTGCGCTGGGCCTTATGCTATTTGTCGTTACATTGATCTTGAACGTGATCGCACTGCGAGTGGTTAAAAAATACCGGGAACAGTATGAATAAGGACGCCGATACAACTGACCGTATAAAGGAAACGCTGGCGCGCCGCTATCGGGCTGAGCGCCGGTTTAGGTTTTACGGCGTACTCGCCATAATCTTTGGCCTGTTTTGTGTCGTAGCGTTGTTTGTCGATATCGTCAGTAAGGGCCACGGTGCTTTTCGTCAGACCTTTATTGAGATCGAGGTGGTTTACGATGCCGAGGTTCTCGGCGTCAGCGATCCGAATGATGCCGAACAAATGGCATTCGCCGATTACGAGGGTGTGGTAAAGCGGGCCCTGTCGAGAAAATTTGAAAATGTCTCCGGTCGTTCCGAGCGACGTCAGTTGAACCGCCTGATTAGCAGCAGCGCCGCCTACGATATTCGCGACAAGCTCGTCGCAGACCCGGGTTTACTGGGTACTCGAGAAACGATATGGGTGCTGGCGGATGACGATGTCGATACCTACTATAAGAGTGTCGCCAGTGGCGAACCCTTTACCGGGCGCGTCAACGAACTGCAGCAAGCGTGGATTGACCAGCTTCAGGAACACGAAGAAATTCGTTTGCAGTTTAATCGACGGTTTTTTACCAGCGGCGATTCTCGCGAACCCGAGCAGGCGGGTATTGGCGGTGCCACTATCGGTTCTTTTCTGACCTTGCTGGTTACGTTGGTATTGTCGTTCCCCATCGGCGTTGCTGCTGCGGTTTACCTGGAGGAATTTGCGCCGAAAAATCGCTGGACCGATTTTATCGAGGTCAACATCAACAACCTGGCTGCGGTACCGTCGATTATATTTGGTCTGTTGGGTCTGGCCATATTTATAAACTTTTTTGACGTCCCGCGCTCGATACCGATTATAGGGGGGCTGGTGCTGACCTTAATGACGCTGCCCACGATCATTATTTCCAGTCGAGCGGCCATCAAATCGGTGCCACCATCGATTCGCGAAGCGGCTATCGGTATGGGGGCTTCCCCAATGCAGGTGGTAATACAGCATGTGTTGCCACTGGCCATGCCGGGCATGCTGACTGGTGCAATCATCGGCATGGCCCAGGCGCTGGGCGAAACCGCGCCGCTGTTGATGATCGGCATGGTGGCCTTCATTGTCGATCTGCCCGGCGGCTTCACCGATCCGGCCACGGTACTACCCGTGCAGATTTTTTTGTGGGCCGATAGTCCCGAACGTGCTTTCGTAGAAAGAACCTCAGCGGCTATTATGATCCTGTTATCTTTTTTGATTACGATGAACACGGTTGCAGTCCTGCTTCGACGCAGGTTGGAAAGACGCTGGTAAACCGCGCCGAGGAGTTGACTATGAGCACCATCGCACTGGACCCGGGTGTAGAGACACAACGCGAAGCGCCTGTGAAGGTATCGAGCGAATCAACAGCAGAGGAGCTGGCCGCAGAGGGTACCCAGGGCGAGCCGTTTCTCGAGGACCCCAAAATCCGCTCGCGAAACGTCAATGTTTTTTACGGCGATAAACAGGCCATATTTGATGTCGGCATAGACATTGGCAAGAACGAAGTCGTCGCCATGATCGGGCCGTCGGGCTGTGGTAAGTCGACATTTCTGCGCTCGATAAATCGCATGAACGATACGGTCGAAGGTTGTCGGGTCGAGGGCGAGTTACTGTTGGAAGACAGTGATATCTACGATCCGAAGATGGATGTGGTCGAGCTCCGCGCGCGCGTGGGTATGGTTTTTCAGAAGCCCAACCCCTTTCCCAAATCCATTTATGAAAATATTGCCTATGGTCCGAAAATCCACGGCCTGGCGAGTCGCCGCCCACATCTCGACGAACTCGTCGAAACCAGCCTGCAAAAGGCCGGGTTATGGGACGAGGGCAAGGATCGATTGGATCAGCCAGGCACCGGCCTGTCTGGTGGGCAGCAGCAACGCTTGTGTATAGCCCGCGCGATCGCGATCAATCCGGAAGTCATCCTCATGGACGAACCCTGTTCTGCCCTCGACCCAATCGCGACCGCGCGTATTGAGGAGTTGATCGCCGAGCTGGCGGAGAACTACACCATTGTCATCGTCACGCACTCCATGCAACAGGCGGCCAGGGTCTCGCATCGGACTGCGTATTTTCATTTAGGGGCTTTAGTCGAAGTGAATGAGACGGAGCAGGTGTTTACTGCACCAGAACATCGGTTAACGGAAGCCTACATCACCGGACGTTTCGGTTAGAAGGGAGGTTACAGTGGACAAATTAAACCTCGATCGGCACATCTCTCAACAATTCAACGAGGATCTGGAGGCGATCAAGAGTCAGATGCTCGAAATGGGCGGTATGGTGGAAAAGCAGCTCGATGAAGCCGTATCGGCACTTGAGCAGGCAGACAGCCAACTGGCCGAACATGTTTTAACGGTTGAAGAAGAGGTCGACGAAAAAGAACGGCAGATCGACGAGAGCTGCACCACGCTGATTGCCCTGCGCCAACCCGCGGCCACCGACCTGCGTATGATCATGGCGGTGTCTAAGTGTATTCGCGACCTCGAGCGCATTGGAGATGAGGCGCAGAAAATCGCAAAAATGGCGATTCGCCTTATAGAAGAGGGTCCGACGCCTCGTGGCTACATTGAAATCCGTCATATCGCGGATGACGTTCAGGCCATGTTGAACGACGCGCTCGACGCCTTCTTGCGTTTTGATTCGACCGCTGCGATTAACACCATGCGGCGCGATGCCCAGGTGGATGCGGACTATAAGTCGGCGTTACGCGAACTCATCACCTACATGATGGAAGATCCGCGCAACATCTCCCGCTCGCTGGATATCGCCTGGGTACTGCGTGCGCTCGAGCGCATTGGCGATCACGCCAAAAACATTTGTGAACAGGTGGTTTATCTGGTGCAGGGCAAGGACATTCGCCACGGTCACCTGGACGACGTCCGTTAATTTTTCTGCCGCGTTTCGCATTCCCGGCCTGGGATGAGTTTCTCCGGATTGCCTACGGGTACCCTTGGCTTCCTCGAAGAGTTGTCGCGCAATAACAATCGCGACTGGTTTACCGAAAACAAAACACGCTACCAAGCCCTGGTCCAGGACCCCGCGCTGGATTTTATCGAAGCCATGGCGCCTTCGCTGGCGCAGCTATCCAGGTATTACGAGGCTATCCCCAGGCGCACCGGTGGTTCGTTAATGCGGGTTTACCGTGATACGAGATTCAGTCCCGACAAAACGCCCTACAAAACCAATATCGGTATCCAGTTTCGCCATGCCATGGCCAAGGACGTGCATGCACCGGGCTTGTATCTGCATATTGAACCCGGGGATATTTTTGTCGGTGTCGGCAGTTGGCGTCCGGACTCAAAGGCCCTGGCAAAAATCCGCACGCGTATTGCGGAGAAACCCGAGTTGTGGCGGCAGGTAATAGACAACGATGGGTTTAACAAGCAATTTTGCCTTGCCGGGGATCGGCTCCAGCGACCGCCGCGCGGCTACGATCGGGATCATCCAATGCTGGAAACCCTTAAATGGAAGGATTTTATCGGCATAAAAGCCCTTACTGAGAAAACCATTGTAAGCTCCCGGCTACAGCGCACGGCAGCTTCCCGGTTTTCGGATGGTTTTCCTCTTATACGCTTCCTGTGCGAGGCTCTTGAACTGCCCGTGTGACAGCCGGGGCGGAAACCTGCCGGTCACCCGATGCGCCTTGTGTTTATGTCAGTTCATTGACGCTATTTGCTGGATATGATCTTATTGCGCCCTGCTGCGCCCACGCTCGCTTGGTGCAGGCTTCGTCACAGCTTGCTTTCTGATTTTCGACCCCCGAGGAAAACCCATGTCCGAACCAGCCCTGGATTTTAGAGATAAGGCCGCTATCGTCGGTATCGGTGAAACCGAATACACTCGCGGCGCGGAGCGGCCGTCAGCGGAGATGATGCTGGAAGCGACCCGCAAGGCTATCGCCGATGCCGGGCTGAAACCCAGCGACATCGATGGCCTGGTTCTGCCCCCGGTCTTGATCACCGCAGAAGAAATGGCCGCCAACCTCGGCATTGAGGATCTGCGTTACGCCGTGACCGTAAACATGGGTGGCGCCAGCCCGGTGACCACATTGCAGAATAGGGCAGGTAGTAACCA